>Ga0196976_1000491_pt1 | contig 24807 bp, 21 predicted proteins | sample S3v_513CmetaG_FD_148644 | JGI IMG/M metagenome (GOLD analysis project Ga0196976, IMG submission 148644) | Soil microbial communities from Anza Borrego desert, Southern California, United States - S3+v_5-13C | ecosystem: Environmental > Terrestrial > Soil > Desert | place: USA: California...
CGCGGACTCGCACGCGGCATAGGCCATGTCCGGCGTGGGACGCGCCGTGAAAGAACCGTATGGCAGGTCGAAGATCACCGCTCCGGGCACGATGGGAACGACACCCCCGGGCACCTCGAATCCGCGCCGGCGCTCCTCCATCCAGCGCATGACACCGGCCGCGGCGTCCAGACCGTACGCGGATCCTCCGGTGAGCAGGATGGCGTCAACCCGACCGGAGTGGTGCGTGGGCGAAAGCGCCTCAATCTCCCGAGTGCCGGTCGCCCGGCCAAATACACACGCCGCGCCGCGCATCGCGCCGCGGATGGGGCGCACGACAGTGCAACCCGTCCCGCCCTGAAGGTCGGTCGCGTGGCCAATCGCGATGCCGACGCGGGTGAGATCTGGTGCTGTCACGCGTGACGATCGCTGGTCGTGCCCGACTCAGCGGCGCGAAATGGCGTCACGACTGATCCGATGCGCCGGAATTTTCCTCCGCCGCAGCGTCCCGGCAGTCCTTGCAGTAGATGATCCCACGCAAGTTGCACATGACGCAGATGAAGGTGCCGCAATTGGAACACGGATATCCCTCGGACGCGCGCTCTTCGTTGCCGCAGGAGCGGCATATCATGGCGTCGCGTTCCTGCAGTTGGGCCATGCGGGGAATCTAGAAGCGCCAGGTCTTGAACAGCGATAGGCCCCATTGCGAGGGCGTCTCGACCACGCGCCCCGCGCTGCTGGGCCTGCAGATGGAGTTGCTGGGCTCCTTGCCCGCCTTGATGGATGCGTCACGTGAGATACGGTACTCGAGCTTCCCGCTCAGCCCCTGGAGCAACAAGTCGGCATCCGCCCCCGAGTTGTTGTTGTTCTCGCGGAACTGGCACACGCCAGCCGTGACGCTCACGAACAGGTTGTTGCTCAACTGCTGCTCATATCCGAAGCGCGAGTTCCAGAACACGTCCCGTACACCCTCGAGCGCATCCGCCCCGCCCGCCCCCTCACGCGCATGCGTCGCGTCCGTGACGCCAGGACGGATCGTGATGAAGTCTGCCGCCGATCCAACCCAGTCCCGCAGCTGGGCAGCGGCGACGGTCTGCAGCGACGGTGACAGCGTCGCCACCGCGAGGGCGGCATAGCTGTGATTCCGCTCGCCCAGCTGGAATGTCGGCTGGCCGAAAATCAGGTAGCTCACCAGGTCGGACTGCGAGAGCGCGAACTGTTCGGCGCTCTCGAGTTGCACGATGGGGTTGGGATATAGCGGCCCGGTGAGTCGAACGCGGATGCGGATGTCGTCCGCATTCACCGTCCGCACCGTGTGCAGCGCGCTGATGTTCAGTTCCGGCGCCAGCTCAGCCGCTCCGAAGAAGGTGATGGTCCCGCCTTCCACCTGGAACTCGCGCTGCACCAGGCCGAGACCCAGCGTGTATGTCCCACGCTCCGCCCGGAGCTCCCCATCCAGAGCGGGCACCATCGTCGAATCCGTGTCGATGAGGGTGCCGAGTGCCACGGAATAGGTCCGGCGCTGCCGTCGCTGGACGTTGAGTGTCCCGCCCAGCTTGATGTTGGCTTCGCGCGAGCGGAGCCAGACGTCGTCGCCAAGCACCACGCGAACGCCATCGATGATGATCGACTCCAGCAGGCGGTTGGTCAGCGTTGGCGCCCGACCGGTCGCCGAGGTGCTGTCGCGAATGGTGGAAGTGAAGTCCACCACCTGCTTGCCGCGAATGTCCGGATCCGGCAAGTAGACGGTGCCGCGGTCGACCACGATGCCACCGCGCAGGCTCGCGCCACGCAGCTGGCCGGCGAGTCGCAGCCCGCCCGCCTCTGTGCTGACTTCGAGTCGCGCGAGGGCTCGGCGGTCGAGCGCGTGGAAGCCACGCGCGTTCAGCCGAAGGTCGAGATAGGGATTGCTGAGGTCCCGGTACGCGACGTAGCCGTTCAGCGACATGGAATCTACTGCGCTGTTGCCGCTCCACGCGACGAAGCGACGGATGGCCAGGCTGTCCGCATGCCCGAACATCTGCATGTCCACGAACACGCCGCGCAGGCGAACGCCGAGCGAATCCACGACGACGTCACCATTCTCGACGCGGAACGCACCGGTAACATCCGGATGCTCCCAGCTGCCGCCGATGTCCAGGTTCGCGACCATGCGTCCTGTCGCGTTCGAGAGACCTGGGACGAAGGCCTCGATGACATCGAAGCTGGCACTGTCGGTTCGAACGGTCGCGCGCAGGGAATCCTGGAGCAGGCGCGCGCCGAAGTACTGCAGCTCCACCGGCAGCGATCCCCGCGCAACGACCACAGTCCTGCCGCCGCGCGCCAGGTCGACGCCGACCGTTGCGCGGTTGTTGGCATAGTCGCCATTCGCCGTCACCCGCTCGACGGCGAGTCCACCCCACTGCACGCGCCGGAGCTGCGCCTGGACGTTCATCACAGGCCTGCTGCTGCTCCCGGCTCCCTGTGCGGTGACGGTGGCCCATCCGGCGATGGGCCGGCGGAACTGGCCGATGCGCCCCACGTCCCTCAATGGCACGCTGTCGGCGCGGACGAACAGCCTCGCGTTGCCATTCTTCGGCACGACACCCTCGAAGGAGACCCTGCCTCCCGCGCCGTTGGCCAGCACCAGCGAGTCCACCGAAAAGCCGCTGGCACTCGCCAGGATGCTGCTCTGTCCCGCCAGTGTCCATCGACTGCTGTCCGTCGCGAGGTTGACCTGCCCCAGCACGACCGATGTGACGGAGTCAGACACGCGCATGTTGCCGCCCACCGCGAGCGAGACGCCGTTGACCGCATTCGCGCCAATGCTGAACGACGCCGCGTCGGCGGACGCGAAGTTCAGCGCAGCGCCGAGGCTGTCGATGAGGATGCCGCCAAAGTTCAGGCGATCGAAACGCAGCGCGACCGTGCCGGTCGGATCGCCCTGCAGGTCCGCGATGTCGAAGCTGCCGATGATCTCGCGCCCCGCCTCCCGGCGGACGAACAGGTCGCTACCGGAAATCCGGCCGGCCACCGCGATGGATTGCAGCGACCCACGCGCCACACCACTGATGGTAAGCGATCCGGAGATGGAATCGGCGGGTGCGCCGTCGGCACGTGCGCTCGCGAAGCGCTCGATGTACCGACGCAGACCGCCAAGCGAATCCACGCTCACGAGGTACTGCAGGGAATCGCGGACCCGAGACGTCAGTCCCAGTGCGCCACTCGCGTCGACGCGTGCCGCCGTGCTCTCGATGCGCACGGTGTCGAGGTACATCCGGCCATCCGCAAAGCGTGCGCGCATGCGCGACGGGTAGATGCGCACGCCGTCGAATTCCGAACGCTCGACCAGCGCCGATGCGGTCCCGCGCAACGTCCCGAGATCATTCGTGTCGCCCCGGACGTCCAGTTGATATGTCCCAGTCATGGAGCCGGCAGGAATGCGCGGGCCGGCCACTAGTCGTGACAAGTCGAGGCCATCCACACGTCCGCTGCCGCGCGCGGCTACGCTGAGGGGATACGCGTCGACGGTGCCCGTGTAGGAGATGCGTCCCGCAGGTCCCTCGAGCTGCGCAGTGAGCTGCAGATTTTCCGTCGTCCCTTTTGCCTGAATCGGCCCACTCATCATTCCGGTGAGCCCGAGCGGGTACGCGCGCGACATCATGTCGAGCGACAGCGGCTCGGCGTTGACGGTTACGTCGTACGTCATGAACTCTTCGCTCCACGTCACCCGACCAGTGCCCGTCACGCGCGTCGGATCACCAGGACCATTGCGGTGCGTGACGTTCGCGTTGCGAAAACGGACGTCGAGCCAGACCGAATCGAGGGTCGCGAGTCCAGCGACAGTGCCGCCAAGCCGGGGAAACTCGGGAAAGAGATACTGGATCGAGCGCAGATCGAGCGAGGCGACATCCACCTCAAAGCCGTGGAAGGCGGTGAATTCCGGGTCGAGAATGTCCAGCTCTCCGCGGCCACTGAACCGCGAGATCGCTCCAGGTACATGCGTGTCGCGCCAGGCGACCTCGGCATCGGTGACGACGAAATTCGTGAGCGGCCCTCCCGGCCCCCTGGCGTACCCGATGAGGTCCCCCTGCCAGTCCACGGGGAACGGCTCGCCCGCGAACGTTCGCAACAGGTCGAAGTTCACCGGCGATCCACGCAGATCGACGTTGCGCACTTCGAGCACGGGGTTGCCGACGACGAACGTCATCGAGCCGGTGACATGCGACTTTTCACTGCGCACATCGAGTTCGGTCAGCGCGTACTCGAATGCATAGAAGTTCTCGCGGTTGTTCCGGATGTGCAGCTTCGTGCGACCGCCCCCGTCGCGCGGGAGCGTGGGATACACCCACGCAACGTCCCGCAGCGAAACGCTGTCGCCAACGACGCGCACGTCCACTCGAATTGGCAGGCCGCTGCCCCACCAGATCTTGCCGGCCGCACTTCCGGTCGACGCGGGCAAGTCGAACTTCCCGATGTCGACGAATACCGAGTCACCCAGCTTGCGCACCGTGCCATGTGCATTGCGGAACGAAAAGGGCGGTTCCTTCTCTTCGACGCTAAACGAGTTGATGGCGAAGAACTGCCCGGCCGTGTCGGGGTGCGCCAGTCGCGCATACGGCAGCACGGCATTCGCCTGGGACCACCGGTACGTATGCGTGAAGCCGTCGGCCGTTCGGCGGATCTCCCGATTCCGGTTCGCAAGATTGACCCGAATGGCGCTGTCGCGCTTTGCGCCCCGCAGGGAATCGTCCGGTTCCCACGGACGGATCAGGAGAAAGGTGCCGTTCTTGACCCGGACGTTCTGGAGCATGACGTAGTCGCCATACCCACGCCCGGGCACCCCAGGTGTGGATGGCGCACCGGTCTCGAAGATCTGCTGGTAGTTCCAGTCGCCGTTCTCGTACTGCCGCAGGCGGATGACCGGGTTCTCCACGACGACATTGCGCAGGTACAGCCGTCGGTCCATGAGATCGCGTGGATCGTAGTTCGCCGTGATACGGCCCGTGCTCACGAGCAGGCTGTCCTGCTCGTCGCGGATGGCGAACGAGTCGATGCTGAAGCCGGTGAGGAGCGTGCCCCGGATGCGGCCGATGTGGATGTCGCCCTTCACCTGACTGCTCACCTGCTGCTGGATCAGCGCGCGGATCTGGTTCTTGCCGGCATCGGTGCCTACGCCGAGCCCGACGATCGCCACCGCGATGATGACGAGTGTGAGCAGCGTTGCCGCGCTGACAAGGAGAACGAGATGCCGGCGCCGCATGCTAGAAATCCGGCCCGATCGAGAACGTGAACGTCAGGCGCTGGTACCAGTACTTCCGCCGGGGCGGTGAGAAATCCGGACAACCGCGGTCTGGTGGAATCAGTTCGAGCTGCTGCGCTGCATTCCGTCGATAGCGCTGCTGGTTACCGGGAGTGGCACAGGCGAGCGAATTGACGTCAGGGTTGTGGTACAGCTCCCCGGGTTCCCGGCGGTACCCGTTGTATCCGACGTTCACCTGCACCGGCCCGACGGGCGTGAGCGCCCGCAGTCCGAAGCCCGGCGTCCACTTGATCCGGCTGAGTTTGCCAACGCCCACGTCGCCACCATCGAGAAAAAACGTGTATTGCAGCAGATCCGGGAGGAAGAACGGATCGCGCAGGCGATACTCGACGTTGGCGACGAACAACGCGCTCCCACCCAGGGGCACGGCGCGCTCGGGGTTGATGTTCCCCGCGTCGTCCGGGTCTGCCTCAAAGTGGTAGATCCGTTCAGGGCCAGACGAGTCGATCTGCTCGGTCACTTCGTTGGCTCGCGCTATGTACACCGCCGCGCCGAGTTCGTTCTGCTGGAAGCCGCGCACGCTCGTCGGGCCGCCGGCATAAAGTCGTTCCTGCGGAGGGATGAACAGGTTCGCGTCCGAGAAGTCGAGCCGCCGGCCAAGCACAACGCCGCCTCGCAGGCGAATCATCGCGACACTCCGCGAATTGACGGGTGCATACCACGTCAAATCACCGGTGCCCTTATTGAAAAACAGGCTTTCCGACGTCCCAAGCAGCGGCGACGCTGAGGTCCTGGCCTGCCAGCGGACGAACGTCCCACGACGTGGATTGAGCGGATCGTCGAGACGAGAGCGCGAGAATGTCGCGCTCGCCACGCCCAGTGGAAGCGCCTGCTTCAGGTTCTCACGCGATGTTGGATCGCAGCGATTGAACAACGCGCAGTAGGCGGCGTCAGATGCCTCGGTCTTGCCGTACTCGAACGTGTAGCCGAGTCGCAGCGGCATCCGATCCCCGACGTCGCGCATCGCTGAAAAGTCGGAGCCGACGTATGTCGTCCGCAGAAACGCGCGATACTCGCGCCGTCGTTCGCTATACAGCGACAGGGTGGGCACCCACCGCGTTCCGAGCAGACGCGGCTGACGCAGCGCAAAGCCCAGGTAGTAGTTGAGGAGCTGGCCGAGGACCTCGTCGTCCAGCTTGAGAGGCGTGGAGTTACCAAGCGTGCAGACATTTCGCGACCAGTCCGACGCGAGCGGAGCGCCATAGCCGATCTTCGTGGCCTGCGCGGAGATCTCGAGACGGCGAGCCGTACCAAAGAGATTGCGATCCGTGTACTGCAGTCGTGCACGCACACAGTCCAGCGTCGCCCAGCCTATCTCGGAGTCCAGCTGCTTCATGTAATCCTCGGTCAGCCGGACAGCGAGCACCACCACCGTGTCGCCTTCGTCCTGTTCGCTTTCCGGGAGTGGCGCTACCTCCACATGCCGATAGGTGCCGAGCTGGAACAGGTTGCGCTGTGCTTCCACGATGGCGCGGTCGCTGTACATGGTGCCAGGTACGATGCCAAGCACACGACGCACGACGGACGAATCGATCTGCACCCCCCGGCCCGGAGCAGGCTCGATCGAAAAACGCGGCGATCCAAATCGCGCCCGCTTGCCTGGCAGCACGGTGATGAACGCGTCCGCATATCCCGTGGCGGTGGTATCGAGGTCGTGCCCCTGGATCTGGCTCGCGCGATAGTACCCGGCGTTCCGCAGGCGGGAGACGATGCTGTCGATGTCCGCGGCAAAAAGGCGCAGATCGAATGGCTCGCCCACACGGAGTCGCAACCGGCGGATGATGTCCGAGCCTTCGGCGACGGTATCGAGACCGGTGACGTTGTAGGTGCGAAGCAGTGTTGGGCGCCCCTCGTCGATCAGGAACGTGACGCGCACCGCGTCGTTCGAGATGTTCTGGACGGCGGTATCCACCTGCGTGGAGTAGAACCCGCGCTGCCGGTAGTACTCCTTCAGTCGCGCGATGTCATTCGCGAGCTCGCGGCGGTCGAGGCACCGCTTTTCGCCGATCGGGAGGTGGAACAGCCGGCGCGCCCGGGATGACGGAGTGATGGCGATGCGCAGCGCGAGGTCATCGTCATCCAGCGCGCTGTTGCCGCGGAAATCCAGATCCCGGACCTCCATGTCTCCGCGCTCGCAGCTCAGGTCCTGCGCCTCCAGGAGCGCCGGCGTCATCGCACCCGCCGCAATCGCAACCAGCGCGATCGTAGCCGCGCGAAACGCTCCCCACCACGTCATGTCCTGTCGAGTTCCCGCGCTGGGCGTGTGGCACGAGGCCCCCGCGCGACGCGGGCGCGGCGTGAATCCATGGTGCGATCCAGCGTCAGCGGCGTGCGCTCCAGGAGGATGCGCGTGACGTAGTACGCGAGGAAACCGGCACCAATCGCCATCCCGATTGCGGGCAGGAGCTCAGACACCCCAAGCTTTCGCCGGTAGGAATACGAAGCGCGCTCGTCGCGGGGACGCGGCGGCGATTTATCGGACGATGGCATTGTGGGTGCGGAGACAGGACGGCTGTGTCGGTGGGCAGATGCCCATGAAGGGTCCGGACGCGACCTAAGTTGGCTTACGACATACAATTGACGCGTCACTACAGCCTCGGGTAAGCTCTCTCTCGCTTCGGCGAGTGTCAACGGCGATGTGGAGCCATTTACGATGCGCGTTTCCCTGATTTTCCTCGGAGTTCTGCTGGCGTCGTGCGGTGGACCGGGCACGTCCACAGATCGGCGCACGATCATCGATTCGCGCGACAACTACGACCCACGGTCCCTCGATCCCGCGCTGTCCACCGACGTTCCGACGGGCCGTGCGGTCTCCTACATCTTCGACGGACTCACCGTTTTCACCCCCGACGCGCGCGTCATTCCCGGACTCGCCGAGCGGTGGGACGTCAGCGCCGACGGATCCCGCTACACTTTCCACCTGCGTCGCGGCGTCACCTTCACCGACGGGACGCCACTGACTGCACAGCATGTGGTCAGCAGCTGGCAGCGTGCCCTTGATCCGGCGACGAAGGGAGGGCGGGCGGAACCACTTCAGCCCATTCGCGGCGCCCGGGATTTCGCGGACGGGAAGGCGCGCTCAGTCACCGGGCTCAGCGCACCAAATGACAGCACGGTGGTGGTCCAGCTGGAAGAACCCCTGGGAATTTTCCCGAAGCTCCTGGCCATGCCGGTCGCGGCAGTGGTTCCACCAAACCTGAACGCGGAAAAGCCGGTGGGTACGGGGCCCTGGAAGCTCGTCGAATGGAAGCACGACGATTACCTGTTGTTCGCGCGTAATGACAACTACTGGGGCGGTGCGCCGAAGGCCGATTCCCTGCGTGCCCGCATCATCAGCGAGCCCAGCACGGCGGTCGCGGAATTCGAGAGCGGCGGCGTCGACATCCTTCGCGTTCCCGAGGGCGAGACGCAGGTGTGGGAGGAAGACGAGTCGCGCAAGGACATGCTCAAGTCCGCGTCCGCGCTCCAGCTCGTATATGTCGGAATCAACGTGAATCGCGGACCGCTCCGGGACGTGAGGGTCCGCCATGCGATCAACTTTGCGGTGGACCGCGGCCTGATCCTGAAGCGCCTGGTGGCAAACCGCGGGCGTCTCGCCGCGGGGGTGATTCCTCCGTCGCTCGCCGGTGCGGATACCACGCGCGCACCGTACCCGTTCGACCTCGCCCGCGCGAAGCAGCTACTCGCGGAAGCAGGATTTCCCAACGGCATCGACATCGAGCTCTGGGTCGGATCGAATCCCGTGTATGGCCGGATCGCTGAGACCATTCAGGCGTACCTCAACGAGGCCAACATTCGCACGAAGATCGTACAGCGGGAGTCGGCGGCGGCTCGCGAGGCTGCGCGTAACGGCCAGACGGACATGATCCTCAAGGACTGGTACGCCGACTACCCGGACGCCGAGAATTTCCTGTATCCATTGCTCCACAGCGCGAACAAGGGCGTTGGGGGCAACGTCTCATTCTTCGCCAACCCCGACTTCGACCGGATTGTGACCCAGGCGCGGCGGGAGCCGGACGAAGCTAAACGCAATGAGTTGTACAAGCAGGCCGATGCCATCGCATTCGCGCAGGCACCCATGATGTTCCTGCACTTCTACAACGACTTGTATGCCGTGCAGCCCTGGCTCGAGGGCTTCGAGCCGCCGGTGATCTTCAGCGGCCAGCGCTGGCTGGACGTGTCGATGAAAAAAGGACCCACGCCATGAGCCGCTTCATCCTTCGCCGCCTGCTGCTCGCGATCCCGACGCTGTTCGGCGTGCTGGTCGTCGCCTTCCTGCTGCTGTATGTGGCACCGGGTGACCCCGTAACCGCGATGATCGGCGAACGGGCGGACTCGACCACCATCGCGCGGTTGCGCGCGGAACTGAAGCTCGACGATCCGCTGTACGTTCGCTTTGGTCATTACGTCGGGAACATCGTCAAGGGAGACCTCGGGCGTTCGTACATCACGAACCGACCAATCGCGCGCGACATCCGCGAGCGGTTTCCGAAGACATTGCAGTTGGCCCTCGCGGCGATGCTGATCGCCGCCTTCACCGGCATCACCCTCGGCATCCTGAGTGCGCGGAATCCCGGCGGCTGGGTGGATCGCCTCGCGCTCGGCATCGCCTACCTCGGCATTTCCTTTCCCGTGTATTGGGTGGGGTTGCTGCTCATTCTCCTGTTTGCGGTGACGTTGCAATGGCTCCCGCCTTCCGGGTATGGCAGCTGGAAATTCCTGATCCTGCCTGCCATCGCACTCGGGATGCGTTCCATCGCGTTCCTCGCCCGTGTTACCCGCTCGGCGATGCTGGATTCGCTGAGCGCGGACTATGTGCGCACTGCGCGCGCGAAGGGATTGTCCGAGCGTGGCGTCACCATGCGCCACGCGTTGCGCAACGCCATGATCCCGATCATCACGGTGCTGGGGCTCGATTTCGGCGCGTATCTCACCGGCAGCATCCTGACTGAAACCGTCTTTTCCTGGCCCGGCCTCGGACGGTATGTGGTGAATGCGATTGCGCGTCGCGACCTTCCGGCCATTCAGGGTGCAGTGCTATTCCTCTCAGGCGTATTCGTGATCGTGAACCTGCTGGCGGACATTGCATACGCGAAGACCGACCCGCGCGTCGCGTACAGCTGATCGCGACGCCGTGGATGTTCCCTTCGTCGGTTGAGCGAATACCTTCCCTCAATGACACTGGACGAGTACCAGACAGCGGCCACACGTACACTCAATCCGCGCCTCGCTAACCCGGAGCAACTGCTCGACGCGGTGGCTGGGCTGGCCGAGGAAGCTGGCGAAATTCTCGGCATCGTGCGAAAGCATGCCTTCCAATCGCGCGACCTCGATCGCGAGCAATTGAAGCTGGAGCTGGGGGACGCGCTCTGGTGTCTCGCGATGACGGCGCACTCCGCCGGCTTCTCGCTCGACGAGATCGCGGCGGCAAATGTCGGCAAACTGCAGGCGCGATATCCCGCCGGCTACTCCGACGTCGCAAGCAGGGAGCGCAACGCGTGAGCAATGAACTTCGGCCGGTCGAAAGCGAGAAGGACATTCCGCCGCATCTGCGCGGCAGCCCGCTCGAGGAACTGTTGCAGTATCACAACCTCGGCCGGGAACTCATCCCGGTGGAAGCGCCGCGGTTGCTCATCGGCATGTGCATGGACAACCGCAAGCACCTTCGCATTCCCGACAACTTCTCGTTCATCCTCCGCGCCGGCGGCGCCAACCTGCGGCCGAGTGAGTTCAAGGTGTCATACGCGATTGCCGTGGGGGGTGTGCGCGCAATCGCCATCATCGGTCACAACAACTGCGGCATGGTGAACCTCATGTCGCGCTCGCAGATCTTCATCGACGGCCTGGTAAAGATCGCGGGATGGGACCGGCAGCAAGCCGAGGATCACTTCTTCCACTTCGCTCCGCTCTTCGAAATCGGAAGTGAAATCGACTTCACGCGCAGCGAAGCCAAGCGCCTGCGCAGGCGGTATCCGGGACTTCTCGTCGCCCCGATGCTCTACAAGGTTGACGACAACCGCCTGTACCTGCTTACGGAGGACTAATCGTCCTTCTGGCCGAACACGGCCATGTTCGAGCTGTGTCCCGGCGCGACTTTCTTGTCGGGATAGATCCAGTGTACCGCCTGGTTCACCGCAATCGCGGCCTCACTGAAGCCAAGCGCGATCAGTTTCAGCTTCCCCGGGTACGTGGTGATGTCACCGGCCGCATAGATCCCCGGGCGTCCCGTTTCCATCTGGCTGTTCACCACGATCTCGTCCTTCACGAGATTCAGCCCCCAGTCCGCGATGGCGCCCATGTCGCTCACGAAGCCGAGCATCGGGAGGACGACCTCCGCTTCCACTTCACGGGTGGTCTTTGCCTTCACATCGCGCAACAGGAGATGCGAGAAGCGCTCGTTCCCGGTCCTGCAAATCACGTCATTGAGCTCATGGAAGGTCATCAGCTCCGCCCGTCCCGCGCCGACCGCAGCCTTGAACTCGTTGACTGTCGCATCGTGGGCACGAAAACGATCGCTTCGATGCACAATTGTGACGTGTGAAGCGCGGGGCAACAGCTGGACCCCCCAATCGAAGGCGGTGTCTCCACCGCCGATGATCACAACGCGCTGTCCCCGAAAGCGTTCCGGATCCGTAACCACATCGTAGATCCCGCGACCATACCAGGGCTCCGCACAGGCCTGGGGAAGCCTTCGGGGAGAGAAAGCCCCGATTCCAGCGGCAATGATCAGCGATCGGGTGGGAAATCGGTCGGTTTCCGTGACGAGAATGAAGTGATCGCCGTCATTCTCGAGGCCGGTAACACGCTGGCCGAGATGCAGCTTTCCGTTGAAGCGCGCGTTCTGTTCGACGAGTGCCTTGACGAGATCTCTGGCCAGAATCTGCGGAAAACCAGCGACGTCGAAGATGAACTTTTCCGGATACAACGCGGCGAGCTGGCCCCCAGCCTCGGGGAGCGCGTCCACCACCTGCGCGGATACCTGGCGCATCCCTGCGTAGAAGAGCCCGAACAGCCCGGTCGGCCCCGCGCCGATGATCGTGATGTCGCGGATGTCGTGAATCATCCGTGGGAAAATAGTCCCCAGTCCCCTTCGAGATGGACAACAACAATACGGTCGAATACAAGGGTGCCTTCCGACTCGTCAACAAGGTCGCCGAAGGCGGCATGGCGACGGTGTACGAGGCGGAGCAGCTGGGTCCTGAGGGGTTCACCAAGCGTATTGCGCTCAAGGTCATTCATCCGCACTACGCCAAGCGGATGGAGTTCCTCCGCCTCTTCATCGACGAAGCCAAGCTCTCGGCCAACCTGATGCACGGCAATGTCGTGCAGATCTACCAGCTGGGCGAAGTCAGCGGGGAGTACTTCATCGCCATGGAGTACATCCAGGGCCCGACGCTGCGAAACGTGATCGACCGGCATTACGACATGGGTACGCCGATCCCCTCCACGCTCGCTGCGTACATCTGCAGTCGTGTCGCTCGCGCGCTCGACTTCGCGCACAATTTCGTGAGTCCCGCCGGTCAGCGGCTGGACATCGTGCATCGCGATGTGTCCCCGGGGAACGTGATGATCACGTGGGATGGCCACATCAAGCTCGCCGACTTCGGTATCGCGAAAGCGCGCACGTCGTTCGATCCGGCCGGCGACCAGCGAATGCGTATCGGGAAGAAGCATTACATGAGCCCCGAGCAGGTCCTCGGCACGGCGGTCGATGGGAAGAGCGACGTATTCTCGCTTGGCGTCGTGCTGTACGAGCTGCTGGCGCTGTCCCCGTTGTTCCGCGAGGAAGAGACCTCGCTACTGGTGGATGAGGTCGCGGTCCAGCCGTTGCCCAACCTCCGGGCGCGGATCACGGACCTGGACAAGGGACTCGAGGACATCCTGCTGATGGCGCTGCACCGCAGCCCGTCGCGCCGGGCAACCGCCGCGCAGCTTGCGTCCTCGCTCGACGCGTGGGTCGCGGAACAGGGCGAATTTGCGTCGCCCGACCGGATGCAGGCGCACCTGTCGGTCCTCTTCCCTGCGTCGTATCAGCCGCGCACGAAGACGGTCGAGGAGACGAGCTTCGGCAACCTGAAGGGCGCCCTCAATCCGCGCGCGAGCAAGTCCATCCTCCAGCGACTGTTCGGCTGACGCCGGCCGGCGCTGTCGCACATGTTGTTTCGATGATGAAGATCTACACGAGGACCGGCGATGCCGGCGATACCGCGCTGTTCGGTGGCGGCCGCGTTCCGAAGTCGCATCCGCGCGTCGAAGCGTACGGGGACGTCGACGAGCTGAACGCCGCGATCGGACTCGCACGCGCCATCGAGATGATGCCGCGTATCGACGAGGTCCTGGTGCCGCTGCAGCGCGACCTCTTTTCCATCGGTGCCCTGCTTGCGACGCCTGACCGGGAAAAGATGAAGAAGCACCTGGAGAAGGCGAGCATCGACGACCGACGCATCGCGGAACTCGAGCGCGCGATCGACGAGGGCGACCTGGAGCTGGAGCCGCTCAAGTCATTCATCATTCCGGGTGGCACCCCCAAAGCGGCGGCGCTGCACGTGGCGCGCACGGTGTGCCGCCGGGCAGAGCGTCGGGTCATCAGCCTCGAGGAGGAAATCCCGGCGATCGTGATCGTGTACCTGAACCGGTTGTCGGATCTCCTGTTCACGCTGGCGCGTGTTGCGAACCGTCGGGCCGGTGCCGGTGAGGTGACGTGGTAGCGATCCCCGCACTGCCCTATCGGCTCGAGATTGGCGCCGGCACCCTCGGTATCGTCGGCGACATTTTCCGGTCCGTCACGCCTGGCAACCAGGCGGTCATCATCACGGACAGCAATGTCGCTCCGCATTACGCGAATTCACTGTCCCGGGCACTCGGCGGGTCGGGTGCTCCCGCTCCGGTCATTGCAATCCCATCCGGCGAACAGGTAAAGACGAGAGAAACATGGTCGTCCCTCACCGATAGCCTGCTCGCTGAGGGCTTGGGCCGTGACACTACCGTGGTCGCCCTCGGCGGCGGCGTTGTCGGCGACCTCGCTGGCTTCGTCGCCGCGACGTACATGCGGGGCGTCCCCTTCATCCAGGTTCCCACCACACTGCTGGCCATGGTGGACGCGAGCATCGGCGGCAAGACCGGCGTAGACACGCCAAAGGGAAAAAACCTGGTTGGTGCATTTCACCAGCCGGCGGCAGTCGTCATTGATCTGCGTACGCTGGCCACGGTTGAACCGCGCCATATCCGCGCGGGGTTTGCCGAGATCCTCAAGCACGGCGTCATCGCGGATGCGAAATACTTCGAGAAGGCCGTCGCGGCGGCGCGATCGGTCGTGCAAGGAGGCGGGCGCGTCGAAGAGCTCGAGGACGTCATCCGCCGGAGCATCGAGATCAAGGCAGCCATCGTCGCCCGGGACGAGCGCGAAAGCGGCGTGCGGAAGGTGCTCAACTTCGGGCACACCATCGGTCACGCCATGGAAGCCCTGGATAATTACGCGATGTTGCATGGCGAAGCGGTGGCGATCGGCATGGCGGTGGAGGCACGAATTGCCGAACGAATGGGCGTCGCTGCGCCGGGGACCGCCACCGCAATCGAGAGCGCCGTCAACACGGCGTCCCTCCCGGTGCTCATGACCATGCCCTCGCCGGATGACCTGATCGACTACACACGGAGCGACAAGAAGGCGCGCGGGGGGCAGGTGCATTACGCGCTTCCGCGTCGTATCGGCGAGATGGCCGGCGACGACAATGGATGGAGCGTCGCTGTTCCTGATGACATCGTGCGCGAGGTGCTATCGACATGACCACGTTCCGATGCGTTCTGGCCATCGTCGTCATCGTCTCGCTGCAGGCGTGCGCCGAACCAGCGCCGATTATCCATCCTCCTGTCATCGTCCAGAGTCCCGTGCTCCTTCCGGGCGCAGTCGTGCAGGGCGCGTCCACGCGCTGGTATCTCGCGTCATACTCTCCGCCTCGGTATGGTGACCCTGTGCCTGTCGAGATGACGGCGTACTGCCTGACCCGTACCACGACGCGGCGCGGCCGGTACGTTCGTGCAGGCATCGTGGCCGCCGACCCGCGGCTGTTCCCCCTATCGCGCTACGTGGAGCTGTACGACGGCCGCCGCTACCTGGGACGCTTCCTCATCGACGACACCGGACGCCTCATCAAGGGCAACATCGTCGACGTCTGGATGCCCACCTGCCGCGAGGCGAAAATCTTCGGCCGCCGAAAGGGCATCGCGGTGCTCGTCCCGCGCGAACCCGCCGTATCACTCGCCGGATCGCCACGGCCGTAGACTGGCCCTTTCCTTGCCGACATGCGCGGGCGCAATGTCATCATTCACCACGTACGTCATCGGCTTCGTCATCCTGGTGGTCGGGCTCGCCATGGCGGCCTACCTGCTGGACATCCCCGCGATGTGGATCGCGGTTGGTGTGATTGTCGCGCTCGGCATCGGCGTGATAACCGCCACCAGCCGGACCAAGATGAAGGATCCACCGAGTCCGCCAGGGTCTGTCTGAAGTAACCTGCAACACCCTGTCAGATCAGCAGATAGCGCCTTAAACCCCTGATAACAGGGCCAATATGGCGCGTGTTCGCCGTTGACGCTCTTGGGACTCGACATTATCCTGCCCTCCCCCCGGTCGGCGCTGGCCGGAGTGTGTAGCTCCTTCCCGGATTCGCCCGTTGGCGAGCCTACCCGGCTCGCCTCGTACAGACCCACGAGGTCAGCAGAGGCGTTGTATGGAGCAAGTGACCGCCACTCGGTCCCCCAGAGGGTATTTCCGCAATTCTCCCTCGTCCGCGTTCGATCAGTACCTGCAGGACATCCAGAAGCTGCCGCTGATCAACGATCCTGCCGAAGAACGACGACTGGCGAGACGAGCCCAGAAAGGTGACGAGCAAGCCGCGGAGCGCCTGGTAACCGCCAATCTCCGTTTTGTCATTTCATACGTGAAGAAGTACCAGGGGCACGGACTCGATCTCTCCGAGCTCGTCGCCATCGGGAACGAAGGACTCCTGAAGGCAGTCCGGAAGTTCGATCCCGACCAGGGGGTGAAGTTCATCTCCTACGCGGTCTGGTGGGTGCGGCAGGCAGTGCTCAAGGCGCTGGCCGAGCAGACGCGCTCGGTGAGAATTCCGCTCAACCAGAACTCGCAGCTGATCCGTCTCGCCCGCGCGGAGACCATCCTTGCGCAGGTGCTGAAGCGGGATCCTACCGAAAACGAAGTGAGCCGCCTCCTGGAGGAGCCACTCGACCAGGTACGCGCCGCGAAGCAGATGTCAGCGACCGAGCTGTCGCTCGACGCTCCGGTCGATCGCTCCGATCGCGAAGCGTCCACCCTCGGCGAACGTTTCGCTGGCGTGGACGGTCAGGAGATCGAGGAGAAGACCGACTACAAGCTCATGCGCGAGTTTATCGTGCGAGTCTTCCAGAAGTATCTGACGCCACGCGAGCGCAAGATCCTGTATCTCTACTACGGGCTCGAAGAAGGCTCCGAGGCCATGACCCTCGAGCGAATCGGGGAACTCATGGGAGTGACTCGCGAGCGCATCCGGCAGATCCGGGAACGCGCCTTCGAGAAGCTGCGCGAAAGCCCGGACGGTCGCGCACTCTGCGGATTCTGGGCGACCTGATGGTCCTCTGACCGCGGCTGGGGCATACCTCCCAGCCGCGGTGCATTTCTTCCATGACCGTGGCGTATTTGCTGCTCTAGCAGCGGTTGTGATCCCCGCGTTCGTGAATCCCGCAGCAGGCAGCGCGCATGAAGTTCGTGCCGCTCTGCGACGCCACGGGGCGTTCGATGTCTTTGAGGTCCCCGCTGACCAGGTCACGCAGGCCGTGCGCGCGGCGGTGGCAGCGGGAGCAACCCGCGTGGTTGCCGCGGGCGGAGACGGGACGATTTCTGCCGTGGCGGCGGCGGTCGCGCGTACGGCAACCGAACTGGCCATCGTTCCCGGTGGAACGCTCAACCATTTCGCGCGCGATCACGCGATTCCGACCGACCTCGCCGAGGCGTGTTCGGTTGCCGCGGCCGGTCGCGTGGTCACCGCCGACGTGGCCTGGCTGAACGGCCGACTGTTTCTCAACACGAGCTCCGTTGGCCTGTACGCGAAGTTCGTCCGGGTGCGAGAGCGAATGGAGCCGCGATGGGGATACAGGATTTCGTCGTTGCTCGCGGTCTTGCGCACCTTCTGGGGGGTGCGTCCTTTTCGTGTCGCGTTCGAGACCTCGAAGATCGAGCGCGATTACATCACACCGCTGGTCTTCGTTGGTGTCGGAGAACGCGAACTGAAGCTGCCGAAACTCGGCGGTCGCGTGGCCGAGGGACGCTCGGGCCTTCACGTGCTCATCGTTCGCGGACGCACCCGCGCGCGTCTCGTGGCTCTCGCGTTTGCGGCGGCATCGCGAGGAAGCTGGGCGACCTCGCGGACTCCACACCTCGACGGTTTCCTGGTGGATCACTGCATCATCGAGCAACGGCACTCCACGGTGGCCGTGGACGGTGAAGTCGTCATCCTCGAATCGCCCCTGCATTACGAGATCGGCCGCGGCGCGCTGCGTCTCGTGGTCCCGTAGCGTCGTCGCCGGAGCGCAGCGGCCACTCTTTGTGGTATCGCTACTATATAGATGTGAGCCTACCACCGACCCTCGCCGCGCGTCTTTCTGACATCGTAGGAGCACGCCGGGTCCTGGTGAGGAAGGGCGAGCTGCTGGCCTACAGCGCTGATGGGCTCCCCGGATACACGAAGGTTCCTTCCCTGGCTGTCTTTCCCGGATCCGCCGACGAAGTCATCGCGGTCGTGCGCGAGCTTGCCAGCCAGAAAGCAGCGTTCGTCCCCCGCGGTGCGGGCACCGGGCTCTCAGGCGGCGCACTCGCCGATGACGTGGTGCTGCTTGGACTGAACCGGCTTCGCCGGATCCTGTCGGTCGATCCCGTCAACCAGTTCGCAGTCGTCGAGCCGGGTGTCGTGAACACGGTGCTCAGCCGCGAGGTCGCCGTCCACGGCCTGCACTACGCGCCAGACCCGTCGAGCCAGGCCGCGTGCACCATCGGCGGTAATGTCGCGGAAAATGCCGGCGGGCCGCATTGCCTCAAGTACGGCGTCACGCTCAACCATGTGCTCGCAGTGCGCGCGGTGTTGCCGGATGGCGAGGTCCACACCTTCGGTAGTCCCGCGGGCGAAGAGGACGGCTACGACCTCCTCGGTGCGTTTGTCGGATCGGAGGGATGCTTCGGCGTCGCGTTGGACATCACGGTGAAGCTGCAGCGCAATCCCCAGGCAATCCGCACGCTCCTCGCCGATTTCACGTCGATTCCGGCAGCCGCACGCGCCGTCTCCGCGATCATCGCGCAGGGAATCCTTCCCGCAGCACTGGAGATGATGGACTCTGCGACCATTCGCGCGGTCGAGGCATCGATCTATGCGGCTGGATATCCGGTGGACGCCGCCGCCGTGCTGCTCATCGAGCTCGATGGCTTCGAAGGCGGACTCGAAGATGACCTCAACGCAGTGGTCGCGCTGTGCAACGATGCAGGCGCGCGGTCCGTGCGCGTGGCGAAGGACGATGCCGAACGCGCGAAGCTGTGGCAGGGACGCAAGAAGGCGTTTGGCGCGATGGGACGAGTCTCACCCCATCTCGTGGTCCAGGATGCTGTGGTGCCGCGCACGAAGCTCCCGTCGGTCCTGGAAGACATTCACGCCATCTCCTCGCGCTATCGTGTAAAAGTCTGCAACGTGTTTCACGCGGGCGACGGAAACCTGCACCCGAACATCGGCTACGACGCGCACGATGCGGATGAATCGAGCCGCGTGCACGAGGCGATGCGCGAGATCATGCAGCTGTGTATCTCCGTCGGCGGCAGCATCACCGGAGAGCATGGCGTGGGCATCGACAAGCTCGCCTACATGGATCAACTCTTTACTCCCGCGACGCTGACCGCGATGTGCGACCTGCGTTCGGTGTTCGACCCGGACCGGCGCTCGAACCCCGGCAAGGTCGTGCCGGTACGCAGCTGTCGCGAATGGACAATGGCCCCCGCTGCCCGCGCCCATGCTGGCTGACACCATCCGCGACGCGCGCGCACGGCGGCAGGGGTTGCGCATCGTTGCCGGTCAGTCGTGGCTCGACGCCGGCCGGCCGGTCGACGCCACTCACACCTTGTCGGTCGCGGAGAGTCGAGGGATCATTGAATACGTGCCGGGCGATCTCACCCTGACTGCTCGCGCGGGAACTTCGATCGCGGAGTTGTATGAAGCGACGCGAGCGCACGGGCAGTGGCTGCCGCTGGACCCGTGGGGCGTGGACACCGGCACCCTCGGCGCGACCATCACCACTGCCACTCCCGGCCCACATGCACATGCGATGGGCCTCCCGCGCGACGTCGTCCTTGGGCTCGAGTTCGTCAGCGGTGCGGGAGACACCATTCGTGCGGGCGGCCGTGTCGTGAAGAATGTCGCGGGGTTTGACCTGACGCGGCTGGTCATCGGATCGTGGGGCACCCTGGGCGTGGTCACCGAAGTCACTGTACGACTGCGTGCGCGTCCACAGAGCATGCGCACGCTCCTGCTCCAGCCTCGCGCGGACGCGGCTGCGCTGAACGAGCTCGCGGTCAAACTCCGCGCGCTTCCATTTACTCCGCTCGCCGCGGAGCTCGTAAATGCCGGTCTTGCCATGCGACTCGGCGTCGCCAAGGCGGCCGCACTCATCGTTCGCCTCGGCGGCAATGACGTGTCGGTCGCCCGGCAGCTCGATCTGCTGCGCGCGCTCGGTCCTTTCGACGACGCGGCGGACGCCGTGTGGGGCGCGTTGCGCCAGGCGGATGCCGGCAGCATCGCGTCCTGGCGGTGGGCCGCGCTCCCGTCCGCATTTGGTGATACCTGGGTCGCCGCCGATGCGGCCGCACAACGTCTCGGCGATGCTGGCGTCTCGGGCAGCGCAATGCGAGGCGTCGTTCGCGTGAGCGCGCGCAGCCTGCACGACATTCCGCAGGTGATGAAAACTGTGCAGGCGTTTCCCGGTTCGGTGGTCCTGGAAAAACTGCCGGCTGGCGCCTGGCAATTCGTGAGGCCACGCGCGCATGACACGCTGCACGGGATGTTGCGGCGGCGGTTTGATCCCGATGGGGTTCTCAATCCCGGGATCATGGGGATGATGCCATGACCGCGGCGGGCAATCCCCGCACGTTGCATGGCGCACCCGAACATTGCGCCCTCCCGGATACGCCGCTGGCTCACGCGCGTGCGGGGCTCGATGCATGTGTGCACTGTGGGTTCTGCCTGCAGGCATGCCCCACGTACGTCGTCCTCGAGGACGAGAACGACAGTCCACGCGGGCGGTTGCTGCTGATGCGTTCCCTGCTCGAAGGATCGCTGCAGACGTCCGACGAGTCGGTGCGCCAGCACCTGGACCAGTGCCTGGGCTGCCGAGCCTGTGAAACCGCGTGTCCGTCTGGCGTTCCCTACGGTCACCTGCTGGAGGCCACGCGCGCGACGCTGACCGAGCGGCATCCCCTTCCGATCGGTGCGCGGCTACTGCTTGCGGTCTTCCGCATCTCATGGTTGATGCGCGCTGCGATGGCCGCGGGACGGGTGACCCGACGACTTGGACTCTCGCGGTTGCTGGCACGACTGGTTCCGGGGCGATACGGGTTCGCGCTTCATATGCTCGAAGCGACCCTGGTGCCGGTGCCGCGGAAACCGTATCAGGCACGAGGCACTGGTTCGCGTGGAACCGTCGCGCTCCTCGAAGGCTGCGTCATGGATGGCTTGTACGCCGACACGAATGCGGCGACGGAGCGCACTCTGACGGTGAACGACTACCGGTGCGTCGAGGCTCCGGGGCAGCGATGCTGCGGGGCGCTGCATGCGCACGCGGGTGACCTGGATTCGGCGCGTGCGCTGGCCAAGGAGAACATCGCGGCGTTCGAGCGATCACAGGCGGATTTCGTGGTCTCGAATGCCGCTGGATGCGGCGCCATGTTGAAGGAGTACGCGATCCTGCTGGCCGAGGATCCGGCATGGGCATCGCGCGCCGCGAACATTTCGAACCGCGCGCGTGATGCGACCGAGTTGCTGGCCGCGGCAGGGCCAGCGCCAGGTGGCCCGCTGAACCTCAGCGTCACGTATGATGCGCCCTGTCACCTGATCCATGCGCAGCGCATCGTCGCGCCCCCGCTCGCGGTCCTTGGTGCCATTCCCGGCTTGACCATCGTTCCCCTTCGCGATGCCGAGTATTGCTGTGGCGCCGCTGGCATCTACAACCTGCTGGAGCCCGAGACGTCGGCGGCCGTGCTGCGCCCCAAGCTCGCGAATATCGCGGCAACGAAGGCGTCGCTTGTGGCGACGGGAAATCCGGGATGCCTGATGCAGATCGGCGCCGGACTCCGGACCACCGGGAGCGATGCGCGGGTAGTGCATCCCGTGGACCTGCTGGACGCGTCGTACGGAATGCGCGAGAAACGCGGGGATTAGATTGAAAACATGACGCGCGTGGAGTCGACGATCGAGCTGGCAGGCTCGCCTGTGGTATTGACGTATTCAGGCGTGGAAGCTGAATACGATGCGTTGCGCCGCCGTGCGATCGTGGTGAATCGAAATCATCGTGGTCGGATGCTCTTTACGGGCGAGAAGGCAGCGGACGTGCTGACCGGTCTTGTGACAAACGATGTCTCCGCACTGCACGTCGGCCAGGGACAATACGCCGTGGCGCTCACCGCGAAGGGCAAGGTCGTGTCCGACCTTCGCATCCTGCGCATGGAAGAGGGCTTCCTCACCGATGCGTCGCCGCGGTCGCGCGAGGCGTGGAGCGGGATCGTGCGAAAGTATGTAAACCCGCGCCTCGCGAAGTATGCGGATCAGACAGAATCAATGGCGTCGCTCGGCGTCTATGGCACCCAGGCGCGCTACGTCGCGGAGGCCATCACCGGTATCGGCCACAGCGCGCTCGCGGTGCTTCTGCCCTACGCGCATGTCTCCGTGGAACGCGATGGCGCGCGCATCATCGTCATGCGCTCGGTCGACCTCGCGGTCGAAGGGTACGACTTTTTCGTTCCGGCGGATCACTCGGAATCGCTGTGGCAGGCAGCCGTGAAGGCACACGCCACTCCCGGAGGGCATGCCGTGTGGGAGGTGGCGCGCGTCGAAGCTGGGCGGCCCGAGTGGGGAGTGGACATGAATGACAGCACCATTCCCCAGGAAGCCAACCTCGAACAGCTCGACGCGATCTCGTTCACGAAAGGGTGTTATACCGGCCAGGAAGTCGTGGCGCGCGTTCACTTTCGTGGCCACGTGAACCGGTCGCTGCGCGGATTGCGCGCGTCCGGCACCGTGCCGCCGCCGACGAATGCGGTGCTGTTCGACGGGACCGGTAAGGCGGTCGGGGACGTGCGCAGCAGCGTGATCTCACCGCAACTCGGCGGTATTGCGCTGGGAATGATTCGGCTGGAAGTCGAGACGGGGTCGCGGCTGACAGCCCGCTGGAGCGCGGATGCAGCCGGCGATTCCCCCGCGGGAGAAACGGCGGTCGAGGTCGCGGCGCTTCCCTTCGCGACTGCCTGACGGTGGGTTCCTCCGTCGCGCTGGTCACCGGCGCCACGGGGCTGGTGGGATCGCACATCGTGGAACGATTGCTATCGGAGGGGTGGGAGGTGCGGGCGCTCGTCCGCGACGTTGCAGGTGCACAGCAAGTACTACCGGCAGGAGTGCAGCCGATCGGTGGTGACGTCCTTGACGAAGGATCATTTCGGCGCGCTGCCGCGGGTGCACACGTCGTTTTTCATTGCGCGGCGCATATCATCGTGCGCGGCGGGTGGGAGGCGTTCCGCGTCACCAATATCGAAGGGACCCGCAACGCCATCATCGCCGCCGGCAGCGCGCGCGCGCGTCTGCTGCATCTGAGCAGTGTCGCGGTCTATGGCGCCACGACCCGGTACGAAGCCTTGAAGACCGGCTCACGCACGGATGAGGAGACCGTGCTCGCTCCCCTGCCCGAGCGGGCGTGGTATGCCCGATCGAAACGGGAATCGGAGGACCTGGTACTCCAGGCGCATACCGAGGGCAGAGTCTGGGCGACAGCGGTGCGCCCCGACGTGATCTATGGACGTCGCGACCGGCAGTTCGTTCCGCGCATGGCGCGACTCATCGAGCGGTTCCCGGTGCCTTTGCTCCGCGGTGGTCGATCTACTTTTGCGGTGGTTCATGCCGCCAACGTCGCCGAGGGCGCCATCCTCGCCGCGACTTCCGACGTTGCCGGAGGACAGGCGTACAACCTTGCCAACGATTTCGACGTGACGGTCCGCCGCTTCTTCGAGCTTGCGGGAAAAGGGCTCGGCCATCGGCCGCTGTTCCTTCCGATGCCGATGTGGCTGGCCGCGACGGGATTACGTGCCACCAAAAGGGTCGTCCGGGCGCTCACGGGAGGCCGTTTCAGCCTCGTGGGGAGCGCAGCGCTGGACTTCATCGCAGAAGACAATCCGTTTTCATCCGATCGCGCGCGTCGCGAGCTGGGATGGATGCCGGCCGTGCATCCTGATGACGGTGTGCCGGACGCCTTTCGCTGGTGGAAGGAAAACAACAGGGGCGCGACGTGAGTCGCGCCCCTGTCATTCAGAAACCGTAATGTACTTACGGAGTCTTCGTGCCAGCGGCCTTGGCGCTATCCGCGCGGCGGGTGCTGTCCATACGGATGCTGTCGGCCATGGCCGCGGAATCCGTCGTGGTCGGCGTCATCGGTGCCGGCGCCATCGCTGGCGCGGCGGTGTCGGTGGCAGCCGTATCGGTTTTCGAGCAGGCCGCGATCGCGAGGATCGCGGTGACGAGAGCAAGGCGCTTCATGGGATTCTCCTGTTGTTGCTGGGAACCATCACGAACGTTGCTCGCATCGCACGCGTTCGAGGTCCGCAGTTCTCCGGGGCCAATAAGCTAGATTTCCCCCTCACGCTCTTCAAGCAAGTGCCGTGCGCAACTGCTGGCGCACCAGCGCCTTGCAAACGCCTGTTTGGCCTTCCGGGGACCCGGGCTCCATGACTACAGCCGTCGCCGAAACCATCGTTCGAGGCGCCTGTCCGCACGACTGTCCGGACACCTGCGCTATGCTGGTCACGGTCCAGGACGGTCGCGCAATCAAAGTTGCTGGCGATCCGGACCACCCGTTCACCAACGGGTTTCTCTGCGCCAAGGTTAACCGATACCTGGAGCGGACCTACCATCGCGACCGGCTCATGCACCCGCTGCGCCGGGTTGGACGAAAAGGTGAAGGGCGGTTCGAGGCTGTTTCGTGGGATGAAGCGATCGGAGAAATCGCGGAACGTCTCCAGGGGATAGTCGAGTCGCCGCACGGGCCGCAGGCGATTCTTCCCTACTCCTACGCCGGCACCATGGGGATGCTCCAGGGGAGCTCCATGGATCGTCGGTTTTTCCACACGATCGGCGCGTCCCGACTCGATCGCACCATCTGTTCGATGGCGGGCACAGTCGGGATGCGCATGACGGTCGGCGCGAACATTGGAGCGGACGTCGAAGGCATTCCGCAGAGCGACC
>Ga0196976_1000492_pt1 | contig 24768 bp, 25 predicted proteins | sample S3v_513CmetaG_FD_148644 | JGI IMG/M metagenome (GOLD analysis project Ga0196976, IMG submission 148644) | Soil microbial communities from Anza Borrego desert, Southern California, United States - S3+v_5-13C | ecosystem: Environmental > Terrestrial > Soil > Desert | place: USA: California...
CTTCCTTCTGGTCCTCGGTCGCGAAGGTCGAGTGGAACACCCGCCGCTCGAAGTGCACGCCCTCCGCCAGCGTCGTCTCGTAGGCGGTGTTGACGCACTCCTTGGTCATCAGGACGATCGGGCGCGACAGGCCGGCGATCTTCGTGGCGACCTTGACGGCCTCCTCCACCAGCTCGGCCACCGGCACGACGCGGCTGACGAGGCCGACGCGCTCGGCTTCCGCGGCGTCCATCTGGCGGCCGGTCAGGCACATCTCCATGGCCTTCGACTTGCCGACGAAGCGGGTCAGGCGCTGCGTGCCGCCGGCACCCGGGATGGTGCCGATGGTGATCTCCGGCTGGCCGAACTTCGCGTTGTCCGCGGCCAGGATGAAGTCGCACATCATGGCCATCTCGCAGCCGCCGCCCAGCGCGTAGCCGGCCACCGCGGCGATGACGGGCTTGCGGCACTTGGCCACCCGCTCCCACTTCGCGGTGATGAAGTTCTGCTTGTAGACGTCCATGTAGGAGAAGCCCTGCATCTCCTTGATGTCGGCGCCGGCGGCGAAGGCCTTCTCCGACCCGGTGATGACGATGGCGCCGATGGCGTCGTCCGCCTCGAACGCGTCCAGCGCCTGGCCCATCTCGGTGACCAGCTGGTCGCACAGCGCGTTCAGCGCCTTCGGGCGGTTCAGCGTGATCAGGCCGACCGGGCCGCGGGTCTCGACGAGGATCATCTCATAGGACATGGTCGCGCAATCTCCCGTAATGATGCGCCGCCTCGCGTGCGGCGTCCGTTGGTGTTCGTTGTATCTGTCAGCGGGGCATGAGCACGAAACGGACGGTGCCGTTCGCGAACTCCAGCCGCAGTTCCTCCGCCTCGCGCTGGAACCGGGTGTCGGCCGCGCGCTTCCAGCCGAGCTGGGGCAGCGTGCGGGCGTAGAAGTCCAGCACCGCCTTGCGCTCCACCCGGCCGTGCAGCACGGTTTCGACGATGCGGCCGTTGGGCTTGTCGAAGACCAGCGGCTCCTCGGCGCCCGCGGCGAGGCCGGGCATCACCGGCACGTCGCCCATGCCGGCGACGAAGGCCGCCGTTTCCGCCGCCGCGACGGGTGCGGAAATCACCCCGCCGACGACGATGGGGCCGGCGAGGATGGGGCCGGCGATGAGGAGGGCGCGGAGCGCCGCCCGTACGGTGGCGGATGGAGCCGTCATGATCCTTCTCGTATATCAGCGCTGCCGCTGCGCACAATAGAAAGTCGAGCGTCCGGACTGGACGATCCGGCGCACGCCGCCGGTCTTCGCCACGTCGCAGGTGCAGCCCGGGCAGGGCTGCCCCTCGCGGTCGTAGACGGAGAACTGGTGCTGGAAGTAGCCAAGCTCGCCCGACGCCTGCCGGTAGTCCTTGAGCGAGGAGCCGCCGGCGGCGATGGCGCGCGCCAGCACGTCCCGCACCGCCGTCGCCAGCCGCTCGGCCTTGGCGCCGCTGACGGTGGCCGCCATGCGCTTGGGGCTGAGGCGGGCCTGGAACAGCGCCTCCGACACATAGATGTTGCCCAGCCCCGCGACGACCGTCTGGTCGAGCAGCGCCGCCTTGATCGGGCTCATGCGGCCGGCCAGCCGTTCGGCCAGCACCGGGCCGGAGAATTCGTTGCCCAGCGGTTCCGGCCCCAGGGTGCGCAGCAGCGGGTGTTCGTTCAGCGCCGCCTCGTCCGTCAGGTCCATCAGGCCGAATCGGCGCGCGTCGTTGAAGGTGACGGTGGTGCCGTCGTCGGTTTCGAAGATCACGTGGTCGTGCGCCGCCGGTTCGGCGGGCTCGCCATCATGGGATTTGGGGGTGATCATCATGCGGCCGGACATGCCCAGGTGCGCGATCAGCACCGTGCCGTCGTCGAGGTGGACCAGGATGTACTTGGCCCGCCGCCGCACCGCCGCCACGCGCCGGCCGGTCAGCCGTTCGCAGAACTTCGGCGGGAAGGGGAAGCGCAGGTCGGGCCGGCGCTGCACGACGCGGGCCAGCACCCGCCCCTCCAGGTGCGGCGCCAGACCACGGCAGACGGTCTCCACTTCGGGCAGCTCAGGCATGGGCCATACGGTGGAGCATGGCGCGCCGCGGTGCAAGGGCGCGGTGCACGCGGGTGCGCGAATCGACAGGCGGGCGGGGGTGCGGTATGCTTGAACGCGTTACACCTGGAGCCGCCATGCCCCCGGAATCGGAAGCCGAGCTGAAGGCGAACATTCGGTTGCTGCTGGATCTGGTCCGCGACCAAAACTCCCGCATCAACTCTCTGACGGAAGACGTGGCCTGGATCAAGGCGCACATCGCCAATCTGCCGTAGCCGGCGGAGTTCTACGAGCTGCGCGGCCGGGTCGAGGAGATCAGCCGCCGCCTGCCAACGCCCATCGCCTATGCTCCGCCCCCGGGGGGCCGCAAGGACCCGGCCGAGTAACCCACCGCGCACCCCGCCCCTGCGGCAACGCCCACGCTGGCGGAAGCCCTGGCCGCGCGCTATGTTCCGCGGCATGAGCGACTCCAATCCCCCCGACACGTCCGCACCGACCGGCCAGGAAGGCCAGTGGTTCGGCTTCCGCCCGGTCGACCCCGCCGCCAAGTCGGGGCTGGTGCGCGCCGTCTTCGACAGCGTCGCCGGCAAGTACGACCTGATGAACGACCTGATGTCGGGCGGCATCCACCGGCTGTGGAAGGACACGCTCATCGACATGGTGGCGCCCAAGGCCGGCATGACGCTGCTGGACGTGGCGGGCGGCACGGGCGACATCGCCTTCCGCTTCCTGAACCGCGGCGGCGGTGGCGTGGTGGTGTGCGACATCACCGAATCGATGGTCCGCGTCGGACGCGACCGCGCCATCGACCGCGGTATCCTGTCCGGCGTCGACTGGGTGGTGGGCGACGCCATGAGGCTGCCCGTCGCGGCGCGCACCATGGACGCCTACACCATCGGCTTCGGCCTGCGGAACGTCACCCACATCGACGAGGCGCTGGCCGAGGCGCGGCGCGTGCTGAAGCCGGGCGGACGCTTCTTCTGCCTGGAGTTCAGCCACGTGGTGCTGCCGGTACTGCGCGAGATCTACGACGTCTATTCCTTCAACGTGCTGCCGAAGCTGGGCCGCATGGTGGCGGGGGACGAGGATTCCTACCGCTATCTGGTGGAGAGCATCCGCCGCTTCCCCGAGCAGAACGCGCTGGTCAAGCGCATCGAGGCGGCCGGCTTCACCAGCGTGCGCGTGCGCAACCTGACCGGCGGCATCGCCGCCATCCATTCCGGCTGGCGGGTCTGAGCCCTTGTTCCGCACCGTCCGCAACCTCGCCCGGCTGGCCGTCATCGCGCGCACGCTGGCGCGCCACAACGCCCTGCCCGACACCCTGCCCGACGTCGCCCCCGGCTTCGCCTTCCTGTGGCGCCTCGTCGCCAACAAGCGCACCCAGGGCCGCGTCGGCCAGCGGCTGGCGGCCGCCCTGGCCGAGCTGGGACCGACCTTCATCAAGCTGGGCCAGCTGCTGTCCACCCGCTCCGACCTGGTGGGCGAGCGGATGGCGACCGACCTGGCCGAGCTGCAGGACAAGCTGCCGCCCTTCCCCGGCACCCAGGCGCGCGCCATTGTCGAGGCGGAGCTGGGCGTCCCCATCGAAACGCTGTTCCTGAGCTTCGACGAGGTGCCGGTGGCGGCGGCCTCCATCGCCCAGGTGCACTTCGCCGTCACCACCGACGGGCGGGAGGTGGCGGTCAAGGTGCTGCGCCCGGGCATCGAGCGGGCCTTCTCGCGCGACATCGACCTGTTCTACTGGCTGGCCGGTCTGGCCGAGCGCCTTGTCCCGAAGCTGAAGCGCCTGCGGCCCATCGAGGTGGTGGACATCTTCGCCCGCACCTCGCGCCTGGAGATGGACCTGCGGATGGAGGCGTCGGCGGCGTCCGAGCTAGCGCACAACTTCGACGGCGACGTCACCTTCCAGATCCCGCGCGTGGACTGGGACCGCACGGCGCAGCGCGTGCTGACGCTGGAGCGCATCCGCGGCTACAAGGTGGACGAGTACGAACGCATCGTCGAGGCCGGGTTCGACCGCGACGAGATCCTGGCCAAGGCGTCGGCGTCCTTCTTCAACCAGGTGTTCCGCGACGGCTTCTTCCACGCCGACCTGCACCCCGGCAACCTGTTCGTGGTGGAGGGCGGCAACATCGCCGCCGTCGACTTCGGCATCATGGGCCGGCTGGACCGGGCGACGCGCTATTACTTGGCCGACATGCTCATCGGCTTCCTGACCGGCGACTACCGGCGCGTGGCGCTGGTGCACTTCCAGGCCGGCTACGTGCCGGCGCACCAGTCGATCGAGCTGTTCACCCAGGCCTGCCGCGCCATCGGCGAGCCGTTGCAGAACAAGCCGCTGAACGAGATCTCCGTCGGCCGGCTGCTGGCGCAGCTGTTCGCCGTGACCGAGCAGTTCGACATGGAGACGCAGCCGCAGCTGCTTCTCCTTCAGAAGAGCATGCTGACGGCCGAGGGTGTCGGCCGCATCCTGAACCCCAACATCAACATGTGGGAGCTGGCGCGCCCGCTGATCGAGGAGTGGATGCGCGAGAACCGCGGCCCCGAGGCGCAGATCATCGACGACGTGGAGGCCCTGGTGCGCACCGTCCGCCGCCTGCCGCCCCTGGTCCGCGAGGCCGAGCGCGTGGCCGCCCAGATCGCCGAGGGCGGGCTGAAGCTGCACCCGACGACGGTGCGCTTCCTGCTGGACGCCTGGATGCGCCGCCGCAAGACCGACCAACTCGCGCTGTGGGCCATCGTGGCGCTGCTGGCGTTCATCGCCGTGCGGGTCGTGGGATAGCGGGGAACCTGTTGGCGCGCTGTATGAAATATCGTACATTGCGCGCGACAATACTCGCAATTCCCTACATGACCGATGCGCCTCCTTCTCGGAACCGACGAACTGGAGAGCCTTGAGCGGCTTGGGCGCACCGTGCGTCTGGCCCGGCTGCGGCGCAACCTGTCGCAGGAGGACTTGGCCCAGCGGATGGGAGTGAGCCGCTCCTCCGTCGTCATGCTGGAGCGCGGGGCGCCGGGCACGTCCGTCGGCATCCTGCTGAAGGCGCTGTCCGTGTTCGGCTATGCCGGGCGCCTGGGAGAAATCCTCGCGAACGATCCAGCCGGCGAGGAAATGGAACTGGTAACGGGACGCAAGCGGGCCGGAGCCAAGGATGACGTGGCGGATTTCTGACGGCCGCATCGACCGGCTCGTGCTCTTCAAGGCCGTCGGCCCCGGCTACGTTCCCATCGGGGAACTGGCGTTCGAAGGCGGCGCACGAGTGCGGCAAGGGCGGTTCGCCTATGCGGCCAGTTGGCTGGAACATCCGGCACGCATGCCCATCGATCCTGTCGGACTGCCGCTGCGGCGGAAATCCTTTCCCGCCCAGCCCCATCAAGTGCCATTGGCCTTTTACGACGCCGGTCCGGACGGCTGGGGCAAGAGCGTACTGGACGCAGCCTTTCCAACGCTTACGCTGGGAATGGCGGAGTATCTGGCGCTTGGGACCCCGCAGCGCACCGGTGACCTGGCGTTCGGCCCCACACCGGATGGCGGCCCGCAAACCTGGGTGCCGCCGCACTGGCCACTTCTGACGTTGCCCAGCGAAAACGACGACCTCGCCGCCCTGCAAGCCGCGGCGGAAGCGATCGAAGCGGGGCAGAGGACGGACTCCCACCTTCAGCTCCTTGTGCGGTCGGGCGCCGACGTCGGCGGCGCCCGGCCGAAGGCGCGCCTGCGCCACGACGGCGGGGAGTGGATCGCGAAGTTCCACGCCTGGGGCGACGCGTTCGACGATCCGCGCATGGAAGCCGTCTGCCTGGATCTGGCGGAGGCGGCAGGCGTGCCGGTCGCCGAACGCCGCCTGGAGATGGTCAGCGGCCGGACCGTGCTGCTCGTCCGCCGGTTCGACCGTTCGCCCGACGGCGAGAAGCACGGGTACCTGAGCGCGGGCACGCTGCTGGGTGAAGCGAACGCCGACTACAACTCACGCAAAACCTATGTGGACATCGCCGTGGTGGCCCGCCGCATCGGCGTGCCGTCGCCGGAACCGGCGGTCTATCGCCGCCTGCTGGTCAATGCCTTCCTGCACAACACCGACGACCACCTCCGCAATCACGCATTCCTGCGCAAGGGCGCGGCGTGGGATCTGGCGCCCGGCTACGATCTGGTGCCGAACCGGGTGGCCCGGCACGCCATCGCGCCAGCGCCGAAGCTCAGCCCGGAATGGAACCCCCTGGCGGCCATGGGCAGCCACCGGCTGTTCGGGCTGGGCGAGGCCGAAGCCCAAGCCATCTTCGATCAGGTGGTGGAGGGCTGCCGCCGCGTCCGCGACGTGATGGACGAGCGCGCCGTTACACCCCGGGACCGGGAGATCGTGGCGCCGCTGCTCCAGGCATGCCTGTCGCCGCCGGCCTGGGCGGACAGGATCCTTACCTGACCTTCCGTCGCCACTGCTACCCCGCCGCCAGCAGAGTGACCGTGCCGGTCGCCAGACCGGCAAAGGTCCGGTCGAAGGTCACCACGCGGTCGCAACGGCTGCGTTCCGCCTCGAAGGCGATGACGCCGTCGGCGAAGTTGCCTCCCTGCTCAAGGAAGAGCAGCCCGGCTTCGGCGGCCTCCTCATCGACCTCGACGGTTCGGGCGTCGATGAAGCCGCGCAGAGCGGACGCCACCTCGGCGGGCGAATGCTTGTAGGCCCGGCGCAGAACCCAGGCGGTTTCGGCAAGCACGAGGGTGGACACCAGGACCGCCGACGCCCCTTCGATGGTCTCGGCCGCCAGCGCGGCCTGCGCCTCGTCATCCTCGGTCAGGTAGCGGACGAGGACGTTGGTGTCGATCGCCACCCTCACGCGTCGTCCCCCGCGGCACCCTCTTCAATGGCCGCCTGCATCTCCTCGATGGAGACGGGCCGGCGTCCGGGGCGTTTCAGCACGCCGCGCGACGCTATGACCTCCGGCTTGGCGCGCAAGGGGCGCAGTTCCGCCCGCCCGTCCGGCCGCAGCGACACGCTCACCCGGTCGCCGGGCGCGATCCCAAGGTGGTCGAGCACCGCTTGGCGCAGGGTGATCTGCCCCTTGGCGGTCACCGTCAGTTCGATGCTCACGCCAGCCTCCTTCGCCGAGTCCACTGCCAACAAAAAGTAAGGCAGAAGCCGCCTTACCTCAACCCTCACCGCTCCACCCACCACGACTCCAGCACCGCGCCGTAGACGGGCGTCACCGTCGGCCGGCGGATGTGGGTCCACCGCGCGATGCGGTCGGCGCTGGCGTGGAACAGCGGGACCATGTAGTGGCCCCACAGCAGCACGCGGTCCAGCGCCCGGACGCGCGCCACGAGGTCGGCGCGGGTGCGGGTCTGGGCGATGGACCCGGCGATGGCGTCCACCGACGGGTCCCGGATGCCGGCCCAGTTGCGCGTGCCCGGCGTGTCGGCGGCGGCGGAACCGAAGTAGAAGACCTGCTCGTTGCCCGGCGACAGGGTGGAGGACCAGAAGCGCACGGTCATGTCGTAGTCGTACTCGTCGATGCGGCCCTGGTACTGGGCGCTGTCGACCGTGCGCACCGTCGCGGCGATGCCCAGCCGGTCCAGGCCGCGGGCGAACTCCAGCGCCACGCGCTCGTCCGCCGGGTCGCCGAGCAGGATCTCGAACGAGAAGGGGCGGCCGAAGCCGTCCACCAGCCGCCCGTCGCGCAGGCGCCAGCCGGCCTCGCGCAGCAGTTTCAGCGCCGCGCGCAGGTTGGCCCGCGCGCCGTAGGGGCCGTTGCCGCCGCTGGACGGCAGGGCGAACGGCTTGGCGAACAGCTCCGGCGGCAGGTTGGCGCGCAACGGCTCCAGCACCGCCAGTTCGCGCGGGCCGGGCAGTCCGGTCGCCGCCAGTTCGGAGTTGGGGTAGTAGCTGGCCGTCCGCTTCAGGGCGTCGTGGAAGAACGCGCGGCCGATCCAGCCGAAGTCCACCGCCAGCCCCAGCGCCTCGCGCACGCGGCGGTCCTGGAACAGCGGGCGGCGGGTGTTGAAGATGAAGCCGCGCGCCGGTTCGGGACGGCCGTGCGGCAGTTCCTCCATCACGAAGCCGCCCTGGCGCAGCGCCGGGCCGTCGTAGCCCAGCGCCCACCGGGCCGGATCGCCCTCGCGCCGCACGTCGGCCTGGCCGGCCTTGAACGCCTCCAGCGCCACGGTGTCGTCGCGGAAGTAGGTGAACTCCAGCGTGTCGGCGTTGAACAGGCCGCGGCGCGCCGGCAGGTCGCGGCCCCAGTATCCGGGCACGCGCTCGTAGACGATGCGGCGGCCGGTGTCGGCGGTGCGGACGCGGTAGGGGCCGCTGCCCATCGGCGCCTCCAGCGTCGTGCGCTCGAACGGCTTGCCGCGCCACCACGCCCTCTGGTGCACGGCCAGCAGGCCGAGCAGCAGCGGCATCTCGCGGTCGATGCTGCCGTCCGGGTTGGGCAGGAAGTCGAAGCGCACGGCGCCCGCGCCCAGCGCCTGCGCCCTGGCCACCTTGGCGAAGTACAGGCGCCGGTTGGGCGTGCCGAACTGGCGCTGCACGTCGAAGGAGAACAGCACGTCGTCGGCCGTCACCGCCGTGCCGTCGTGCCAGCGGGCGCGCGGGTCGAGGTGAAAGATGACCCAGGTGCGGTCTTCCGGCACCTCCACCCACTGCGCCAGCAGGCCGTACATCGAGAACGGCTCGTCCGCCGAGCGCGCCAGCAGCGTCTCGAACACCAGGGTCAGGCCGGCCGCCGGGATGCCCTTCACCACGTGCGGGTTCAGCGTGTCGAAGGTGCCGACCACCGCTTGGCGCAGCGCCCCGCCCTTGGGCGCGTCGGGGTTCACGTAGCCGAAGTGCGTGAAGCCCGGCGGGTACTTCAGGTCGCCCATCATGGCGATCCCGTGCGCCGGCACGGGACCGTTTTCGGCGACGGCCGGGGCGGCGAGGACCATCGGGAGGAGAAGGAGGCAGGCCAGGATTCGCATCATCGGGATAAAAGTACCGCATTGCAGCACAGAACGCGCGAGTCCGTTTGACTCCGCGCCACATCTGCCTAAACTCCGCCGCAGTGCGGCCCCGGGGGATAGAACCTTCGGCAGGGTACCGCGAGCACAGACACGCCAGGCAAAGGACCGTTTCATGGATCTGAGCAAGGTTCCGGTGGGGAAGAACGCACCGTGGGACATCAACGTGGTCATCGAGATCCCGCTGCGCGGCGAGCCGGTCAAGTACGAAGTGGACAAGGAGTCGGGCGCGGTGTTCGTCGACCGCTTCCTGCACACCGCCATGTACTACCCCTGCAACTACGGCTTCATCCCGCACACCCTGTCGGGTGACGGCGATCCGGTCGACGTCTGCGTCGTCGGCCGCCACGCGGTGATCCCCGGCGCCGTGCTCCGCTCGCGCCCGATCGGCGTGCTGTACATGGAGGACGAGGCCGGCCAGGACGAGAAGCTGCTGGCCGTGCCGGTCGACAAGCTGCACCCGTTCTACACCGACGTGAAGAACTACAGCGACCTGCCGGAGATCGTGACCGAGCAGATCGCCCACTTCTTCCAGCACTACAAGGACCTGGAAAAGGGCAAGTGGGTGAAGATCCTGCGCTGGGGCAACGCCGAAGAGGCCGCCCGGATGATCGAGGAAGGCATGGCGCGCGCCGCCGAGGCCAACCATGGCAAGCCGGGCGCCATCGTCTGACCCCGGGTGTCTGATCTTAGGTCCGACGATCCCCGCAGCCGCGTGAGCGTCCACACGGGCGACATCACGCGGCAGGCGGTGGACGCCATCGTCAACGCCGCCAACAGCGCCTTGAAGCGCGGCGGCGGCGTCGACGGGGCGATCCATGCCGCCGCCGGCCCGGCCCTGCAGGCCGAGTTGGACGGCATCGGCGGCTGCCCCACGGGTGAATGCCGCCTCTCCCATGGGCACGCCCTGCCCGCCCCGTGGATCATCCACGCCGTCGGCCCGGTCTGGCACGGCGGCACCGCCGACGAAGACGCGCTTTTGGAAAGCTGCTACCGCAGCGCGCTGGCTTTGGCGCGGCGGCACGGCCTGCGCACCCTCGCCTTCCCGGCCATCAGCACGGGCATCTACGGCTTCCCCAAGGACCGCGCGGCGCGCATCGCCGTGACGGCGGTGCTGGACGAACTGGCCGGGGACGATGCCGTCGCCGAGGTGCGCTTCGTCTGTTTCGATGACGAAACGGCCGAAATTTACCGCGGGATTTTGTCGCAGCGGCCGTAAGTGCACAGGCTGGCCGCGGATTTTTTGCCGCAGTGCAGCATGAGCGGCGTTCTGTCGCGTTGCGGCGGCGCGGTTTCCGGTCCACCCCTGTTTGCCATGGAAGCGTCACGCGCCGGGCCTAGATTGGCGTGCTACGTTTCCGCATCCCGCCCGCAACGGAACCGGCCATGACCGTCCGCAACCTCGACCGCCTGTTCAAGCCCGCCTCCATCGCGCTGATCGGCGCCAGCCGCAAGCCGCAGTCCATCGGCGCGGTGGTGGCCCGTAACCTCTTCAACGCCGGCTTCGACGGGCCGATCATGCCCATCGGCACCGAACGCGCGGTGGAAGGCGTGCTGACCTACCGGACGGTGGCCGACCTGCCGGTCACCCCCGACCTCACGGTCATCTGCACCCCGCCCGACAGCGTGCCGGCGACCATCGCCGAGCTGGGTGCGCGCGGCACCAAGGCGGCGGTCATCCTGTCCACCGGCTTCGCCAAGGAGAAGCAGCAGCAGGTGCTGGACGCCGCCAAGCCGCACCTGCTGCGCGTCCTGGGCCCGAACAGCCTGGGCGTGATGGTGCCGGGGCGGGGGGTCAACGCCTCCTTCGGGCACGTGACGCCGAAGAAGGGCGACGTGGCGCTGGTGGCGCAGTCGGCGATGGTCATCACCTCCATCGTCGACTGGGCGACGGCACGCGGCATCGGCTTCTCGCACCTGATCTCGCTGGGCGAGAAGTCGGACGTCGATTTCGGCGACCTGCTGGACTATCTGGCCTCCGACGGCACGGTGCGCGCCATCCTGCTGTACATCGAGAGCATCAGCGACGCCCGCAAGTTCATGTCGGCGGCCCGCACCGCGGCGCGCCAGAAGCCGGTCATCGTCATCAAGGCCGGCCGGACGGAGGAGGCGCAGCAGGCCGCCACCTCGCACACCGGGGCGCTGGCCGTGTCGGACGCGGTGTACGACGCCGCCTTCCGCCGCGCCGGCCTGCTGCGCGTCGCCAAGCTGGACGAGCTGTTCGACGCGGTGAACACCCTGTCCACCGGCGTGCCGATCACCGGCGACCGTCTGGCCATCCTGACCAACGGCGGCGGCATGGGCGTGATGGCCACCGACAGCCTGGTGCAGTCCGGCGGCCGGCTGGCGGTGCCGGCGGCGGAGACGCTGGCCAAGCTGGACGCCGCCTTCGGCGCCGCCGCCGCGCACGGCAACCCGCTGCGCATCGGCGGCGACGCCGACGGCAAGCGCTATGGCGCGGCGCTAGACGCGCTGCTGGAGGACACGGGCAACGACGCCATCCTGGTGCTGCACTGCCCGCACGCCATGGTCGATTCCACGGCCACGGCGCAGGCGGTGGTGGAGGCCATTCGCAAGCACCCCGGCCGCCGCCACCCGGTGCTGACCAGCTGGCTGGGCGACAGCGCCGCCGCAGGTGCGCGCAAGCTGTTCGCCGCCAACCGCATCCCCACCTACGAGACGCCCAGCCAGGCGGTGCGCGCCTTCATGCATCTGGTTGAGTACCGGCGCAACCAGGACCTGCTGATGGAGACGCCGCCCTCCGTGCCCGACGCCTTCGATGCCGACCGCATCGGCGTGCAGCGCATCATCGCCCGCGCCATCGCCGAGAAGCGCGAGTGGCTGACGGAATACGAGGCCAAGCGCGTGCTGGCCGCCTACGGCGTCCCGGTGGTCGACACCCGCCGCGCCGACACGCCGGAGGAGGCGGCGCACGCCGCCGAGGTGATCGGCGGCCCCGTCGCGCTGAAGATCCTGTCGCCGGACATCCCGCACAAGTCCGACGTCGGCGGCGTCGTCCTGCACCTGACCGACCCGGAGGAGGTGCGCGCGGAGGCCCGGGCCATGCTGGCCCGCGTGCACGAGCAGGTGCCCGACGCCCACATCGAGGGCTTCACCGTGCAGGAGATGGCGGTGCGCCCCGATGCCTACGAGCTGATCGTCGGCATGACCGAGAACGAGCTGTTCGGCCCGGTCCTGCTGTTCGGCGAGGGCGGCATCGGCGTGGAGGTGGTGGAGGACTGCGCGCTGGCCCTGCCGCCGCTCAACATGAACCTCGCCACGGAGCTGATGAGCCGCACCCGCATCTGGCGGCGCATGCAGGGCTTCCGCTCGCGCGCGGCGGTGAACATCGAGGCGGCGGCGCTGACCCTCAATCAGGTCTCGCAGCTGGTGGTCGATTTCCCCGAGGTGGTCGAGCTGGACATCAACCCGCTGCTGGTGGATGCCGACGGCGTGCTGGCGCTGGACGCCCGCATCAAGGTGGCGGTGCCGGCCCTGCCCGGCGCCAAGCGCCTCGCCATCCGCCCGTACCCGAAGGCGCTGGAGCACCATGTCTCCATCAAGGACGGCCGCCAGTTCCTGGTGCGCCCGATCCTGCCGGAGGACGAGCCGCTGGTGCACGACATGTTCGCCCGCATGACGCCGGAGGACATCCGCCTGCGCTTCTTCGCGCCGATGAAGAAGCTGTCGCATCAGGCCGCCGCGCGCCTGACGCAGATCGACTACGACCGCGAGATGGGCCTGCTGGCCGTCGGCCCCGACCCGGAGACGGGCAAGACCGTGATGTACGGCGTGGTCCGCATCGCCGCCGACCCCGACAACCTGCGCGCCGAGTACGCGGTGATGGTCCGCTCCGACATGAAGGGCCAGGGGCTGGGCTATCTGCTGATGAAGGAGATCCTGGCCTACGCCAAGTCGCGCGGCATCAAGGAGGTGTACGGCGAGGTGCTGCGCGAGAACACCAACATGCTGGGCATGTGCCGCCACCTGGGCTTCGTGCGCAAGGAGAACCTGGACGAGCCCGGCGTGGTCGAGGTGCACATCGATTTGACGAAGGACTTGGTGTAGGGGGACTTGGTATAGCGGCCCCTTGGCCGCCGCGCGGGAAAGGACCATACTCAGGGCATGTCCGATCCCGCGCGGCACATCATGACGGTGGACGAGTTCCTCGCCTGGGACGATGGAACCGACACGCGTTACGAATTAGTCTGGGGCGAGCCGGTCGCCATGGCGCCGCCGGCGGACGCGCATGCGATTCTGGCGGCCGCCATCGCCGGCGAGTTCCACGCCCGTCTGCGCCGCCCCTGCCGCGCCCGCGTGGAGGCGGGCATCCGGATCCCGAATCGCAACGACATGTGGTTCCAGGCCGACGTCGCCGTAAGCTGCGCCCCGGCGTCCGACAAACCCGGCACGGCCGACCCGGTGATCATCGTGGAGGTGCTGTCGCCCTCGACGGCCGATTACGATCGCGGGACCAAGCTTCCGCTGTACCGGCAGATCCCGTCGGTGCAGGAGATCCTGATCATCGATTCGACGCGCCGCCGGGCCGAGCTGTGGCACCGGGAAGGTGACTCCTGGCGGGTGCAGGACATCATCGGTGACGGCGCGCTGCGCTTCCACGCGCTGGACGTCGAGATCGCGCTGGCCGACGTGTACGAGGGCATCCTCTGAGCCGCGTGCGACGCAGCGGCGTTTGACGCCCCGCCCCGATCGCGGTAGCCCTGTGCCGCAACAACCACAGGGTAGGGGCCCCCCGCCATGACCGCGCCGCGCGACCGGGTGCTGGACGTCGAGGAACGTCCGGCACCGGCGACCTTCGTCCTGCTCAGCCTTCAGCACCTCTTCGCCATGTTCGGCGCCACCGTGCTGGTGCCGATCCTCACCGGGCTGGACCCGGCGGTGGGTCTGGTGTCGTCTGGGCTGGGCACGCTGATCTATCTCGCCACCACCAAGTGGCGGCTGCCGGCCTATCTCGGCTCCTCCTTCGCGTTCATCGGGCCGATCATCGCCGCCACGGCCATCGGCGGCACCGGCGGCGCGCTGATCGGCGCCTGTGCGGCGGGCGGCGTCTACGTCATCGTCGGGCTGCTGATCAAGGCGTTCGGCGTGCGCTGGCTGATGGCGCTGCTGCCGCCGATCGTCGTCGGGCCGGTCATCGTCGTCATCGGTCTGGGCCTCGCCTCCGTCGCCGTGGGCATGGCGCAGAACACGGCCGGCGGTGGCGCCTACAGCCTGCCGCACTTCCTGGTCGCCCTGTTCACGCTGGGCAGCATCTTCGTCTATTCGATCGTGCTGCGCGGCTTCTTCACGGTGGTGCCGATCCTGCTGGGCATCGTCACCGGCTACATCGCGGCACTGCTGGCCGGGATGGTCGATTTCACGCTCATCGCCAACGCGCCGCTGTTCCAGGTGCCGAACTTCCACCTGCTGTTCGCCAACGCCAAGGAGGGCACCTCGGCGCTGGCCATGATCCTGCTGGTGGCGCCGGTGGCGCTGGTGACGATCGCCGAGCACATCGGCGGCCAGATCGTGCTGAGCCGCGTGGTGGGCCGCAACTTCATCAAGGATCCGGGCCTGCACCGCTCGATCATCGGCGACGGTGTCGCGACCATGGTGGCCGGCGCCATCGGCGGCCCGCCCGCCACCACCTACGGCGAGAACATCGGCGTGCTGGCCGTGACGCGCATCTTCAGCGTCTGGGTCATCGCCGGGGCGGCGGTCATGGCGATCGTGCTGGGCTTCGTCGGCAAGCTGGCGGCCTTCCTGTCCAGCATCCCGCCGGCGGTGATGGGGGGCGTGTCCATCGCGCTGTTCGGCGTCATCGCGTCAAGCGGCATCCGCACGCTGATCGAGGGCAAGGTGGACCTGGGCGACAAGCGCAACCTGCTGATCTCCTCCACCATCCTGGTGATCGGCATCGGCGGGGCGAGCCTGAAGTTCGGCGACGGCGGCTTCGTGGTGTCGTCGATGGCGCTGTCGGCGCTGCTGGGCGTGCTGCTGAACGCCGTCCTGCCCGGCCGCACCAGCGGTGCCGAGAACGAGGCGATCCTGTCGTCCAGCCACGTGTAAGCGTGGCCGTTGGGTTTTCGGCTTTGGCCTCAACCCAACCTACGGCGTCACCGTAGGTTGGGTTGAGCGCAGCGAAAACCCAACGTCGATCAGATCAGCTGTTCCAGCACCCGGTCGGGCGGGGCGTGGCCGTCGACGAAGGTCTTGATGTTGATGATGACCTTCTCGCCCATGTCGATGCGGCCCTCGATGGTGGCCGAGCCCATGTGCGGCAGCAGCACCACGTTGTCCAACCGCATCAGCTTCGGGTTCACCGCCGGCTCGTGCTCGAACACGTCGAGACCGGCGCCGGCCAGTTCGCCCTTCTGCAGCATGCGGGTCAGCGCCGTCTCGTCGATCACCTCGCCGCGCGAGGTGTTGACGATGAAGCAGTGCGGGCGCAGCAGCTTCAGCCGCCGCTCCGACAGCAGGTGGTAGGTGGCCGGGGTGTGCGGGCAGTTGATGGAGATGACGTCCATCCGCGCCAGCATCTGGTCCAGGCTGTCCCAGTAGGTCGCCTCCAGCTCCGTCTCCACGTCCGGGTGGACGCGGCGGCGGTTGTGGTAGTGGATCGACATGCCGAAGGCGCGGGCGCGCCGCGCCACCGCCTGGCCGATGCGGCCCATGCCCAGGATGCCCAGGCGCTTGCCCCAGATGCGGTGGCCCAGCATCGTCGTCGGCCCCCAGCCCTTCCACTGGCCGGAGCGCACCAGCCGCTCGCCCTCGCTCAGGCGGCGGGCGACGGCGAGGATCAGCGCCATGGTCATGTCGGCGGTGTCCTCGGTCAGCACGCCCGGCGTGTTGGTAACCGTGATGCCGCGCTCGCGCGCCGCCTTTAGGTCGATGTGGTCGACGCCGGTGCCGAAGGAGGCGATCAGCTTCAGCTGCGGCCCCGCGGCCTCGATCACCGCGCGGTCGATGCGGTCGGTCACGGTGGGGACCAGCACCTCGGCGGTCTTCACCGCCGCCATGGTCTCCTCGTGCGTCAAGGGCACGTCGTCCGGATTGAGGCGCGTGTCGAACAGCTCCATCATCCGCGTCTCGACCACGTCCGGCAGCTTGCGGGTGACGACGACCAGCGGCTTCTTCTTGTCGGGCATCGAACGGTGCTCCCTCTTCCCCCCAGCCATGAGCCATAGCAAGCGCCGCGCGCCCCTGTCCAGAGGTGCACCCGGTCAGGCCATGAAGAAGCGGGCGTGCCGGGGCGGGTGTGACGAAGACGGGACGGGACGGGCGCGGCCTTGCCCGGATGGAGTACCCCTAACTATAGTGATCGCACGCGCGGGGTTTCCACCTTATACCGGGGGCCGGCTCCGCATTCCTGCTCCGTTTCCGCTGCCGAGGTCCGTCGATGCTGTCCGGAATCCGTCTCGCGCTGGCCGTCGTGGCTCTGGCCGCCGGCCTGTCGGCCGGCCCGACGCCGGCCGCCGCGGCAGAAGGCGGGGGCAAGGACAAGGGGCCGCTGAAGACCACCGGCCTGCCGCTGCCGCGCTTCGTCACGCTGCGCTCGGGCGAGGTGAACGTGCGCACCGGCCCCGCCACGACCTATCCGGTGGAATGGGTGTTCGTGCGCAAGGAAATGCCGGTGGAGATCACGCAGGAGTTCGACACCTGGCGCCGCATCCGCGATTGGGAAGGGGCGGAAGGCTGGGTGCACCAGAGCATGCTGTCCGGCAAGCGCACGGTGGTGGTGATGGGCGACGTCCGCTCCATCCGGCGCGAGCCCAGCCCCGCCGCCCCGGCCGTGGCCCGCGCCCAGCCCGGCGTCATGGGCTGGCTGCACAAGTGCCAGGGCGAGTGGTGCCAGGTGGACCTGAAGGGCTACAAGGGCTGGATGCTGCGCAGCGAAGTGTGGGGCGTGTACGCGAACGAGAAGTTCGAGTAGGCGACGAGCCCCCACCCCAACCCTCCCCCGCTGGGCAGGGGAGGGGGTATGTCTTCACGCGAAATCCTTCGCCAGCTCCTCGCGCACCACGTCGGGCATCACGGCCATGTGGCCGTAATTCTCGTGGCCGAAGGCGACGATGACCTGCGCGCCGGGCGCGCGGAAGGCCGCCACCTGCTCCGGCGTGAAGTCGAAGTGCATGAAGTGCACGGACGAGGTCTTGCCCTGCTCGTTGGTGCGCTCGATGTCGCCTTCGGGGCGGCCCTTGATGGTGTGGCCGGCGAACTGCAGCGTCATCGTCTCTTCCACGCCGCCGAGTCGGGCCAGCGTGTTCTGCCGCTGGACGGGGTTGTCGATCTCGAACATCACCGTGGCGACCAGCTCGCTGCCCTTGGGGATCAGCGGGTTGTAGGCGCGCAGCTCGTCCGCGATCTGCTCCTCGCCGCCGCGCTCGATGTACAGCATCTCGTGGATCTGCTGCCACATCGTCTCGTAGTTCTCGAAGTAGAAGGTGGCGACGGGGCCGACGGAGACGCGGCGGTTCTTCTTCACCGCGACGAGCGCCTTGCGCCGCTCGGCGCGCTGCTTGCCGTACTCCTCCATCGGGATGATGTCGGCGCGGGTGATCTCGGTCTTGCGCGCGGTCATGATGTGGTCTCCAACCGTGTTCTCAGACGGTGATGCCGTAGGCGCGGGCAAAGATCTCGATGGGGTGCAGGTTCTGCGGCGGCGGGTTGGGCGCGTCGCCGCCCAGCCGCGCGATCCCCTGCATGATGTGCATGCCGGCCAGCGGGCATTCCGACGAGACGTAGGCCTTGCCGGACTTGGCCGCCTGGTTGGCGACCGGCTTGCCGACCTTCAGCGCCACCGGGAAGTTCGGCTCCAGCACGCCCCACGATCCGCCGTGGCCCGAGCAGCGTTCCAGCACCTTCACGTCGGCCTTGGGGATCAGGCGCAGCATCTCGGCCGCCTTGATGCCCATGTTCTGGGCGCGGGCGTGGCAGGCGGCGTGCACGAAGACGCCGCCGTCCACCGGCTGGATACCCTCCGGCAGGCCGTGCCGCTTGGCGATGTCGACCACGAACTCGGTCACGTCGAAGGTCGCCTGGGCCAGCTTTTCCACGGCCGCGCGGTGCGGCGCGTCCTTCGGCACCAGAAGCTGCCATTCGAGCTTCAGCATCAGGGCGCAGCTGGGGATCAGCGCCACCACGTCGTAGCCCTTGTCGATCCAGGGCTCCAGCGCCGCGGCCACGTTGGCGGCCTTGTCGTTGACCTTGGCCAGTTCGCCCTGCTCCAGCTGCGGCATGCCGCAGCAGCCGGGATAGACCACCTCGGTCTCCACGCCCAGCTTGGCCAGCACCTCGCGCGCGGCCATGCCGATGGAGGGGTTGTTGTAGTTGACGAAGCAGGTGGCGTAGAGCACCGCCTTGCGCTGACCGTAGGCGGGGGCCGCGGCGTTGACGGTGACCGGCGCGTCCTTGGCGCGGCGCTGGAAGGTGTGGCCGTGGAACTTTGGCAGGTGCGCCTCGCGGTGCACGCCGGTCACCTTCTCCATCACCGGGCGGGTCAGCGTGTTGCCGGCGTCGGAGGCCCAGTTGGCGAGCGGCGCCACGGTGGCGGCCAGTTTGCCGTTGCGGTCGGTTTCGGTCAGCTGGCGCACGGCGAAGGGCACGCCGCGCTTCTTCGCGTCGACGGCGCGGTAGCGCAGCATCAGGTGCGGGAAGTCCAGGTCCCATTCGTGCGGCGGCACGTAGGGGCACTTGGTCATGAAGCACATGTCGCACATGGTGCAGGCGTCGACGACGGCGCGGAAATCCTCCGACTTCACGTCGTGCATCTCGCCCGGACCGGCGGCGTCCACGAGGTCGAACAGGCGCGGGAAGCTGTCGCACAGGTTGAAGCAGCGGCGGCAGCCGTGGCAGATGTCGAAGACGCGGCGCATCTCCGCGTCCAGCTTGGCTTCGTCGTAGAAGTCCGGGTTCTGCCAGTCGAGCGGGTGGCGGACGGGGGCCTCCAGGCTGCCTTCGCGCATGGCTTCCTCCTCGCGGCCGGTTCGGCCCGGCCTGTCGTTCGTCGATGTCGGATGGCGAGCGCGGGGACCCCGCCGCCGGACGGGGCCCCGCGGCCGGATCGTCAGGCGAGCTGTTCCAGGGCCTTCTGGAAGCGGCCGGCGTGCGACTTCTCGGCCTTGGCGAGCGTCTCGAACCAGTCGGCGATCTCGTCGAAGCCCTCGTCGCGGGCGCTGCGCGCCATGCCCGGGTACATGTCGGTGTACTCGTGCGTCTCGCCGGCGATGGCGGCCTTCAGGTTGTTGGAGGTCTCGCCGATCGGCAGGCCGGTCGCCGGGTCGCCCGTCTCCTCCAGGAATTCCAGGTGGCCGTGCGCGTGACCGGTTTCGCCCTCGGCGGTGGAGCGGAACACCGCGGCGACGTCGTTGTAGCCTTCGACGTCGGCCTTCTGGGCGAAGTACAGGTAGCGGCGGTTGGCCTGGCTCTCACCGGCGAACGCGGCTTTCAGGTTTTCTTCGGTCTTGGTGCCCTTGAGCGACGGCATGGTTGCTTCCCTCCTGAGGATGGCCAACCGGACGGGCGATGGCGCGGACGCGCAAAACCGTCCGGCATGGCTTTGGCTTATGCCACCGTTAGAGGGTGTCGTCAACAGTTTAGAATCGATCTAAGAAAGCGCGAACGCCCTTAATCCGCGGAACCGCCGTGCGGCGCGGGTTTGGCGTCCTGTCTGGCGTCCTCTGGAGCCAGCCGGACGATCACGTCGACGCGGGCGACGCGCGTCCCCTCGGGCGGGGGCGGCAGGTTGCCCAGCACGATGTGGTCGCCGGGGATGTCCTCCAGCCGGCCCGAGCCCTCCAGGAAGAAATGGTGGTGCTCGGTCGTGTTGGTGTCGAAATAGGAACGGCCGGCGTCCACCACAACCTCGCGCAGGAGGCCGGCGGCGGTGAACTGGTTCAACGTGTTGTACACGGTGGCCAGCGAGACGCGCAGGTTGGCGCCCAGCGCCTCCCCGTGCAGCTGCTCCGCCGTCACGTGACGGTCGCCGGCTTCGAACAGGAGACGGGCCAGGCCGAGGCGCTGGCGGGTGGGCCGAAGGCCGACCGTGTGCAGTCGGTCCAGGGCGCGCTTGTAGGGACGGTGTCCGGTCATGTCGTCTACGGGTCTGGTGGTGGCCGCCGCAATCGTCACCGGACCGCGGCAAACAGCCGCAGTCCCGTGCACGTTAGAACGATTTCAGCTCGCGTGGCAAGCGGTCGTTATACCGACCGTCCGCACCACCCCCATAGAGTCCACTCTCAATACCCGGTCGCGATGCGTTCGACAAGCTGCTTCACGGTCGGGATGAAGCCGTTCGCATAGAACGGATCCTTGGCGAAGCGGAAGGCGTTGTGACCGGCGAACATCAGCTGATTTTCACAGTCGTCGGTGTGGCTGACGGCCTGCAGCGTCTTCTGGATGCAGTAGGAGCGCGGGTCGGCCTTCTTGCCGGTGGTCCCCTCCTCGTTCTGCGCCCAGTTCGAGAACAGGCAGGCCGACAGGCAGCCCATGCAGTCGATCTGGTCCTTCAGGATGTGCTCGGCCTTTTCGGGCGTCACGAAGATGATGGTGCTGTCCGGCGTCTTCAGCGCGGTGGTGTAGCCCTGGGCCACCCAGCCCTCGGCGCGCTGCTTGTCGGTCTCGGTCAGGTACACCGGGCGGCCGCGGGGGCCGACCGGGAAGTCCGACGCGTGCTCGCCCACGGGCTTGGGCATGTAGGCGACCTGACGCTCGGAGCGGCCCATCAGCTCCTGCAGGAAGGGGTTCTTGACGGCCGAGGAGTAGAAGCCGGTCGGCGAGAAGCGGTTGAGGAAGACGTCGCCCTCCTGCAGCGTCAGCAGCCGCCTCTTCCACGCCATGGAGATCGGGCTTTCCTGCGTCAGCAGGGGGCGGGTGCCGTACTGGAAGGCGACGGGGCCGAGGTCCGGATTGTCGATCCAGTCCTCCCACTCGCTCAGCCACCACACACCGCCGGCCATGATGATCGGCGTGTCGTTCAGACCGAAGCTGTTCATCATCTGGCGCAGCGCCAGCACGCGGGGGAACGGATCCTCCGGCTTGCGCGGGTCTTCGGAATTGGACAGGCCGTTGTGGCCGCCGGCCAGCCACGGGTCCTCGTACACCACGCCGCCCAGGAAGGCGGGGAACTTGTTGTAGGCGCGCAGCCACAGCGCGCGGAAGGCGCGCGCCGAGGAGACGATCGGGTAGTAGTGGACGCCGTAGCTGACGGCGATCTCGGCCACGCGGTAGGGCATGCCGGCGCCGCAGGTGACGCCGTGGATCATGCCCTTGGCCCCCTCCAGCACGCCGTGCAGCACGTGCTCGGCCCCACCCATCTCCCACAGGACGTTCATGTGGATGCGGCCCTGGCCGTTCGACACCTCGTGGGCGATCCTGGCCTGGGCGATGCCGCCGCGGATGCCGTAGGCGATCAGCTCGTCGTGCCGTTCGCGCCGGGTCTTCCCGTGGTAGACCTGGTCCAGCAGGTTGCCATTCTCGTCGAAGCTGTCGGCGTTGACGCCCGAGAAGGTCCCCACGCCCCCCGCGGCCGCCCAGGCGCCGGAGCTTTCACCGTTCGACACCGCAACACCCTTGCCGCCTTCGACGAGCGGCAGAACTTCCCGGCCGGACATGACCAGCGGCTTGAGCGCCTTCAACGAAACCTCCAAAAAACCGATCGGCGGACCCGGGGGCGAACAAAGCGCGCCGCCGGAGATCCCCCGGTCCCCGTCGGTGCGTGCCCCTTTTTTCAAGGGTCCTATATATGAGGAATCGCGCGACGGTACGAGCGGATTTGCACGCGACCGTCACGAAATCGGCTTGGCCCTGCTCCTACGGCGTCGCCAGCGCGGCGGCGAGGCGCCCCGGCGCGTCGGTGAACACCGCCGCGACACCCCAGCCGAGCAGCGTGCGCGCCCGTTCCGCGTCGTTGACGGTGTAGGCCAGCACCGGCCGGCCGCTGGCGCGATGGGCGGCGACCGTCGCCGCCGTCTGCCGGCGCTGGTTGACGTGGATCGTGTCGGCGCCGATGCGGTCGGCCACCGCCGCCCAGTCGGCCGGCGGCTGGTCCAGCAGGTAGCCGCGCGGGATGCCGGGGGCGCGGTCGCGCGCCACCTCCAGGCAAGGCACCTGGAAGCTGGAGATCAGCAGCGGCCGTTCCGCCGGCCACGTCGCCTTCACCACGTCGAGCGCCACCCGCGCCGTGGCGACGGCGAGGTCGGGGTGCGACGGCTTGATCTCCAGGTTCAGGCCGAGGCCGAGGCGGACGGCGAGGTCCAGCAGTTCGGACAGGGTCGGCACCTCCTCCCCCGCGAAGCGCGGGTCGAACCAGACGCCGGCGTCCAGCCGCTTGAGGTGGGCGAGGTCGATGCCGGACACCGGGCCACGGCCCGACGTGGTGCGGTCCAGCGTGTCGTCGTGGATGATCACCGGCACGCCGTCGGAGGTCAGCATCACGTCCACCTCCACCCAGGCGGCGCCCTGGCGGGCGGCCTCGCGCACCGAGGCCAGCGTGTTCTCGGGCGCCGTCTCCTTGGCGCCACGGTGGCCGATCAGGTGGGGAAGGGTCGACAGCATGGGGCACACGGGTCTATTGACGGGCGGGTTCACGGGCCATATGGGGCCCCGCGCATTCGCGGAAAAGACGGCATGAAAGCGGCACACAGCGTTTCCGATCTGGTCGCCTCCGGCCTCATGACGCCGGAGGCCGGCGCCGCCGTGGCCGGCGTGGCCGAGCGCTATGCCGTGGCGCTGACGCCGTACCTGCTGGACAAGCTGGCCGGGGCGCCGGAAGGCGATCCGCTGTACGCGCAGTACGTCCCCTCGCCCGAGGAGGCGTACACGGCGCCGTCGGAGCGCGACGACCCCATCGGCGACCACGCCCATTCGCCGGTGAAGGGCATCGTCCACCGCTATCCCGACCGGGTGCTGCTGAAGCCGCTGCACGCCTGCGCCGTCTACTGCCGCTTCTGCTTCCGCCGCGAGATGGTGGGACCGGGCGGCGAGGCGCTGTCGCCGGCCGAACTGGCGGCGGCGCTGGACTACGTCCGCGCGCACCCGGAGGTCTGGGAGGTGGTGATCACCGGCGGCGACCCGTTCCTGCTGAGCCCGCGCCGGCTGGCGGAGATCGTGGGCGCGCTGGCGGAGATCGGCCACGTCGGCGTGGTGCGGCTGCACACCCGCGTGCCGGTCGCCGACCCGGCGCGGGTGACGCCGGAACTGGTGGCGGCGCTGAAGGCCGACGGGCTGGCCAGCTGGGTCGCCGTGCACGTCAACCACGCCACCGAGCTGACGGAGGAGGCGCGCGCCGCGCTGGCGCGGCTGGCCGACGCCGGCATCCCGCTGCTGAGCCAGACGGTTCTGCTGAAGGGCGTCAACGACGACGCGGCGGTGCTGGAGGCGCTGTTCCGCGCGCTGGTGCGCAACCGGGTCAAGCCGTACTACCTGCACCACCCGGACCTCGCTCCCGGCACCAGCCACTTCCGGCCCTCAATCGCCGAGGGGCAGGCGCTGGTGAAGGGGTTGCGCGGCCGGGTGTCGGGCCTCTGCCAGCCGACCTACGTTCTGGACATCCCCGGCGGCCACGGCAAGGCGCCGGCCGCCGCCGCCTGGATCGCGGAGGACGGCACGGTGGAGGACTTCCAGGGCGTCCGCCACCGCTACGCCCCCTGACCCCGGCGGAACGCCGGGCCCGCGGCGCGGTTCTCCCTCTGCGTGGACGAGGGAGGGAGCAATGCGCTGGCAGGGCGGGCGTGAGAGCGAGAACGTCGAGGACCGGCGGGGCGGCGGCGGGTTCGGCGGCTTCTCGCGCGGAGGCGGGCTGGGCGGCATCCCCATCGGGCGCGGCGGGCTGGGCATCGGCGGGGTGGTCGTCGTCCTGCTGCTGGGTCTGGTCTTCGGCGTCGACCCGAGCGTGATCCTGAGCGGCGGCGACCCCGGCTATGAGCAGCAGCAGACGCGGGGCAACCCGCGGCAGGCGCCGCGATCCGGCGCCGAGGACGAGCTGAAGCGCTTCGTCTCCGTCGTGCTGGCCGACACCGAGGACACGTGGCACGGCCTGTTCCAGGGCATCGGCCGCACCTACCAGGACCCGACGCTGGTGCTGTTCTCCGGCGCCGTCGACTCGGCCTGCGGCATGGCGCAGGCGGCGGTGGGGCCGTTCTACTGCCCGGCCGACCGCAAGCTCTACATCGACCTGAGCTTCTACCGCGACCTGCGGGAGCGCTTCCGGGCGCCGGGCGACTTCGCCCAGGCCTACGTCGTCGCGCACGAGGTGGGGCACCACGTGCAGACGCTGCTGGGCATCTCCCAGAAGGTGCGGGAGGCGCAGCGCGGCGCCGGCCAGGGCGAGGCGAACGCCCTGTCGGTGCGCCTGGAGCTGCAGGCCGACTGCTTCGCCGGGCTGTGGGCCAACGCCGCCCAGCGGCGCGGCGTGCTGGAGCCCGGCGACGTGGAGGAGGCGCTGACCGCCGCCAGCGCCATCGGCGACGACCGGCTGCAGCGGCAGGCGCGCGGCACCGTGACGCCGGACAGCTTCACCCACGGCAGCTCCGACCAGCGGGTGCGCTGGTTCCGCCAGGGGCTGTCCAGCGGTGAGCTGCGCGCCTGCGACACCTTCGCCGCCGACCGGCTGTAGGTATCCTTACACGCAGGGGCGGATGTAGGGGGCGTTGGCCTCCCACAGCTCGTCCAGGATCTTCACGGCGGCGTCGGTGGAGGTGATCACCGGGTCGATCAGCAGCGCCTGGAGCGCCAGCT
>Ga0196976_1000493_pt1 | contig 24721 bp, 28 predicted proteins | sample S3v_513CmetaG_FD_148644 | JGI IMG/M metagenome (GOLD analysis project Ga0196976, IMG submission 148644) | Soil microbial communities from Anza Borrego desert, Southern California, United States - S3+v_5-13C | ecosystem: Environmental > Terrestrial > Soil > Desert | place: USA: California...
TGGCCGAGGTTGCCGGGGCCACGCAGCTGATGGCCCCGGCGCTGCGCCCGCCGCCGCCGCCGTCGGCGGCGCCGGCACGCAAGGGCCCGCTGTGGGCCGGCATCGCCGCCGTCGTTCTGGCGGCGGCGGCCGGCGGCGCCGGCTACCAGTTCCTGGTGAACGCCCCGGCTCCGGCACCGTCTGCGCCGGCCGCCGTGGCGGCCGTGCCGGAGCGCGTGATCGCCCCGCCGCCGGCACCCGCCGTGGCGGAGCCGGCGCCCGTGGCGGTTCCCGTGCCCGTGGCTGCGCCGCCGGAGCCCGTTGCCGTTCCGACGCTGGCGGTTCCCGTGCCGGCCGTTCCTGCTCCGGCCGTTCCTGCTCCGGTCGCGAGCGCGCCGCCGCCCGCCCTTGTGGCCGCGCCGGAATTGCCGCCGGTGACGCCCGCCACCCCGCCGCCGCCGGTGCTGGCGGCGCCCGACCCGTTGCCGCTGCGGCCGCTTCCCGTGCTGCCGGAGCCGATCCCCGTGGCCCCGCCACCCGCCGTCGTGGCTACGGCCCCGCCCCCGGTCCCCGCGCCGCCGCCCGTGGCCGCGCCCAATGCGCCGGCCGGCGGGATCGCGGCGGCGCAGACGCTGGTGCGGGAGGCCGCCGGTGGCGTGGCGGCGGAGGAGGTGCCGGCGACCGGCGGTGCCGCGTCCTCCGGCCTGGAGCCGGTCGCGCGCTGGGGCGGCAAGCTGGCCGGGATGCCCGCCGACCGGTTCGCCGACAGGCCGGCCGAAACCGGCCTCTGCGCCACCGGCCAGAAGGTCGAGGTGCTGTGGGAGCGGGAGTGGTGGCCGGCCACCGTGCGCGCCGCCGTCCAGCCCGACGGCCGCTGCCCCGTGCATTACGACGGCTTCGGCCGCGAGTACGACGAGTCCGTCCCGCCGCACCGCCTGCGCGCCCGGGGCCGCTGAGGGAGGCAACTGAGGGGGGCCGCTGAACGGCCCCCCGCAACGCCGTCCTTACGCCTCCACCGGTTCCAGCGCCGGGTAGTCGGTGTAGCCCTTGGCGGCACCGCCGTAGAAGGTGCCGCGGTCCGGCTCGTTCAGCGGCGCGCCGCGCTTGAAGCGTTCCACCAGATCCGGGTTGCCGATGAACGGCACGCCGAAGCTGACCAGGTCGGCGTCGCCGTTCGCCAGGGCGGCGTCGCCGGCCTCCCGCGTGAAGCCGCCGTTGATGATGAACGGCCCCTTGAAGATGCGGCGCAGCAGCGGCGCCACCGGGGTGGCACCCTCCGGCAGGGCCTGCGGGCCGCCGATCCCCTCGATCACGTGCAGGAAGGCGAGGCCGAAGGGGTTCAGCGCCTCGGCGACATGGCCGAACAGGGCGGCCGGGTCGCTGTCCTTCATGTCGTTGAAGGTGCCGTTGGGCGACAGGCGCACGCCCACGCGCTGGGCGCCCACGGCGTGGCTCACCGCCTCCGTCACCTCCATCAGGAAGCGCGCGCGGTTGGCGACGGAACCGCCATAGGCGTCCGTGCGCGCGTTGGTGCCGTCGCGCAGGAACTGGTCGATCAGGTAGCCGTTGGCGGCGTGGATCTCCACGCCGTCCAGGCCGGCGTCGAACACCGCGCGCTTGGCGGCGTCGGCGAAGAGGCGGGCATAGGCCGGGATCTCCGCCGTCTCCAGCGCGCGCGGCACCGGGAAGGGCACCATGCCGGCCGCACCCGCGTACAGCTCGCCCCGGGCGGCGATGGCCGAGGGGGCGACGGGCTGCGAACCGTCCGGGCGGAACATCGGGTGCGAGATGCGGCCGACGTGCCAGATCTGCGTGAAGATGCGCCCGCCGTCGGCGTGCACGGCGTCGGCCACGCGGCGCCAGCCGGCCGCCTGCTCCACCGTGTGGATGCCCGGCGTGTCGGGGTAGCCCTGGGCGTCGGCGGAGACCTGCGTCGCCTCGGTGATGATCAGGCCAGCGGAGGCGCGCTGGCGGTAGTACTCCACCGTCAGGTCGGTGGGCGTGTTGCCCGCACCGGCGCGCGACCGCGTCATCGGCGCCATGACGATGCGGTTCGGCAGCTCGACGGCGCCGAGACGGACGGGGGTGAAGAGGTCGACTGCGGACATGTGCCCCTCGTGCAGGGTGGGTATGTATGTGCGTACATACTTGGCGCTTTCGCGCCCCTTGTCAAGTATGTCCCTGCATACCTATTGTCTGGGATATGGACGACGGCCTTACCTCACCCGCCCCTCTGTCTTGCACGTCGGCGCCGCCCCGACGGCGCGACCGCGAGGCGACCATGGGCGCGCTGCTCGACGCCGCGAAGTGCACCTTCGCCGCGCGCGGCTTCGACGCGGCCACGACGCGCGAGATCGCCGCCGCCGCCGGGGTGAACGAACAGCTGATCCAGCGCTACTTCGGCGGCAAGACCGGCCTTCTGCTGGCGGTGGTCGAGCGGTTCGGCAAGGCGGAGGGGCAGGGCTGCCCGCTGCCGCCGCCGGGCGACTGCCTGGAGACGGACATCGGCACCTTCCTGCACCAGCAGGTCAAGCTGACGTGGGAGCGGCGCGACCTCGCCAAGGTGGTGCTGGACCGCGCGCTGGTCGACCCGGCCGTGGCGGCGGAGATGAGCCGCACCCTGTCGGAGACGCGCATCCCCTGCCTGCTGGCGCGGCTGGAGACGTTCCGCGAACGCGGCCTGATCGACCCCGCCGCCGACCTGCCCAACGTCGCCGCCGGCATCGCGGCGCTCAGCTTCAGCCTGGGCTTCCTGGAGCAGGTGGTGTTCGCCCGCAATCCCGACGGCGTGTGCGCGGTGATGCGCACGCTCGCCCACACCATCGCGCGCGGGCTGGCCCCTAAAGCGGCGCTCAGGTCCTGAGCGCGCCGACGGCCGCGTCCACCGAGTCGTAGACGTCGAACACGGTGATGAGCTGGGTGATGTGCAGGACCTCGTTGATGCGCGTCGGCAGGTTGGCGAGAACCATGCGGGCGCCGCGGTTGGTCGCCGTGGTGTAGGACGACACCAGCTCGCCGACGCCGCTGGAATCGATGGCGGTCACGCCGCGCAGGTCGAGCACGATGCGCTGCGCGCCGCCGTTCAGCGCCTGCTGCAACGCCTGCCGCAGCGCGAACTCGCCCTCGCCGATGATCAGCTTCCCGTTCAGCGTCAGCACCTGAACGTTGCCGACGTTCATGACCATGACGTTCAGCGCCCAGGCCGGCGGCGCCAGCCCCGCCCCCAGCAGGGTGGCGCCCACGGCGCCGAGGGCGATCAGGCAGGCGCGCCGCGACCGCGGTTCCATCGTCATCTCTTTCCCCTCCGTGTCCGTGGTGGTCCTGCCCCTTTGTGACAAGGCCACCGATCGGGTTCCGCGCGCCAGGAAAAATCGGCCCGTTCTTAGCCGGCCGCTTCCCACCCGATGGCGTCGCGCAGGAAGCGCACGCCCAGCGCCTTGAAGGCGGCGACCTGCGCGCTGTCCGTGCCGCCGGCGTGCCCGCCGGTCGCCGGTTCGTGGAAGTGGACGGCGCTGTAGCCTATGGCCTGCAGCTTCGCCGCCATCTTGCGCCCGTGCCCGCAATGGACGCGGTCGTCGCAGCGGTTGGTGAGGATCAGCATCGGCGGATAGGGCCGGTCCGGTGCTGCGGCGTGGTAGGCCGAGATGCCGGCCAGGAACGCCCAGTCCTCCGGCTTCGCCGGGTCGCCGTATTCGTCGGTCCAGATGGCCCCGCCCAACTGCGGGAAGCGGCGCATGTCGATCAGCGGGATGGTGCAGAGGATGGCGCCGAACCGCTCCGGATACCGCGTCAGCATGTTGGCGACGAGCAGCCCGCCGTTCGACCCGCCCTCCGCGGCGATGCGGCCGGGGCGCGTCACGCCGCGCGCCACGAGGTCGGCGGCGACGGCGGCGAAGTCGTCGTGCGCCAGCCGCTTGCCCGCCCGCCGGCCGGCCTCGTGCCACGCCGCGCCGAACTCGCCGCCGCCACGGATGCTGGCGATCACGACGGTGCCGCCGCGTTCCAGCCACAGCTTGCCGGCCGCCGGGTCGTAATAGGGCAGCACGGGGACCGCGAACCCGCCGTAGCCGGTCATCAGCACCGGGGCGTCGCCCGTGGCGCCGGGCGGGCCGACCTGCACGTAGGGGATGCCCGTGCCGTCCGCCGACACCGCGTCGTGCCGGCTCACCGCCAGCCCGGCGGCGTCGAACGCCGCCGCCGCCCGCTTCAGCAGCCGCGGCGCCGCGCCCGGCCGCAGCAGCAGGAGCGACGGCGGGGTCAGCGGGTCCTGCGCGTAGGCCAGCAGGTCGCCGTTCGACTCCTCCGGCTCCTGGTCCAGGGGAAGGACGGACACGGTCCCCACCTCCGGCACCCCGGCCAGCGGCTCCCGCGACCATCCGGACGGCGAGGGCGTCAGCACCTCGAACACCTGCCGCAGGTCGTCCAGAATGCTCAGCACCAGCCGTCCGCCGCACCAGACCGGGGCGTGCGCCACGCGGCGCGGCGCGGGCTCGAACAGCGTCACGAAGTCCCGGCGGCCGGCCAGGAAGGCGGGAAGGGCGATGCCGATGACCGCCTCTTCGGGAAAGGTCGTGCCGCCCACCGTCCAGGGCTTGCGCAGCCGCACCGCCAGCCAGTCGCCGTGCCGCGCGCCGCTGCCGTACAGGACGGCGTCCGGCGGGAGGTCCAGCGCCCGCTTCGGCCCGTCCCGGTCGCCCAGCAGGAAGCGGGTGGTGACGTTGTCGCCCTCGAAGAACCACACGCGCTCGGCCGGGCCGTCGTGCTCGACCGCGACGGCGACGTAACGGGTGTCGTCCTTCGTCTCGAAGACGACGGGTGCGGCCAGCGGATCGGTGCCCCGCCGCCACCGGCGGACGGCGCGCGGGTAGCCGGACGAGTTCGCCATGCCCGCCCCGGCGGCCGACGCGAACAGCAGCGTGTCGCGGTCCAGCCAGACGGGGCTCCACCCCTTGGCCTCCGGCAGGAAGAAGCCGTCCGGCAGGAAGCGCCGCGCGGCCACGTCGAACTCGCGCAGCACGGCGGCGTCGCCGCCGCCGCGCGACAGGCGGATGACCGCCCGGTCGTGCGCGCCGGGCAGGGTGGACGGGCCGCCCCACACCCAGTCCTCGCCCTCCTCCGCCGCCAGCCGGTCGAGGTCGAGCAGGACGTCCCACTCCGGCGCGTCGGTGGCGAAGCTCTCCAGCGAGGTCGTCCGCCAGACGCCGCGCGGGTTCGCCGCGTCCTGCCAGAAATTGAACAGGCGGCCGCCGCGCCGCACGACGTGGGGGATCTTGTCCTGCCGGTCGATGATGGCCTTCAGCGCGTCCCGGTCGGCCGCGTAGCCGTCATCGCAAAACGCCGTCCGCGTCGCCGCGTTCTGCGCCTCGACCCAGGCGAGGGCGGCGGCGGACTCCCTCTCCTCCAGCCACAGGTGCGGGTCGTCGTCCGGGGCGTCCGGCGTCGGGCGAAAGTCCCCTGTCGTCATCCTGGTGCCTCCCCGGCCGTGCATGCCGCAAGCGTCGTCTAATCCCCCGCCGCCGCGCGTTCCTCCAGCCGCCGCCCGGCCCGGTGGGTGCCCAGCGCGTCCAGGGAATACAGCGTCAGCGCCGTCCAGATGCAGCCGAAGGCGACGGCGTGCGCCGTCGTGAAGTGCTCGCCATAGACCAGCACGCCCAGCAGCAGCTGCCCGGTGGGCGACGCGTACTGCAGAAGCCCGATGGTGGTCAGCTTCAGGCGCGCCGCGCCGATGGCGAACAGCACCAGCGGCACCGCCGTCACCGGTCCCGACAGCGCCAGCATCGCCGTCTGCCCCACGCCGCGCAGGTAGGCGGCATCCATCCCCAGCCAGATCAGGTAGGCGAGCGCCGCCGGCAGCAGCAGCGCCGTTTCCACCAGCAACCCGATCATCGGGTCGATCGCCGCCTTCTTGCGCACCAGCCCGTAGAAGCCGAAGCTCAAGGCCAGCGCCAGCGCGATCCACGGCACCACGCCGTGCGACAGCACGAGGCTGCCCACCCCCGCCGCGGCCAGCAGCACCGACAGCAGCTGCCGGCGCGACAGCCGTTCGTGCAGGAAGACGACGCCCAGCACCACGTTGACCAGGGGGTTGATGTAATAGCCCAGGCTGGCCTCCACCAACTGGCCGGAGGCCACCGCGTAGACGAAGATCAGCCAGTTGCTGGACACCAGCGCCGTCGTCACCAGGAAGACGCCCAGGCGCCGCCACGTGCCCACGGCGCGCACCACGGCCGCCGCACCCCGCGTCGCCAGCACGGCCGCACCCAGCAGCAGCACCGTCCACACCACGCGGTGCGCGACGATCTCCGGCGCGCCGACGTGGCCGACCAGCTTGAAATAGACCGGCGCCAGCAGGCCCCACATCAGGAAGGCGCCCAACGCCGACAGGATGCCGATCAGGGTGGCGCTGCGGGCGGCATCGCGGGCGGTGGGGGAGGTCATACGGTCCGTTTAGCACGCCAACGATCGGCTGGCGACCGGACGGCCGGGCATGCGTGGACTGCGCGGCCGGAATGACTGGGCATCCGCCGCGTCATCGCCGCACGTCCACAGCAACCGCAGACGAAAGCACAAAGACATATGCCCTAGTGGCTAGATTGCATGCGTTTGTGATCGGGCTGCAATGGTGATAGGCTCCTCCGATATCGATATCGTCTTTGATTGTCCATCAGAAATTCACGGATTTAGGGGCGTGTGGTGGAACGAAGTGGAAGTACTGTTGATGGAGCTTTGGCGTTGTCCGTGGAAACGCCCGTGCGTCATCTTCAGGCGGTCGCCGAATTCGGCCAGTATGCGCTGTGGGAAACCGACCTGGACGCGCTGCTGCACGAGGCGTGCTCGCAAGTCGCGAAGGGGCTTGGGGTTCCGTACGCGAAAGTTCTGGAATACCGGCCGGCCGGCGACAACTTCCTGATCCGCGCCGGGGTGGGGTGGGGGCCGGGCGTCGTGGGGTCGGTGCGCGCCCCGGCCGACCGCGGCCATCCGCCGGGGCTGGCCATGCTGACGCGCCAGCCGGTGGTGACCGAGGACGTCACCGCCGACCCGCGCTTCACCCCCACCGCGCTGTTCCGCGAATACGGCGTGGTGGCGCTGGCCAACGTGCCCATCGTGACCGAGGCCGGCGTGTTCGGCGTGCTGGAGGTGGTGACGCCCCGCCGCCAGTCCTTCTCCGGGGCGGAGGTCAGCTTCCTGCGGGGCTTCGCCAACCTGATCGCCGCCGTGCTGCACCGCAAGGGCGTGGAGCGGTCGCTGCAGGCCGCCTTGCAGGAACGCGAGATCCTGCTGCGCGAACTCCAGCACCGGGTGAAGAACAACCTGTACGTGGTCACCAGCCTGCTGGGACTTCAGGCCAACCGCATCGACGACGACGCGGCCCGGCAGGCGCTGATGGAGGTGCAGGGCCGGGTGCACGCCATCGGCCTCGCCTACAGCATCTTGCAGACCTCGCAGGACATCTCGCGCTTCGACCTCGGCGCCTATCTGGCCGACCTGTGCCGCACGCTGGTGGCCGCCGCGACCTGCCCGGTCCGCCTCGATCTCGACCTGCGGCCGGCACCGGTGAGCTTGCAGGTGGGCGTGCCGCTCGGCCTCATCGTCAACGAGATCGTGTCCAACAGCCTCCAGCACGCCTTCGGGCCGGAGGGCGGCGCGGTGTCGCTGTCCGTGCGGCGGGTGGACGAGCGCATCGAGCTGACGGTCGCCGACGACGGCCGCGGCATGAATCCCGCCGCCGGGGCGCGGCGCGGCAGCCTGGGGCGCAAGCTCATCGCCGCACTCGCCGTGCAGATCCAGGGCACGCTGACGCGCCCGGAGGTGGAACGCGGCGTGTGCTACCACATCAGCTTCCCGGTGCCGAATGACTGACGGCGGGCCCGTGCTCAAGCGCATCCTCGTGGTCGAGGACGAGGCGCTGGTGGCGCTCTACACCCAGGAACTGCTGGAGGACGCCGGGCACACCGTCGTCGGCCTCGCCGCCACCGGCGAGAGCGCGCTGGCCCTGGCCGCGCACGAGCGCATCGACCTGGCGCTGCTGGACATCCGCCTGCCCGGCGGCATGGACGGCATCGCGGTGGGGGAGGCGCTGCGCGCCCGCCACGGCATCCCGGTGATCTTCATCTCCGGCACGCTGGACCGCGAAACGCTGGCGCGCACCAGCGCCGTGGCCCCGGTGGCCTGCCTGCAGAAGCCCGTCCGTCCCGGCGAACTGCTGTCCGCCGTCAACCGCGCCGGCAAAGGCGCGTAGGTTGGGTTGAGTTCCCACCGGCGCTGGCACGCCGACCCGCAGCGGGATGAAACTAGGACAAAGCCCCTCTCCCCTGGCGGGAGAGGGGTTGGGGAGAGGGGGATAGCCGCCTCTCGCGCTGGCCTTCAGCCAGCGCTGACGGCGTCAGGCGGATGCCTCTGGCATCCGCTGAGAGCCGGCAGGCGGAACATGACTTTCTTCCGCCCTGCCGGGCGTAACCACCCTCTCCCCAACCCCTCCCCCGTCAAGGGGGAGGGGCTATGAGGAGCACCTGCCCCTTGTTTCTTTCCAGCCGCAGGCGAAGCCCAACGCGCCGGCGTTGCGCAGAGTGTTGGGCTTCGCTGGCGCTCAACCCAACCTACGACTCAACGGCTGCCGCCGCCACTTCCGCCACCCGCGCCACCACCCATGCCGCCACCCGCACCGGCGCGCCCGCCAGCGCCGCCAGCGCCCGGCGACGGGGTGGCGCCGGGGACCTGCGGCGTCGGGGTAAGGGAACCGGCGCCCGACGACCCGGACCCGCCGCCGCCCTGTGCGCCCCCCTGTGCGCCTCCTTGGGCGCCGGTTGCGCCGCCGGGGTTGGGCTGGCCGGAGCCGAAGCCGGTCTCGCGGGCCATGGTGCGGGCCTCGCGCAGGCGCTGCAGGCAGCCGTCGGTATCGCCACGGTCGGCGGCGGCGCGCGCCTCGCCGATCATGTCGCGCATGCGGCGGCGCTCGTCCTCGCCTAGGCGCGCACCCTGCCGCGTGCCGGCGGCGGAACTGTCGGCGCTGCCCAGGATGGTGTCGGCGAAGCGGGCGGCGTCGCGCTTGCAGGCGTCCGCCCGTTCGGCCGGCTGCTGCGCCGCCGCCGGCAGGGCGGTGAGGGCGAGCAGCAGCGGCACGGCCAGCCGCGCACGCATCAGCAGCGCACGCATCAGGTGCCGTCCCGCGGCGGCGTGCGGTCCAGCCGGCCGCGCGCCACGTCGGCCGCCGAGCCGGGCCCGTAGGACGGCGATGCCGTCCCCGGACCCGTCGCTGGCGGCACATGGATGCCGCCCGCGTCCGTGGCCTTCGGCGGGGTCTTCGGCTCGGCCTCCGTGTTGGCCTCGCGGAAGGCGCTGGCGGCATCGGACAGGGTGCGCCGGGATTCGACGGTCTCGGGCGAGGGGATGTCCTCCACCGGCGTGTGGCCGACGGTCTCGTCCGCCGTCACGCCGCGCCCGGGCCAGCCCGACGTACGCCCCGACTCACGCCATGCGGCGGCGCGCTCGCCCATGTTGACGGCACCCCCGCCCTCGATGATGGCGATCGCGCGCTCGATGGGTTCGCCGTGCTTGAGCGAGGCGACGAGCAGCGCGCCCCCGCGCTGCACGCCCGCGGCGTAGGCGTGCGCCTCGTCGTCCGGCACGCCCCAGCCGCGCAGCTGCGGGATCAGCGCGCCGTAGCCGTCGCCAGCGCCGTAGCCGCCATCGCTGATCACCTCCAGCTCGGCGTCGTCGAAGCCGGCGTCGACCAGGCTGCGGAAGGTGTCGTCGGCGTCGGCGCGGGTGTCGAACAGCGCCACGATGTTGGTGTGGGACACGGCCGCCTCCGTCGGTTCATCAGGATCAGTTCATCGGGATCAGTTCAGCCAGATCAGTTCAACCAGACCAGCAGGATCGCCACGATGGCGATGACGAACGCCACGATCAGCAGGGTCCTGGATTGCGAGCGGACGGTGCCGGTCCCCTCGTAGACGCCCATCTTGCGGGGCCCATGGTCGTCGCTGGCCATGGCGTACTCCCTTCGCAGTGCCGGATGTTGCATCCGGACAACAGGGCGCTGCGCCGCCCGGTTCCGCCAAACGCTGTCAGCCGCCACCGGTGTGGTGCAGGTGCGGCCGGAAGGCCGCCTCGTGGGCGTGCCTGTCCAATGTTGCGGCTGGTCGTCGCATTGAATCCGCTCCGCCGAATCCTGCACTATCGATAAAGATCATCGGGAATCGTGGTGCGAAATGCCGGGATATCGGAAATCGTTCAGCATCGTAATCGGCATGTGCGTGTATGCCGCCATGATGGCGGGGGCGCTTTTTTCTATGGGTTCCCCGGCATCGGCCGCGTCGGAGATGCGAGGTGTCGCGCCATTCTTGCGAGGCGGCTGGTCAATCGATTGCTCCTCACCTCCGCATCTATGGCGGATTTTTTCCAGCGAGAAGGCCATCGGGCCTGTTCCTGTGTTGGAAGAGGCCAGAAAAACTACGGTCAGTGGAAATTTCATCGATGTGGAATACTCCGACGGTTTGATTGATAGATTCAAATACATTTCGGATGATCGGGTTTCGTATATTTACCAGCTCAGGCGTGACGGTTCTGTTTACAGGGACTGGTCGCAATATGGCGGCGTCGTTCTGCACCGATGCCAGGTGGATCAGTACGACTATGCTGCCGCTCCGACCGAGCTCGAGGGAGGGTGGTCCTACGATTGTACGAAGCCGCCGGATCGCTGGCGACGCTACGCCGGGTCCGAGGCCACCGGGCCCGGCACGCAACGGTATCGCATCCAATCCGTTTCGCGCAGCGGACCGCTCTACAGGGTAACCTATGTCGATGGAGACGGCGAAGTCTTCGTCATGATTGATGGCGACACGCTCAGGTATATCTACGATTTCGATCCCGGCGATGCCATCAGAAGGAACTGGACGAGGAAGAACATCGTCCTGTCACGGTGCGAGCGGCCGGTGTATTCTGCACAAGGCGGGGGTGGGCGTGTCGATCGGGAACGGGGCGGATACGCGCCACCTTCCGGCGCAGCAAATGCCGCCAGGGATCTTGCGAAAAATCAGCTCGTCGTGAAAGCTACGAAATGCGCGATAGCCGGCGGCTTGGCGTCTCTGGCCAAGGAACCGTCAACGAAGGCCTTCATCGACCTATTCGTGATGTCGATGCTGAATCAAGCGCCGCCGACGAAAGAAGACGTGGCAAAGCAACTTGCCTTTGCGAAGGTCGAGCACGAGCTGAAGGAGCGCGGGCACGACAACATGGCGATGATGGTCAGCGCCGGCGCCATGCTCGACTGCGTGGCGAATTGACGTCCTCCAGCTTCGCCCGCCGTCGCTGGCCCCCGACGCCACATCGCAACTCGTGACCAAAAGCAGGCCCGGAGCGCGTGGCTCCGGGCCTTGGCAATCGCCGCCACGCGTGGGCGGGTTACTCGCGGACGACCTGCTGGCGGGCGAGGTCGAGCAGGCGCTCCATCTCCCGCTCCACGCGGTGCTCGGAGATGTCGACGCCGCGCTCCTTCAGGTCGGCGCACAGGCGGTCGCGGATGTCGTGCGGGCCGGTCGTGTCGATGTCGGTGTCGATGATCTGCCGGACGTAGTCGTCGGCCGCCGGGCCGGTCAGGCCCAGGAGGTCGGCCGCCCACAGCCCCGCCAGCTTGTCGCGCCGGGTCCGGATCCGGAACAGCAGCTCCTCGTCGTGCTGGTACTTGTTCTCGAAGGCCCTCTCGCGCTCGTCGAAGGTGGTCATGGGACCCCGGACTCCTTGGCTTGTTTGCGCTTCCCGTTACCGGATTATATAGCCGGTGCAGCCGCTGGCGCCACCGCCCCACCGGCCACCGCATCCGCGAAATCGGCAGCGGGCGACATACCGGGAGAGGAGCCGAAAGGCAAGATTTCATGTGCAGCGTCATCATCCTGCGGCGTCCGGACGCAACCTGGCCCCTGATCATCGGGGCCAACCGTGACGAAATGGCGAATCGGCCCTGGCTCCCGCCCGGCCGCCACTGGCCCGACCGCCCCAACGTGACGGCCGGCCTGGACGAGCTGGCCGGCGGCACCTGGATGGGCCTCAACGACGAAGGGGTGGTCGCCGCCATCCTCAACCGCGTCGGCACGCTCGGGCCGCAGGACGGCAAGCGCTCGCGCGGCGAACTGGTGCTGGAGGCGCTGGACCACGCCGACGCCTCCGACGCCGTGCTGGCCCTGAGCCACCTGGACACGCGCGCCTACCGCCCCTTCAACCTGTTCATCGCCGACAACCGCGACGCCTACGTGGTCATGCACCGGGGTGAAGGCGGGCGCAACCGGCCGGAGGTGGAGACGGTGGGGGAGGGGCTGCACATGCTGACCGCCCGCGACCTGGACGACACGGCCGACCCGCGCGTCGCGCTCTACCTGCCGCTGTTCCGCCACGCCGCCCCGCCCGACCCGGACGCCGGCACCTGGGGCGGCTGGCCGGAGCTGCTGTCCAGCCGCATCTGGGACGGGGAGCGCGCCAGCGGCGCCATGAACTTCCGGCTGCCCAGCGGCTTCGGCACCTCGTCCAGCGCGCTGATGGCCCTGCCGGCGGTGGAGCGCCCGGACCTCGATCCCCTCTGGCACTTCGCCGCCGGCCCGCCGCACGAGCACCCGTACCAGCCCGTGAAGGCGGGGTGAGGGCGAAATCCCCTTGGATTGTGTTCCGGCGGCCGGCTTGCTATATCACTCACGGACATCCATGGGCCGGCGGTCACTTGCCGGCCCTTCTACGGTTTTGGACAATCGCACCCATGTCGAGACGCCGGCGCATCTACGAAGGCAAGGCCAAGGTCCTGTTCGAGGGACCGGAGCCGGGCACCCTCGTCCAGTACTTCAAGGACGACGCCACCGCCGACAACAACAAGAAGGGCATCATCACCGGCAAGGGGGTGCTGAACAACCGCATCTCCGAATACCTGATGAGCCGTCTGTCGGAAATCGGCGTGCCGACGCACTTCGTGCGCCGCCTCAACATGCGCGAGCAGCTGATCCGCGAGGTCGAGATCATCCCCATCGAGGTGGTGGTGCGCAACGTCGCCGCCGGCTCGCTGTCCAAGCGCTTCGGCATCCCGGAAGGCACGCCGCTGCCGCGCTCGATCATCGAGTACTATTACAAGTCGGACGAGCTGGGCTCCCCCTTCGTGTCGGAGGAGCACATCACCGCCTTCGGCTGGGCCACCCCGCAGGACCTGGACGACATGGTGGCGCTGAGCCTGCGCGTGAACGACTACCTGTCGGGCCTGTTCCTGGGCATCGGCCTGCGGCTGGTGGACTTCAAGCTGGAGTTCGGCCGCCTGTGGGAGAACGAGGACATGCGCATCGTCCTCGCCGACGAGATCAGCCCGGACAACTGCCGCCTGTGGGACATCAAGACCAACGAGAAGCTGGACAAGGACCGCTTCCGCCAGGACCTCGGCAAGGTCGAGGAGGCCTACCAGGAGGTGGCGCGCCGGCTCGGCATCCTGCCCGAGGGCGGGCCGGGGGACCTCAAGGGCCCCAAGACGATTCAGTAATCCAAACTACCCTTTGAGCGAAGGCGAGATCATGAAGGCGAAGGTTCACGTCACCCTGAAGCGCGGCGTCCTGGATCCGCAGGGCAAGGCCATCGAGCACGCGCTGCACACCCTGGGCTTCGCGGGCGTCGACAACGTGCGCGCCGGCAAGGTCATCGAGCTGGAGCTGAAGGCCACCGACAAGGACGCCGCCCGCAAGGAGGTGGAGGCCATGTGCTCCAAGCTGCTGGCCAACACCGTGATCGAAGACTACGCCATCGAGCTGGCGTAAGTGCGCTTCTCCCTCTCCCCTCCGGGGGAGAGGGATTGGGGAGGCCCGTGACCCCCGACCATCTCGCATCCCTTGACCCGATCTTCGCCGAATGCATCCGCGTCGGCGGGCCGCTGGTGCGCGACTTCACCCGGCCCAGCGGCTTCCCCGGCCTGCTGCGCATCATCATGGAGCAGCAGCTCTCTACCCAGGTGGCGCTCGTCCTGTGGGGCAAGCTGCAGGCCCGCCTGGACCCGGTGACGCCCGAAGGCTTCCTGGCGCTCGATGAGGCGACGCTGAAGGCCTGCGGCTTCTCCGGCCGCAAGATCCTCTATGGCCGCATCCTGGCCGAGGCGGTCTTGAGCGGGTCCCTCGACCTCGACGCGCTGCACCGCATGGAGGACGAGGCCGCCATCGAGGCGCTGGTGGCGCTGAAGGGCATTGGCCGCTGGAGTGCCGAGATCTACCTGATGTCCGCGCTCGACCGGCCCGACGTGTGGCCGGTGGACGACCTCGCCATCCAGATCGGCGTGCAGCGCCTCAAGGGTTGGGAGGCGCGCCCGACCCGCGCGCAGCTCCTGGACGTGGCCGAGCCCTGGCGCCCCTACCGCAGCCTCGCCGCGCGGCTGGTCTGGCACCACTACGTGGCGCTCCAGCAGCAGAAGAAGAAGCCGCGCTAGCGCGTTCCGGCGGCCGGAACGCCGCTCTCCGCACGCTGTTGACCTTTCCAGATGGCGGACCCGGTGCCGGCGTCGCACTTCCGCCATAGGCCGATCCGTCTGCATGCAAACGATCAAAGATCGCTACGATAGGCCGCTCGTGCCCATGCGTATGGTTGAAGGGCGAACGGTTCAGAGGACCGCGTTGGAGAAACGGACCACCCACGCCACCACCACCCGCGCCCGGCGTCAGGAGGACGAGCTTGCCGCCCGCGTCGACGCGTTGGAGGAGGCCGTGCGGGCGCGCGACGCCTTCCTCGCCATCGCCGCGCACGAGCTGCGCAACCCCATGTACGCGCTGAGCCTGCACCTGTCCGTGGCGCTCAAGATGGCGAAGGCGGGCACGAACGACGACCTGGCCCGCGTGCTGGAGGGGGCCACGCTGTCCCTCAACCGCTACGTCGAGCGGGCGACGCTGCTGCTGGACGTGTCGCGCATCAACGCCGGCCACAAGGACCTCCACATCGAGGACGTGGATTTCGCCGCGCTGGTCCGGCAGGTGGCGGAGACCTTCGCGGCGGAGGCGGACTACACCGGCGTCACCCTCACCCTCGACCTGCCGGACCGCCTGGACGGACGCTGGGACGGGCTGGCCATCGAGCAGATCACCGGCAACCTGCTGTCCAACGCCATCAAGTACGGCGCCGACGGCCCCGTCGAGGTGACGCTGGCGCGGGAGGGGAACTGGGTCGGCCTGACGGTGCGCGACCGCGGCCCCGGCATCCCGGCCGAAGACCTGGAGCGGATCTTCGGGCAGTTCGAGCAGGTGATCTCCGGCACCGCGCGGACCGGCTTCGGCGTCGGGCTGTGGCTCGTCCGTTCGCTGCTGGAGGCGCACGGCGGCAGCATCGCGGTCGACAGCACGCCCGGCGCCGGCGCCACCTTCACCGCCCGGCTGCCCCTGGACGCCACCCCCACCGGACCGCGACGCCCATGACGGAAGAGACGGAAGACCCGCACAGGATGGAACTCGACCGCGTCCCCACCGGCATCGCCGGCCTGGACACGGTGTTGCACGGCGGCTTGCTCAAGGGCGCCGTCTACATCGTGCAGGGCGTGCCGGGGGCGGGGAAGACGATCCTGTCCAACCAGATGTGCTTCAGCCACGTGGCCGCGGGCGGGCGGGCGGTCTACGTCACGCTGCTGGCCGAATCGCACACGCGCATGATCCAGCACCTGCGCCCGATGGCCTTCTTCGACGAATCCGTGATCCCCGAGCGCCTGTACTATGTCAGCGCCTTCAGGACGCTGGAGGACGAGGGGCTGAAGGGCCTGCTGGACCTGTTGCGGCGCGAGATGCGCGGGCACCGGGCCGGCGTGATGGTGCTCGACGGGCTGGTGGCGGCGGAGGAGACGGCGGCCTCGGACCGCGAGTTCAAGAAGTTCGTGCACGAGGTGCAGATGCACGCCGCGCTGAACGGCTGCACGGTGCTGCTGCTCACCACCGGCGGGCCGGGGCCGGTGCGGGCCGAGCACACCATGGTGGACGGGCTGATCGAACTGGATGACCAGCTTTTCGAGGTGCGCACGGAGCGCAGCCTACAGGTCCGCAAGTTTCGCGGCAGCGATTCGCTGCGCGGGCGCCATCCGGTGCGCATCACGGCGGACGGCTTGGTCGTCTACCCGCGCATCGAAGCCGTGTTCTCCACGCCCTCGGTTCCGGACGCGGCGACGGCCGACCGGGTCGCGACCGGCGTCGACGGGCTGGACGCGCTGATCGGCGGCGGGCTGATCGAGGCGACGACCACCGCCCTGATGGGGCCGACCGGCGTCGGCAAGACGACCTTCGGCCTCCACTTCCTGGCGCAGTGCAGCGCGGCGGAGCCCGGCCTGCTGTTCGGCTTCTACGAAACCCCCGCGCGCCTCAGGCTGAAGGCGGCGCGGCTGGGCCTGGATCTGGAAGGGCTGGAGAAGACGGGCGCCCTGGAGATCGTCTGGCAGGCGCAGACGGAGAACGTGCTGGACGAACTGGCGCACCGGATGCGCGACGCCGTGCTGCGCCGCGGCGTGCGGCGCCTGTTCGTGGACGGCCTGGGCGGCTTCATCGAATCCGCCGTCCATCCGGAGCGCATGAGCCGCTTCTTCTCTGTGCTGTCGAACGAGATCCGGGCGCTGGGCGTCACCGCCATCTACACGCTGGAAACGCGTGACATCCTCGGGCCGACGCTGCAGGTGCCGGTCAGCGGGATTTCGTCGCTGGTCGAGAGCGTTGTCTTCCTGCGCTATGTGGAGGTGCAGGCGCGGACCCGGCGGCTGCTGTCGATCGCCAAGATCCGCGACAGCGGCTTCGACCCCGCGCTTCACGAATTCGAGATCACCGGACAGGGCGTGCGGATCGTCGGCCCGTTCGCCGGCTACGAAGGGATGCTGAGCGGCTACGCGCGCACCCTGGACGCGCCCGCCCCCGCCAGCCCTTCCAAGCGGCCGCCGCGCCAGGGGTGATGCGTGAAGACCATCCTGCTGGTGGAAGACGAGTTCGGCATCGCCGGGGTGCTTACGGTCCTCCTGGAGGACGAGGGCTACCGCGTGCTGTCGGCCGCCAACGGCCGGCAGGCCCTGGCCCGGCTTGCCGAGGCCCGGCCGGATTTGGTGGTTACCGATTTCATGATGCCGCTGCTGGACGGCGCGGCGCTGGGCGCTGCGCTGCGCGCCGACCCCGCCTTCAAGGACATTCCCATCATAATGATGAGCGCCGTGCCGGAAGCCGCCGTCCGCGCGCGCTTCGCCGGCTACACCGCCTTCCTGCGCAAGCCGTTCCCCATCCCGGCCTTCTTCGACCTGATCGCCAGGGTCCTGAAGGGGTGAGCGCCGGACAGCCGCCTTACCGCCACGTCCGCCGCTTCTGCGTGGCCGCGGCGCGGATGGCCTTCAGCGCCTCGTGCGACAGGCCGATGCGCGACTGGCCGGGGCCGCGGCCGGACATGCGGACGTCCATCACCGCGTAATCGTTCGGCCCCCGCTCGTGGAACGCCACGGACGCGGCCTCGCAAACGGCCACGCCGCGCTCGAAGTCCACTTTCCAGGTCAGTTCCATGGGGGCCTCCCCAAATAATCGACAAAAACACTCTATCAGCGAAGCAAACCTTACGTCCACATATTTTAACCCTTTCGAAAGGGTGGCCTGGATCGCAGCCATTCCGCCCCAGCCCCTTGCTTCATCCGGCCTATCCCTCTAGTGTCCCCCGCAAAAGCCCTGCCACCCCCGAGCCCGAGCGAAACCGCGCCCCCATGAAGGCTGCCGTCATCGTCTTCCCCGGCTCCAACCGCGAACGCGACGCCGTCGCCGCGCTGGAAGCCGCCTCCGGGACCAAGCCGTACGAGGTTTGGCACCGCGACACCGAACTGCCCGACGTCGACCTGATCGTCGTCCCCGGCGGCTTCTCCTATGGCGACTACCTGCGCTCCGGCGCCATGGCCGCGCACTCGCCGATCATGCGCGAGGTCAAGGCCCGCGCCGACAAGGGCGTGCGGGTGCTGGGCGTCTGCAACGGCTTCCAGATCATCACGGAGGCCGGGCTGCTGCCGGGCGCCCTGATGCGCAACGCCAAGCTGAAGTTCATCTGCCGCACCGTTGCGATGCGGGTGGAGAACACGGACAGCGCCTTCACCGCCAAGTACCGTCCGGGGCAGATCGTCCGCTATCCGGTCGCCCACCACGACGGCAACTACTGGGCCGATCCGGAGACGGTGAAGCGCCTGGAGGGGGAGGGCCGCGTCGCCTTCCGCTACGTCGGCGACCTGGGGCAGGCGGATCCGGCCCACAACCCCAACGGCTCCGTCAACGCCATCGCCGGCATCTTCAACGAGAAGAAGACGGTGCTCGGCCTGATGCCGCATCCGGAAGACGCGGTGTGCGCCCTGCACGGCAACACCGACGGCAAGCCCCTGTTCGACGGTCTGGTGGAGGCCTTGTCGTGAGCGAACCCAAGAACAGCGAACCCAAGGTCACCGCGGAACTCGCCGCCACCTACGGCGTGACCGCCGAGGAATACAAGCTGTTCCTCGACATCCTCGGCCGCGAGCCGACCTTCACCGAGCTGGGCATCGTCTCGGTCATGTGGTCGGAGCACTGCTCGTACAAGTCGTCCAAGGTCTGGCTGATGAAGCTGCCGACCACCGGCCCGCAGGTCATCTGCGGCCCCGGCGAGAACGCCGGCGTGGTCGACATCGGCGACGGCGACACCGTCATCTTCAAGATGGAAAGCCACAACCACCCGTCGTTCATCGAGCCCTACCAGGGCGCTGCGACCGGCGTGGGCGGCATCCTGCGCGACGTGTTCACCATGGGTGCGCGGCCCATCGCCAACATGAACGCGCTGCGCTTCGGCTCGCCCGACCATCCCAAGACCCGGCACCTCGTATCCGGCGTGGTCGCCGGCATCGGCGGCTACGGCAACTGCGTGGGCGTGCCCACGGTGGGCGGCGAGACCAACTTTCACCCCGCCTACAACGGCAACATCCTGGTCAACGCCATGACCGTGGGCGTGGCCAAGGCCGACCGCATCTTCTATTCGGCCGCCGCCGGTGTGGGCAACCCGGTGGTCTACGTCGGCTCCAAGACCGGGCGCGACGGCATCCACGGCGCCACCATGGCCTCGGCCGAGTTCAGCGAGGATTCGGAGGAGAAGCGCCCGACCGTGCAGGTCGGCGACCCCTTCACCGAGAAGCTGCTGATCGAGGCCTGCCTGGAGCTGATGGCCACCGACACCATCGTCGCCATCCAGGACATGGGTGCGGCCGGCCTCACCTCCTCCTCGGTCGAGATGGCCGGCAAGGGCGGTCTGGGCATCGAGCTGGTGCTCGACGACGTGCCGATGCGCGAGGAGGGGATGACCCCCTACGAGATCATGCTCTCCGAAAGCCAGGAGCGCATGCTGATCATCCTCAAGCCCGGCAGCGAGGAGCAGGCGCGCGCCATCTTCGACAAGTGGGAGCTGGACTTCGCGGTGATCGGCCACCTGACCGACACCGGCCGTCTGGTCATCAAGATGCACGGCAAGACCTGGTGCGACATGCCGATCGCCCCGGTCTCCAACGCGTCCCCCGTCTACGAGCGCCCGTGGGAGCCCACGCCGGCCCGCGACGAGGTGTCGGAAAGCGTGTGGGACAACTGGACCATTTCGTTGGGCGACACGCTGGAAAAGCTGGTCGCCTGCCCCGACCTCGCCTCCAAGCGCTGGATCTGGGAGCAGTACGACAGCCTCGTGGGCGGCGACACCCGCTTCATGTCCGGTCAGGCCGACGCCGCCGTGGTGCGCGTGCCCGGCCAGACCAAGGCGGTGGCGATCACCACCGACTGCACGCCGCGTTATTGCCTCGCCGACCCGGTCCGGGGCGGCGCCCAGGCTGTGGCCGAGGCGTGGCGCAACCTGTCGGCCGTCGGCGCCAAGCCGCTGGCGATCACCGACAACATGAACTTCGGCAACCCCGAGAAGCCGCGGATCATGGGCCAGTTCGTCGGTGCCATCCAGGGCATGTCGGAGGCGTGCAAGGCGCTCGACTTCCCGGTCGTGTCCGGCAACGTGTCGCTCTACAACGAGACGAACGGCGAGGCCATCCTGCCGACCCCCGCCATCGGCGGCGTGGGCATCCTGCCGGACGCCATGCTGGCGGTGGGCATCGCCTTCAAGAACGAGGGCGACGTCATCCTGGCGGTGGGCGAGACCAAGGGCCACATCGGCCAGTCGCTGTTCCTGCGCGAGATCCTGGGCCTGGAGGACGGCCCGCCGCCGCCGGTGGACCTGGAGGTCGAGCGGCGCAACGGCGACTTCGTGCGCGGCCTGATCCTGGACGGCCTCGTCGCGTCGAGCCACGACGTGTCGGACGGCGGCCTCATCGTGGCGATCGCCGAGATGGCGATGGCCGGCGGCGTCGGCGCCTTCCTGACCGGCTTCGACGACCAGCACGCCAAGGTGCTGTTCGGCGAGGACCAGGGCCGCTATGTCCTGGCGGTGAACCCGGCGAAGCTGGCCGAGGTCGAGGCGCGCGCCAAGGCCGCGGGCGTCCCGCTCACCACGCTCGGCCGCACGGAGGGCACGGCGCTCTCCGGCCGCGGCGGCGAGATGATCACCATCGAGCGCCTGCGCAAGGCCAACGAAGGCTGGCTCCCCGGCTACATGGCCGCCGCGGAGTGACGTGTATCTCCCTCCCCCTGCTCCGCAGGGGGAGGGAAGCCCGCGAAGTGGGCAGGGTGGGGGCAAGTTGTTTCCAAGGATCAGCGGCCCCCCGTCTTCCACAATGGCCGTTGCCCCCACCCTCCCAAGCTTCGCTTGGGTCCCTCCCTCCCCCGCCGGAGGCTGGGGAGGGGTTGAAAGAGGCAATCTCCCTTTCCCTCTCCCGGTGACAAATCGGATATGAGCGCTAAATTATGCTGCGGCGCCCGCGTGGGCGGGGCATGAGTGGATTGGCACGAGAGGGCACAGACCAATGGCGATGGAAGCCGCTGTCATCGAGAAACTGATCAAGGAAGGCATCCCCGACGCGACGGTGGAGATCGCCGACCTGCGTGGCGACGGTGACCATTACGCGGCGCTCGTCACATCGGCGGCCTTCAAGGGCAAGAGCCGGGTGCAGCAGCACCAGATGGTGTACGCGGCACTCCAGGGGAAAATGGGCGGCGAACTGCACGCGCTGGCGCTGACCACCGCCGTGCCGGAAGGCGCTTGAGGCTTATCGGGAAAGGTAGCGAGATATGGACCAGACTGTCGTCGAGCGCATCAAGCAGGACATCGGCAGCAACGACGTCGTGCTCTACATGAAGGGCACCCCGGTGTTCCCGCAGTGCGGCTTCTCCGCCGCCGTCGTCCAGGTGCTGAGCCACGTGGGCGTGAAGTTCAAGGGCATCAACATCCTGGAGGATCCGGGCCTGCGCCAGGGCCTGAAGGACTTTTCCAACTGGCCGACCTTCCCGCAGCTCTACGTGAAGGGCGAGCTGGTCGGCGGCTGCGACATCGTGCGCGAGATGTACGAGTCGGGCGAGCTGCAGCAGCTCCTCAAGGAAAAGGGCGTCGCCACCGCCGACGCGGCCTGACGCCTCCCGGCCCCGGCCGGACGAAGAAAGGGCCCCGCCACGGCGGGGCCCTTTTCGTTTTTCACTCCCTCCCTCGCCTCCGGCGGTGGAGGGGGAAATATGTCACGCCGTCGCGGCACCCCGTTCCTCGCGCAGCACCGGGCGGCGCTTCTGGCGCACGGCGTCCATGCGGTCGGCGAACAGGGTCAGGCAGCGCGGTGTCGGCGGCAGGCTTTCGCCGCGGTGCACGCTGGCCAGGAAGTCCACCACGTCCACCAGGGCCACCGGCCCCACCGGCTTCTCGACGTAGCCGATGCCGTAGGTGCGGTACTTGTGCGCGAAGTCCACGTTGGCGGTGATGTAGACGGACGTGGTGCCGAAGGTCTCGTGCAGCCACTCGTCCACCTTGGCGCCGCAGCGCTTCTGGCCCAGCCGCAGGTCGGCCAGCGCCAGGTCGGGCGCCCGGTCGCGCGTCAGCGCCTGCGCCTGGTCGAGGCTGCAGCAGATACCGATGACCGTATAGCCTGCGCTCTCCAACGCGTCGGCGTAGGCCATCGCGATCAGCGCTTCGTCCTCGATGATCAGAATTTTCATGACGCAACCAACGCTCAGCGGAACGCATGCGTTCCAGGGGGGTAAGGTGGCGCCCCCACCGGACGTGTGCAATTCCGCTTTCGCGTTACCTGATTCGAGCGAGCACCCGAACCGGCCTATGCATCAGTCGCCGAAGACCCGGCGGAAGATCGTGTCGACGTGCTTGGTGTGGTAGGCCATGTTGAACATCGGCGCCAGCTCGTCGCGGCTGATGTGCTTGGTCACGTCGGCGTCGGCCAGCAGGTTGTCCAGCAGCTGGCCGCCCTCCGCCCACACCTTCATGGCGTTGCGCTGCACGGCCAGATACGCGTCCTCGCGGCTCATGCCCGCCTGGGTCAGCGCCAGCAGCACGCGCTGCGAGAAGACCAGACCGCCCAGGTCCTCCAGGTTCTTCTTCATGCGGTCCGGATAGACCACCAGCTTTTCCATCATGCCGATGGCGCGCACCAGGGCGAAGTCCAGCGTCACGGTGGCGTCCGGGCCGATCATGCGCTCGACCGAGCTGTGGGAGATGTCGCGCTCGTGCCACAGCGCCACGTTCTCCATGGCCGGCACCACGGCGGAGCGGACGATGCGCGCCAGACCCGTCAGGTTCTCCGACAGGACCGGGTTGCGCTTGTGCGGCATGGCGGAGGAGCCCTTCTGGCCGGGGTGGAAGTACTCCTCCGCCTCGCGCACCTCGGTGCGCTGCAGGTGGCGGACCTCCACGGCGAGGTTCTCCAGCGACGAGGCGATCACGCCCAGCACGGCGAAGAACATGGCGTGCCGGTCGCGCGGGATGACCTGGGTCGAGTGCGGCTCGACGCTCAGCCCCATCTTCCCGGCGACGTACTGCTCGACGAACGGGTCGATGTTGGCGAAGGTGCCGACGGCGCCGGAGATGGCGCAGGTGGCGATGTCCTTGCGCGCCGCCAGCAGGCGTTCGCGCGCGCGGGCGAAGGCGGCGTAGTGGCCGGCCAGCTTCAGGCCGAAGGTTGTCGGCTCGGCATGGATGCCGTGGCTGCGGCCGATGGTGACGGTGTCCTTGTGCTCGTACGCGCGGCGCTTCAGCGCGGCCAGCAGCCCGTCCAGGTCCTCCAGCAGCAGGTCGGCCGCCTGCTTCAACTGCACGGCGAGGCAGGTGTCCAGCACGTCGGACGAGGTCATGCCCTGGTGCACGAAGCGCGCCTCGGGGCCGACGTATTCGGCAAGGTTGGTGAGGAAGGCGATGACGTCGTGCCGGGTCTCGCGCTCGATCTCGTCGATGCGGGCGATCTCCCACTTGCCGCGCTCCCACACCGCCTTGGCGGCGTCCTTGGGGATCACGCCCAGTTCGGCCTGGGCGTCGCAGGCGTGCGCCTCGATCTCGAACCAGATGCGGAACCGGTTCTCCGGGTCCCAGATGCGGGCCATTTCGGGGCGGGTGTAGCGGGGGATCATCGGTCTTCTCCGGGCTGTCGGGTCGCGCGCGCACGGTATAGCGGCCGGAAGGGGCCGTGCAAAGCCTCTTCCGGCCGTGGTTTCGGCGCTCACTGTTTCCAGAACTGCCCCGGGCCGGTGATGGTGAGATGGACCTCCCTGTTCTCGCCCGGTCCGCCCATGTCCTGGAACGGGCTGTCGCCCAGGGTGATGGTCTTGCCGTTCTGGTAGGCCCGGGTGCGGATGTACCAGTTCTGTCCGTGCATTTCCGGATTGGAGACACAGACCCGCTCGCCGTTCGGCACTGGGGGCATGCTCTGCAGGGTCCTCATTGGCCGCTTCATGATGGTGAAGCCGTAGGTGGAGGTCGCCGGGTTGAAGTTCTGGGGCAGCGGATTTTGGGTCACGTTCCACTGGACGCACAGGGTGCCCGCGGCGGCGTCGCCGGCAAGCGGCCCGGCGAGCGCGAGCAGTGCGACGGCGATCAGGGTCGAGGTCTTCGGGATACGGCGGGTCATGGGGGAGGTCCTCGCGTGCAATCAGGGGTTCTGCCCCGTTGGAGGCACGCTACGCCGGGAAGTTCCCTGTGCCGAAGACGTGGATGGCGTTGTTCAACCACGGTTGAGGAATGCCTCCCGCGCGGGGCGCCCGGCCCTATCGCCCGGCCCTATCGCCCCCTGGGCGCCACCTCCTCGTACGACCGGCCGCGGGCGAGGTCGTCGAGGTGGACGGTGAGGCCGTAGGGGGCCTTGTCGCGGTAGGGGCCGAAGTTGAAGTACTGCACGCCGTCGAACAGCCGCTGGCCGATGCGCCCGGTGGCCCGCGCGATGCGCACGCCGTCCGCCCACACCTCGACGATGCCGTCGGCCCCCAGCGACGGCCTGATGTGGTAGACCATGCCGACCCAGTGCCCGAACGGGTCGGGCAGGGGGGCGAAGCGCTCCACCGTCACGTCCCTGGCGCACGGCTCGGCCGTCGTCTCCTTCGTGGTGTGGCGGAAGCTCTCGGGCTGCGGCGCCCGATCGCCCTGGTAGGCCAGCAGGATGCGGCACTCGCCGCCGCCGTCCTCCGGGGCGGCGTCGTTCTGGATGGTGATGTGGAACCGGCGGTTCTTGAAGCGCTGCGCCACGAACGGGCTGGCGTCGCCCCAGCCCTTCCATTGGCCGACCACGAGGCGCACGCCGTCGTCCGGCCGCACCCTGCCGTCGATGCGCATGCGGAAGCCGTACCAGACGTCGCTGCCGAAGGGCAGGTGCCGGGACACT
>Ga0196976_1000494_pt1 | contig 24720 bp, 26 predicted proteins | sample S3v_513CmetaG_FD_148644 | JGI IMG/M metagenome (GOLD analysis project Ga0196976, IMG submission 148644) | Soil microbial communities from Anza Borrego desert, Southern California, United States - S3+v_5-13C | ecosystem: Environmental > Terrestrial > Soil > Desert | place: USA: California...
GATGAAGCTGTTCCATTCAGGGAGCTCATGGTTGGCACCTTCGGTCTCATCCCTCATTGGGCCAAGGACACTAAGATGGCCCGAAGTGCTTACAACGCCCGCTCTGAGACAGCCCATGAGAAACCCTGCTTCCGAGATGCTTGGAGATTGTCCAGGCATTGCATCATCCCAGCCGAGGCCTTTTATGAGCCTGATTGGCGTTCGGGTAAATGCTCACCTACAAGGATAGTTAGGGTGGACGGAAAGCCAATAGGTATTGCTGGACTATGGACCGGATGGAAACAGCCGAATGGCGAGGTCCTTAGAAGTTTCACAATGTTGACTGTGAACGCTGAGGATCACCCGTTCATGCGGAATTATCACAAGCCTCAGGATGAGAAGCGCATGATCGTAATTCTGCATGAGGATGAGTATGACGCCTGGCTTGGAGCGCCTCCAGAGGAGAGTCATTATTTTCTTAGGCAGTACCCGGCTGAGCTATTAACCACAACATGAGCTCAGCATAGCTGAAGTACACCTTAATCCCGGCTTCAAGCTATCAGGTCTAATAGTTAACTCAGACTCTTCAGTGAATATAATGACTACACCCTTACTGTGTATTAAGTGCTTTGGCCAGCCTTCGGGCTGGCTTTTCTTTCTTAGCAGTTGAAGTAGCGCTTGAATGTTTCAGCATCGATGAGGTGGTGATGGGTGGTGGAATCTTTCGCAATCATATCCTCTGCAATTTCTGCAAATAGCTCCTGACAGTCCAGAACGTACTGAGAGCAATCAACAGGCTTCTCAGTCTCTACCAAGTATTCATAAACTGTAGAGTTGGCAAAGGTGAAGAGGTACTTCGTGCCGTTGGCGTAAACCGAGAACATGTTGTTAGCGCCTTGGCAGATGACTTCTCTAAATTCCAACTCCATAGACTCTCCTTACTTGAGCCTTCTAACGTAATCCCTGCCGATGCTCGTGGCAACCCATTTGCCATCATTCCTTTTCTCGATAAAGCGCCTTTGTATGAGGGCTTTGATGTCTTCAAAGCCTATATCTCGGTCAATCTGATGGCGAATGATGATTAAGGCATCATGCTGTTTTTTTGGCAAATGATCCATGTCTGCATTCATTGTACGTTCGTACAGTAATGCTACCTAACAGGCGGAGTGCTGTCACCTGCCCAATATTCATTTATGCTATCAGCAAGGTTTTGGAAGCATAAGGAAGAGGAATGAGTACAGCTAAAGTACCCCAGATGAAGTTGCTTACATGGATCTATGAGCAAGCCTCGCTGACTTCAGAATTCTCTTTGAAGGTAAGCGACAACCTCGAGAGACAAGCCAACACTCTGTTGAATATCCTGCTTGTGGGGGCAGGAGGAGCTTTGGCCTACGTGATTAACCTGATTGGTAGTCGCTCGTCAGAGTGGCTACTTTGGGGAATGATTGGTAGTTCATCTTGGCTGTTTTTAACAGCTGTAATCCTCATTTACAAATGCCTATGGTGCAATAACCTGTACGGGCCTGCTAATGACCCGAAGAATCTTTTGCAAGCAGAGGCTAACTATAGAATAGACGAGGTCATGCGCTTTGAGCTTGAACACAGACAATTAGCAATCGAAAAAAATAGACAAAGAAACTACAAGGTAAGCCGCTGGCTGAACATTGTTAGAGCTATGGCGGCATTCACGCCTCTGCTATTTGGTATTAGCGCTGCTTTGGTCTATCTGTAGGGGGTCTATAATCACGACGCTCAGGTATTGGTGGGGGTATAGGGTTTTCAGCTCTCATATGATATTCCAGTCATCTTTTCGAAACTTCAACCTGAGTCAACGGTATTCTCAATAACAATTCAAAGACTATATATGGATTACTTTCATGTTGCACCCATCAAGCTCTCAAAGGGAAGTGTCATCGAGCCAGGTAATTATGGTCGCATTATCAATCAATATGTTTTAAATTCTGGTGTCCCTGCTAACGGCTATACGCTGGCACGCGAAACTTTATTGGAATCTGTTCGTGCAACTAAATATGTTGATAAGCCAAGCAGACTAACAAGCGCCTTCGTATTTGACGACCCCCATGTAGCTGTTCAGCAAGTACAAAATGGTGTTCTACAAAACACTAGTATCGTATACAGGGTTAAGATTCTAAACGAGCGTGGTGGTATGCATAGAGCCGGTTTCAACTTAATTAATTTCCCTCCAGAGGGAACTACTTTCAGGCCTTATTATTTAAGCGTTGCCGAGAAGTATTGGCAGGGTGAGGCGATAGAAATTGCAGAGATGCTAGTAGACTCCCCGTTGGAGATAATCGAAGTGGTTTATATGCCCACATGAGGTAGTTTCTTTGCCTTAGGATTGCCGATCAGTTTTAAATTGGTGTTCTGTGGTGGTTATAACCAAAACGCTAATTGAACTATGCAATACTGTCGGCCTATTTGGTCATACCAGTATCAAGAGCTTATAGGTATAGTTTTTGGTATAGATATTTAAGGCAATGAATTAGACTTCAAGCTGGAAGCCATTCTGAAGGATATAGCTGGTGCCCAGAAGAGGACTCGAACCTCCACAGTGTTTCCACCACTAGGACCTGAACCTAGCGCGTCTACCAATTCCGCCATCTGGGCTTATGGATGGGCAAAACGAAGAGCCGAAATTCTATAGGAAAGGGATACTTTGTCAACGAGAAAAAAACAATCTAGCGTGCGCCATGCTGATCCACACGCTAGCCGGGAGGCAGAGCAGTACGAAAACCCGCTGCCAAGTCGAGAGTACATTCTGGATGTCATGGCAGAGCAAGGTGTGCCTGTGCGGGTCGAGCAACTCTATGAATTGCTGGAAATCCAGGATACTGAAAGGGAAATTTTCAACAGACGACTTGCAGCGATGGAGCGTGAAGGCCAAATCATCCGCAACCGCAAGGGCGCACTTTGTATTGCCGAGAAAATCAACCTGATCGCCGGAACAGTTCAAGGCCATCCTGACGGTTTTGGTTTTCTGATTCCCGATAGTGGGGGCGACGATCTTTTCCTCTCACCTAAAGAAATGTCACAAGTGCTTCATGGTGACCGGGTAATGGTTCGACCGTCTGGGCTTGACCGTAAGGGTCGTCCGGAAGGCAAGGTTGTTGAAGTTCTTGAACGTAAGAATCGGCGGCTTGTGGGAAGGCTCATACGGGAGCAGGGTGTTACGGTTGTCGCTGCTGAAGACAAGCGCATCAATCAGGATATTCTGGTGCCGCCGGGCCAGGACATGAAGGCCAAGGCCGGTCAAGTGGTCATGATTGAGCTGATCGAACAGCCCTCGGCATACGCGATGCCTATTGGCAGGGTGGTCGAGGTGCTGGGCGACTATGCGGATCCCGGTATGGAAATAGAAATCGCACTTCGTAAACATCAGCTGCCTTATGAGTTTTCGAGCGCAGCGGTCAAGCAGGCCGAAAGCTACCCTAAATTAGTGCAAGAAGCGGACTGGAAGGGTCGCAAGGACTTGCGAGAGCTGCCACTGATCACTATCGATGGTGAAACAGCACGCGATTTTGATGACGCGGTGTTCTGCCAGCCTCAAGGCAAGGGCTGGCGCCTGGTGGTAGCCATTGCGGATGTGAGTTTTTATGTAAGGCCCGGCGATGCGCTGGACAAGGATGCTTTTGATCGGGGCAATTCAGTCTATTTCCCGCGGCGCGTCATTCCCATGTTGCCGGAAGCGCTTTCCAACGGCTTATGTTCGTTGAACCCGGACGTAGAGCGCCTCTGCATGGTCTGTGATATGCAGATTGATGCCAAGGGCGAGGTCAAGCGCTATGAGTTCTATCCTTCAGTGATGCGCTCCAAAGCCCGGATGACCTATACCAAGGTATACGACATGATTATTAATCCGGATGGCGACACGGCGAAGGAATATGCCTGGCTCATGCCGCATGTCGAGCATTTGTACGCGCTATATCAGGTGCTGGCTAAAGCGCGCGAGAAACGGGGTGCCATTGAGTTTGAAACGACTGAGACGCTGATTATTTTCAATGAACACGGCAAGATCGACCATATCGAGGCTTCAACCCGTAATGACGCCCATCGGTTGATTGAAGAGTGCATGCTGGCTGCCAATGTCTGTGCTTCGGATTTACTCAAGAAACATGAACACCCGGCGCTCTACCGCATCCATGAAGGGCCGACACCTGAGAAACTGGAAGCATTGCGTACTTTTATGGGCGAATTCGGCTTCCAGATTGGTGGCGGGGATACGCCCCACGCCAAGGATTACGGCAAACTGCTGGCCCGCATCAAGGGGCGTCCAGATGAGCAGTTACTGCAGACTGTGTTGCTACGTTCCATGCAGCAGGCAGTTTATAGTCCAGACAATCTCGGCCATTTCGGGCTCGCCTATGAGTCCTATACGCACTTCACCTCGCCCATCCGGCGTTACCCTGACTTGCTCATCCATCGCGCGATTAAGGCCGTGCTCCGGAATGAGAAATACAATGCAGGCAACTGGCATCTGCTGGGCCAGCACTGTTCCATGACTGAGCGTCGGGCCGATGAAGCAACGCGAGATGTCACCAACTGGCTCAAGTGCTATTACATGCAGGATAGGATTGGTGAAACGTTTGACGGCACAGTGTCAGGCGTGACCAGCTTCGGCTTGTTCCTTGCACTCGACGATATCTATGTGGAAGGGCTGCTGCATGTCACTGAGCTCGGCAACGATTATTTTCACTATGACAAGGCGCGCCATGCGATGGTGGGCGAGCGCACCGGGATGCAATATCGGCTGGGCGACCGGCTCAAGGTCAAGATAAGTCGTGTAGACCTGGAAACTGCGCGGATTGACTTTGTGCTGGACACCGAAGCTCCTGGGCACATGCAATCTGTTCCAGCAGCAAGGTCTTCTGGCCGTAAAACTACAGGTGCTCCTAACGAGAAGCGCGCTGTAAAATCAAGCCGCAGCAAAACAACAGTCTCCAGCAGGAGCGAGAAAAAAGGCAAAAGGCGTAAATGAGTGAAAGCCGTATTATTTTTGGATTCCATGCAGTATTAAGTCGGCTGCGCCAACATCCCGAGAGTGTCCAGCAGATTATCTATGACAAATCCCGTAACGACGCTCGGATGCAGGATTTATTGAAGATCGCGGAGCAGAAGGATGTCCGCGCCATGCAAATGGACAAGGAGCGCCTGGATGGGCTGGCGCAGCATGGCCGGCATCAAGGGGTGTTGGCCCGCATTGTGGATACTCCGATCCCTTACCGTGATATTCACGATATCCTGGAATCGGAACTAAGCGAACCTCCATTTTTCCTGATACTGGACGGTGTGGAAGATCCCCACAACCTGGGCGCATGCCTGCGCGTGGCGGATGCCATGGGCGTGCATGCGGTCATTGCCCCCAAGGACCGCGCTGCGGGGCTCAACGCGACCGTGCGCAAGGTGGCCTGCGGAGCTGCCGAAACGGTGCCATTCATTGGTGTGACCAATCTGGCGCGTACGATGCGGGAACTCAAAGAGGCCGGAGTGTATCTGGTTGGCACCACAGCTGAGTCTGAGCAGGACTTGTTCAAGGCCAAGCTGCAAGGTCCGATGGCCATGGTGTTAGGCGCAGAAGGCAGGGGATTGCGAAGACTCACGGCTGATACTTGCGATGCCCTGGTCAGTATCCCAATGTTTGGGACAGTGGAAAGCTTGAACGTGTCAGTGGCAACGGGCATTTGTTTATACGAAGTACGCCGGCAACGCGATTTTGCTGATGGGGTCCAATAACTTCAGGTATTGGAATCGAATTCTCTCTGTCATAATGAACAGAGCCATAACTGAAAAGCCGGCTAACGCCGGCTTTTTATTCATTCATTGATAGATTATTAAGTCATACGTTGGCACCATTTTTCCGGCGTCGGCTGACTGCTCCCAGCATGCCTAGACCGGCCAACATGAGTGCGTAGGTTTCTGGTTCAGGGATGGCATGAGTGATTTCTACGTCTAGCAAAATAGCGCCCAATGAATCACCGCCCTGATTAGCAAACGTCAAGGCGTAACTTCCATCTGTAGCAGGCGTGAACCCCAAGGTGAACAAGGCTAGTGGGTCGTTTGATGCCAATGTGAACGTCTGGGAGGAGGTGCCGAAAGAGACATCAACAATGTTGCTGTCGCCGCGTGTACTGCCACCCAATGTAAAGCTGGCGTTATAGGTAATGCCGCCGGTAAGCGAAAACGATTGGCTGAGCGCACCTGCGTCATTCGTGGAACCGTCCAGGTCAATGAAGGCGCCGTTCCCGGGATAGAAATCAAAAAATCCGTTTCCTATAATATCCACTGTGCCATTGCTGACTGTCCAGCCAGCAGGTACAGCATTCAGGCTTATGGCATTACTATCAAAATTGTCGGAAAAAAGAACTGCAGCTTGAGCACCGCTGGTAAAGGCGCTGAGGGCAAACGCGCACAAGCCAGCCTTTACTGAGCGGTTTGATATAAAAGATGAACTTGGGTTTCTATTTCTAAACATGTGATGTCTCCTTCGCATAATCTACATACACACCGTTAAGTTTCAGATCCATGCAGGACTGTTGACGCTGTAGCCGAAGTCAATAGCTCAGTAAAGCTAGCTACATCAACGAAGTACGAAGGCCACGGATTGGGGCTACCCGTTCCAGATAGCACGAAAGCTGGTGGCAGTTGGTGTGAGAACGTACAATGGAGGGCAGGAAGCCAAAATTTCATTGCTTGTGCTGTAAATCGAACGTGGCTGAGCCGCTCTTAAGCAGGTAGCTCAACACAAGTTGAGGTTTATTTAAGGCGGCCGAAATGTTATTTTAATGGTCTTTCCCGCGTTATTTTCGAATCTATTTTCAGTAAATCTTTTGGAGTAATCATGGCTGTAGAGCGTACCCTTTCCATTATCAAACCCGATGCAGTTGCCAAGAATGTTATCGGTAAAATCTATACGCGTTTCGAATCCGCAGGACTTAGAATTGCTGCTGCTAAGATGGTGCATCTTTCTCAGGCCGAAGCTGAAGGGTTTTATGCTGTGCATCGGGAACGGCCTTTCTTCAAGGATCTGGTGAAGTTCATGATTTCTGGTCCCGTCATGGTGCAGGTGCTGGAAGGCGAAAATGCTGTGCTGAAGAACCGTGAATTGATGGGCGCTACGGACCCGAAGAAGGCTGACGCGGGCACCATCCGCGCTGATTTTGCCGAGAGCATTGATGCCAATGCCGTGCACGGCTCGGATTCACAGGAAAATGCGGCGATCGAAATCGCCTATTTCTTTCCCGCGCTGAACGTTTATTCACGCTAGGCATCCTAGCTGTCCATGTCGGTAAATCTGCTTAATTTCAACCAGCCGCAGCTCGCCCAGTACTTCGAGAGCCTGGGCGAGAAGCCGTTTCGCGCAAAGCAGCTCATGCGCTGGATTCACCATTTCGGCGTCAACGATTTTGAGCAGATGACGGACATTGCCAAATCCCTGCGCACCAAGCTCATGGAAGAGGCTTGCATTACACCGCCTGTAGTGAACACCGAGCAGATATCCAAGGACGGTACACGCAAGTGGCTCATGGACGTCGGTACGGGAAATGGGATCGAAACGGTCTTCATTCCAGAGGATGACCGTGGAACGCTGTGTATTTCATCCCAGGTGGGATGCGCGCTGGAATGTACTTTTTGTTCGACAGGGCGGCAGGGCTTCAATCGCAACCTGACAGTCGCAGAAATCATCGGGCAGCTGTGGATTGCCAGCCGAGCTTTACGCCACGAAGAAGCACCGGAAGAGCGCATTATCAGCAATGTAGTCATGATGGGCATGGGCGAACCGCTCGCTAATTTCGACAACGTAGTGACGGCATTGCAGATCATGTTGGATGACTCGGCGTATGGCTTGAGCCGGCGTCGCGTCACGGTTTCTACTTCAGGCCTGGTGCCGGCTATGGACAGGTTGCGCGACCAGTGCCCAGTTGCTCTGGCTGTTTCCTTACATGCGCCTAATGATGAGCTGCGCAATGAAATCGTACCGATCAACAAGAAATACCCCCTCAAGGAACTGATGGCGGCATGCCAGCGCTACCTGGAAAAGGCGCCGCGCGACTTCGTCACTTTCGAATACGTGATGCTGGACGGTGTGAACGATACTGAAGTGCATGCACGGCAACTGCTGGAAACGGTCAAGGATGTGCCCTGCAAGTTCAATCTGATACCATTCAACCCGTTCCCGGATAGCGGCTACAGTACTTCCAGTCAGGATAATATTCGGCGTTTTCGCGATATCCTGATGCAGGCAGGCTATGTTGTCACAACACGCAAGACGCGTGGTGATGACATCGATGCGGCATGCGGTCAACTCGCTGGGAAAGTACTCGATAAGACCAAGCGTAGCCAGCGCAGAATACATATAAAGGCAGCAGCATGAAAAAGATGGTTTTGTTGATTTGCCTGCTCCTGCTCGGGGGATGTGCATCGCAGGAGAAAATGCAAAGAGGGGAAGAATCCAATACCCGTCAAAGCGCTCGCATTCATACTGAGCTGGGTGCCGGTTATTTTGCCCAGAGAAATATTCCGATAGCCCTTGAAGAGTTTACCGAGGCGACCCAGATCGATCCTACCTATGCCATGGCCTACACAGGATTAGGTCTGGTCTACGCTTCCCTCAAGGAGGATGCCAAGGCAGAGGCCAATTTCAAGAAAGCCTTACAGCTCGATCCTGGCAGTTCCGAATCCCATAACAATTACGGCACGTTCCTATGCTCGCGTGACCGTATCGATGAATCGATTACGCAATTTCTCGAGGCCGTAAAAAATCCGCTTTATACCACGCCTGAGTCTGCTTATTTTAATGCAGGGGTTTGCGCGCTCAAGAAAAAGGATGTGACGAACGCTGAGGCCTATTTAAGGAAAGCCTTGCAGATTCAGCCATTGATGCATTCTGCTGCGTATCAGCTGGCTTCCATTCAGTATGGCAGGGGGGATTATGAGCAGACGCGTAATTACCTTCAGTATGCGCTCGCTGACAATCCCGCGCCTGAGGTTCTCTGGCTTGCCATACGGACTGAGCGGAAATTGGGGGGCAAGGATGCTGAAGCCAGTTACGCGCTTGAACTGAGGCGCCGGTATCCTGAGTCCAATGAGGCCAAGGAGCTCCTTTCAGGAAAGTAAGCATGAGTGATTCCCCCGACGATACGCCTGAGATCAGGACTGCCGAAATGCCCGTTTTAGGTCGGCATCTGCGTGAGGTACGTGAAGCACACGGACTTGCTGTAGAGGATATTTCAAATCGCCTGAGGTTGAGTGTGCGCCAAGTCAAGGCCTTGGAAGAAGGCGATTTTACGGTCCTGCCGGAACCCATGATCACCCGGGGTTTCATCAGGAATTATGCGCGCCTCCTGGAACTTGACCCCGAGCCGCTGCTTGAAGCGTATCGCGCGCTAGTGCCTTCGGAGCCGCCGCGCGCCATTAGTATTCCTTCTGCGAATATCCCTATCTCCGATAACGGACGTCGACCATGGATGGCCTACTTCATCGGCTTTCTTTTGGTCGCTGTGATATTGGGGGTCTGGTTATATACGGATCGAGCGACGAGTCCCAGCCAGAAGGCAGACCCGGCACCCCTTGCTGAGACGACTGAGTCTCTGGTGCCGAATGAACCTGCTGATTCAATGCCGGTTCCTGCCTTGCCTCTGGCGGAGCGACTCGGCGAGGAGACCGCCACTGCCGAAGTGCCACCTACAACCATTGGAACGGATGCTGCTAGTGTTGGTAATCCTACTGGGGCGAGCCAAGCAGGGCCAGCTGATAACGCAGCAACACGGAATACAGCAGTGCCGACAGCTACTGCCAAACTTGAATTCAACTTTACGGACAAGAGCTGGGTGAGTGTGACCGATGGCAACAATCAGGAAATACTCAACAAAACCCAACCGGCAGGAAGTCAGGAAGTAGTAGAGGGTAAGCCACCGCTGAAGGTTGTGATCGGCAATGCAGGAGGCAGCACACTAACCTACAATGGCAAAGCGATTGATCTAGGGCCACACACCCGCCTTAATGTCGCTCGCATAACTCTTGAATAAACCGGATTTTTAATCGTTCAGCATGCGTCATATAACCAGGCAAGTGATGATTGGCAATGTGGCGGTAGGCGGTGGAGCGCCTGTCGTCGTGCAATCGATGACCAATACCGATACGGCAGATGCCGGGGCCACGGTCCGGCAGGTCTACGAGCTGTGGCGGGCTGGTTCTGAAATTGTGCGGATTACGGTCAATTCCCCAGAAGCAGCCGCCCAAGTGGGGCTCATCCGCAGGCAGCTTGATGACATGGGCTGTGATGTGCCTTTGGTCGGGGACTTTCATTTCAATGGACACAAGCTCCTTGCCCAATATCCGGAATGTGCAAAAGCGTTGGCCAAATACCGAATCAATCCTGGTAATGTTGGTAAGGGCTCGAAGCGCGATGACCAGTTTTCGGCCATGGTGCAAACTGCCATTGATTATGACAAGCCCGTGCGTATTGGTGTGAACTGGGGAAGCCTCGACCAGGCCAAGATGGCCCGTATGATGGATGAGAATGGCAAGCGCTCAGATCCATTGCCAGCGGAGGCGCTCATGCGCGAAGCGTTGATTCAGTCCGCCTTGGAGAGTGCAGAACAGGCTGTGGCCTGGGGTTTGCCTGCGGACCATATCGTGATCTCCTGCAAAGTGAGCAATGTGCAAGATCTCATTAAGGTGTACCGTGATCTGGGGAGTCGCTGCGATTATGCATTACACCTTGGCTTAACCGAAGCCGGTATGGGATCTAAAGGTATTGTGGCCTCGACCGCGGCCTTGTCTATTCTGCTGCAGGAAGGCATAGGCGACACCATTCGTGTTTCGTTGACGCCCGAACCAGGCGAGAGCCGTACCAAGGAAGTCGTGGTCGCGCAGGAGATCCTGCAGACCATGGGTATCCGTTCGTTCACCCCATTGGTAACGGCGTGTCCTGGCTGTGGCCGTACCACCTCCACCTACTTCCAGGAGCTCGCCCAGAAAATTCAGGCTTACTTGCGTGACCAGATGCCTATTTGGCGTAGTCAGTACCCGGGTGTGGAAAACATGAGCGTGGCTGTGATGGGGTGTGTGGTTAACGGACCCGGCGAATCCAAGTTGGCCAACATTGGCATCAGTCTGCCAGGTACCGGTGAGGTGCCGGTGGCGCCGGTCTTTATCGATGGCGAGAAAAACGTCACCTTAAAAGGCGATGCCATCGCAGAGGAGTTTCAGGCTATCGTCGAAGATTATGTACACAGTCACTATGCAACCGGCAGCAATCCGAGCTCGAAGACTATCCCTGTAAGCCCTAAGACGATTCCGCTCAAGGCCATTTAATCCATGAGCGTCAAATTTCAAAGCATCAAGGGCTTCTACGACATCCTGCCCGACCAAACGGCACTTTGGCAAAAGCTGGAAGACACCGCGGAGCGAGTACTCAGGCTCTATGGCTATCGCAATATCCGTCTGCCCGTGGTTGAGCCTACTGAGCTCTTCGTACGAAGCGTGGGCGAGCATACCGATATTGTCGAAAAGGAAATGTATTCCTGGGTCGACTCACTGAATGCCGACAGGCTCACACTACGGCCGGAAGGCACAGCTGGTTGTGTACGCGCTGTCGTTGAGCACAACCTTACCTACAATGGCCCGCAGCGGCTGTGGTATATGGGACCCATGTTCCGCCACGAGAATGTGCAGAAAGGCCGGCAACGGCAGTTCCACCAGATCGGCGTGGAAGCCTTTGGCTATAGCGGTCCTGATGTGGATGCTGAACAAATCGTCATGCTGGCCCGACTCTGGCGTGAGCTAGGCATCGCGAATGTAGAACTGCAAATCAATACCATAGGGGATATCAGTGAGCGCGCGGAATACCGCAACTCGCTTATCGCTTATTTCTCTGAACATCTTGATCTATTGGATGAAGATGCCAGACGTCGTTTGCATACCAATCCATTACGTATCCTCGATAGCAAGAATCCTAAGATGCAGGCGATGATCGAAGCGGCACCCAAGCTCATCGATCATCTAGGAGAGGAAACCCGGGCACATTTCGAGGGCTTGTGTCGTTTGCTGGATGAATCGCTCGTATCTTATCGCCTCAACACTAGGCTGGTGCGAGGGCTGGATTACTATAACCGCAGCGTTTTTGAATGGGTAACCACCAAGCTCGGCAGTCAGGGTACCATAGCGGCTGGTGGTCGCTATGACACGCTCGTGCAGAATCTGGGCGGCGACACCACACCCGCATGTGGCTTCGCCATGGGCCTGGAGCGCATCTGCCTGTTGATGCAGGAATATGGCATCACAGCAAGCGACGCACCTGCCGTTTATCTGGTTAATGTTGGTGAAGCTGCCGAGCGTCAGGTTTTAGGTATAGCAGAAAAATTGCGAGATGCTGGTGTGACCGTTGCCATGCATGCCGGTGGCGGTAGCTTTAAATCGCAGATGAAAAAGGCAGACCGTAGCGCTGCTGCTTATGCCATGATTATTGGCGAAGATGAGGTAAACGCGAACGAGGTGACGCTCAAATCCATGACAGGTGGTGAGCAAGCCAGGTTGAAACTACAGGATGCTATCAGGAAACTCCAGGCGCAAAGTTGAGCGAGCTGCTTAAGATCGAAGGACTCACGGTCTCACCGGTAGGAGCACCAGACAAGTTACTGGTGAACGACGTTTCCTTTTCGCTGGCGGCAGGCAAGACGACCTGTATCGTGGGCGAATCGGGCAGTGGGAAAAGCCTGACGGCATTATCTGTCATGGGCCTGCTCTCCAGGCAACTGCAACGCATTAAAGGCAGGGTCATATTCCAGGGGCAGGATCTGACCATGTTGGATAATGAGCAGTTACGCCAGATACGCGGCAAAAAGATCGGCATGATATTCCAGGAGCCGATGACGTCGCTCAATCCCGTACTCAAGGTGGGTTATCAAATCGGCGAAAGCCTTGCAGTGCATTTGGGCCTCAAGGGGGATGCGTTGAATTCCCGCGTTGCTCATCTGTTGGAGCAAGTGGGTATTCCCGCCAGTCGCGCTGATAGTTATCCCGATGAGCTATCCGGTGGGCAACGCCAGCGCGTCATGATCGCCATGAGCATTGCCTGTGAACCTGTCATGCTGATAGCTGATGAGCCTACCACGGCACTCGATGTCACCGTTCAGGCGCAGATTCTCGAACTGCTGGATGAACTCAGGCGGCGTTTGAATATGGGCATGCTCTTCATTACGCACGACTTTGGCGTGGTGGCGGATATTGCAGATGACGTTGTCGTCATGTTTCGCGGGCAGATCGTTGAATCAGGCCTGGTTGACCAGGTGCTGCATAACCCCCAGCACCCTTACACTCGCGCATTACTTGCCTGTGTACCGGATGCGGAAGGCAGGAAGCCATTACGCCCCATCGACTATGCCTGGCTCAATGAAGAGGCTCCGGCATGAGCGAGATCATCCTCTCTGCCAGCCACTTGTATAAAACCTACCGCCAGCGCAGTGGCCGTTTTGGTTTCGGCAGTACAGTCATCAAGGCCTTGGATGACGTGAGTATTAATTTGCATGCAGGTTCTACATTGGCCGTTGTAGGAGAGTCGGGCAGTGGAAAATCAACCCTGGCACGTTGTCTGTTACAATTGCAGCCCCTTGATAGTGGCGAAATCCTTTTTCAGGGACGTGACCTGTTTAAATTGTCTGCGAATGAATTGCGCCATGAACGGCGCCATTTGCAAATGATTTTCCAGGATCCGTTCGCCTCTTTGAATCCGCGCATGAAAGTGGGAGAAATCGTAGGCGAGGGTCTGCTGATCCACAGTACGGATACCCCATCTGAACAGCGCAAGAAAGTGCTGAGCATGCTCAAGCGTGTGGGGCTGGAAGAGTCAGACATGCAGAAATATCCGCATGAATTTTCGGGCGGCCAGCGGCAGCGCATCGGCATTGCGCGTGCGCTGGTGTTGGAGCCCAAGGTTGTGGTGTGCGATGAGCCCGTGTCCGCCCTTGATGTCTCGATTCAAGCGCAGATTTTGTTGCTGCTCAAAGAGTTGCAGCAGGAGATGGCCTTAAGCTATATCTTTATCAGCCACGATCTGAGGGTGGTAAGGCATATCGCTGACGAGGTTGCCGTGATGCATAACGGCAAGCTGATCGAGCAAGGCAAGGTCAGCGACATTTATGCAGCGCCGCGTGAGCAATACACACGAAACTTATTGAATTCAATCCCTGGTCGCAAGCAAACAGCTGCGCAACATGTTTAGGAAAGCGTTATGGCATACGATTTAGAAGAACAGGAACAGATAGATGCCTTCAAAGCCTGGTGGAAAGCCAATGGTAATAAGGTCCTTGCGGTGCTGGCAGTGGCCGTTGCCTGTTTCGTCGCCTTGCAAGGCTGGAAGTCATATCAGAGCAAGAAGTCGGTTGAGGCATCCACGCACTACCAGCAGCTGATCCAGACTGACCCCAAGGATGTAAAAGTCATACAGGCGATTTCCTCACAGCTCATGGAAAAATACAGCGCTACGCCTTATGCCGGTCGTGCTGCGCTGATGGCCGCCAAGTCCAATTATCTAGCCAAGGATAACAAGAGTGCCAAGGCCCAGCTGGAGTGGGCGATCAATAATGCCAAAGAGGCACAGATACAAGCCATCGCTCGGTTGCAGCTGGCTACGTTGCAATATGAAGAGAAAAACTACGACGAAGCTCTGAAGACCTTATCCGGTAAAACGGATGAGGGTTTTGTCGGATTGTATTCCGATCTGAAAGGCGACGTACTGGCCGCTCAGGGCAAGCCTGAAGAAGCGAAAACAGCCTATAAGGAAGCCTTATCCAAGCTGGATCCGCAAGGCCAATATCGCACCTATACGCAACATAAGCTGGAAGCACTTGGAGGCTAAGGTTTGAAACTGAAGCTTCCACGGCTGTTGCTGCTGCTCGCTATTGCATTGCTCGCTGGCTGCAGTTCTCTTACCGACCTCAAAACGGACCTTTCCGAACGCATGTTCGGCCGTGAGCCGTCGGAGCCACCAACGCCGCTGAAAGAATTCAAATCGAGAGCGCAATCCAAGGTCATGTGGAGTGCTAAAGTCGGAGAGGCGGGTGATTTCACCTTCACCCCAGCTGTTGAGAACGGGCAGGTATATGCCGCCAGCGCGGGTGGAGATATTTACCGTTTTGATGCAGTGAGCGGAAAACAAGTTTGGCATGTCAATGCAGGGGAAGGATTGTCCGGCGGGGTTGGTGTAGGTGGCAACCTGGTGCTGGTCGGCACGCCTACTGGATATGTCGTGGCACATAGTACAGACGGTAAGTTGTTATGGAAATCCAAGGTCAGCAGTGAAGTGCTGAGCGTTCCTTATGTGTCAGGCAGCATGATTGTTGTCCGCGCGGGGGATGGCCGGATTTTTGGCTTGTCGGCAGCAGATGGCAGTCGTAAGTGGATTTACCAGCGTGCAACCCCAGCCCTGAGTCTGCGCAGTAGTGCGGGTGTTGCAGTAGATAGCGGGGCGGTGTATGCCGGTTTTGCCGGGGGCAAGCTCATTGCCTTGCGTTTGGAGGATGGCAAAATCATTTGGGAAGCTTCTGTCGCACAGCCAAGAGGTGTGACTGAAATTGAGCGTATTGCAGATATTACGAGCCAGCCTATTGTTGATGGTCCAGTTGTCTATGCTGTGGCTTATCAGGGCAAGATCGCCGCAGTGGACCGTGCTTCGGGACGCGTCGCTTGGAGCCGGGATATATCCAGTTATACCGGCATGAATGTCGAAGAGGCAAGAATCTATGTGGCCCATGCCAATGGCTCCATTTATGCTTTGGCTTTCGACAGCGGGAAGACTTTCTGGAAGCAGGATGACCTGATGCATCGCTATCCTACGGCTCCGCTCCCCATGGGTGGCGTCATTGCCGTGGGTGATTTGGAAGGCTATGTACATTTCCTTGATCGTGAAGACGGCAGTTTCTACTCACGGGTCCGCACGATGGAAAGTCCCATCATGGCGCGGATGGCTGCGTTGGGTACAAATGGGATGCTTGCCCAAACACGTGATGGCGGCTTGTACGCCATATCTATCAAATAACGATGCTACCTACTATCGTCCTCGTCGGCCGACCTAATGTCGGCAAGTCCACGCTTTTCAATCGATTGACTAGAAGCCGGGACGCGCTGGTCGCTGATTTACCGGGCTTAACACGCGATCGGCACTATGGCCGGGGTGTAGGTGGAACAAAGCCTTTTCTTGTGGTTGATACTGGCGGTTTCGAGCCTGCGGCAGATACCGGTATTCTCAAGGAAATGGCGCGTCAGACTCTGCTAGCCATTGATGAGGCGGACGTCGTCATCTTCCTGGTTGATGGCCGTCAGGGTGTGACGCCACAAGACAAATTGATCGCTGACCGGTTGCGTAAAAGCCAACGTCCCATACTGTTGGCCGTCAATAAGACCGAAGGCATGCAACGCGCAATCGTTAGCGCGGAATTCTACGAACTGGGCCTTGGCGATCCGCTCTCCATCTCCTCAGCTCATGGAGAAGGAGTGCGTGATCTGCTGGAGCTCGCACTGGAGCCCTTTGCCGAACCTGAGCCGGAGGAGCAGGCTGCGCAGCAGGCCCCAAAAGTGGCCATTGTCGGGCGCCCCAACGTAGGCAAATCCACCCTGGTCAATGCCTTGCTGGGAGAAGAGCGGGTGATCGCATTCGACCAGCCTGGAACAACGCGCGACTCCATTCATATCGATCTCGAACGTAACGGTAAGCAGTATGTCCTCATTGATACAGCTGGGGTGCGCAAGCGGGGCAAGGTGTTGGAGGCGATCGAAAAATTCTCCGTGATCAAGACCATACAGGCTATCGAAGAAGCGAATGTTGCTCTTCTTGTGGTGGACGCTAAGGAAGGCATCACGGAGCAGGATGCTCACGTGGCGGCCTATATTCTTGAAAGCGGACGCGCACTTGTGGTCGCCATCAACAAATGGGATGGGCTGGATGAGGATAGGCGCGAGTGGATCAAACGCGAGATCGACCGCAAGCTGCAGTTCCTCGATTTCGCCGAATTCCATTACATATCGGCGCTGAAGAAGAAGGGTCTGTCCGAGCTGTTCAAATCAGTGGATGTGGCTTACAAGGCTGCCATGGCCAAGCTTTCCACGCCCCAGCTGTCCCGGGCTTTGGCCGATGCAGTGGCTCAGCATCAGCCACCTGTAAGCCGCGGAGTAAGACCCAAGTTGCGCTACGCACATCAGGGCGGAAGCAATCCGCCGATTGTCGTGATTCATGGCAATCATGTGGAAGGTATCAAGAGCAGCTATACCCGGTTTCTGGAAAAGACCTTTCGAAAGGCATTTGAGCTATCCGGTACACCTTTACGGGTGCAATACAAGCAGGGCGAGAATCCTTACGCTGAGCCGGAAAAGCTCAAAAAGGGCGAGGGCTTGGTGACTATGCGCAGACGCAAGAATGCCCAGCGAGCAGCATTAAAAGCCAGGAAGTCGGACGATGCGAAGCCGAATACAAAAAAGCCGGCCAAAAAATGAGGCCGGCTTTCAAGTAGATGGGAGACCGAGTTAGTACAGACTTTCCCAGAACTTCCACCAGACGCGTTCATCATCCGGCACACCCTTGGCGAGCATCCTGCTGTTTGGGTAGTTGGTCTGCAGGACACGCATGGTGTCCTGTTTGAGGTCTTCCATTTCCAGCAGGTCGTAGGCGCTGACCATGATGACCAGCGCTTCTTCCACTGAAGTGGAATTGGGATAGTTCTCAAGGACAAATTCAGCGCGATTCAAGGCGGCAACGTAAGCCTTGCGCTTCATGTAATAGCGGGCGACATGCAACTCATGGTCGGCTAGCGTGTTTACTAGATACACCATGCGAAGCTGGGCATCCTTAACATAGCGACTATTGGGATAGCGCGTGACGAGTTCCTTGAGTGAGAGGAAGGACTCTCGCAATGATTTCGGATCGCGGTCGCTGATCTGCTGCTCGGTGAGTTTCTCGACAATGCCGCGCTGGTTGAAAGTGGCGAGGCCCTTCATGTAGTAGGCATAGTCGATGTTGGGATGGTTGGGGTGCAGCTTGATGAATCGATCAGCCGCGGCAATGGTGGAGATCGGGTCGTTCTGCTTGTAGTAGGCGTAGATGATTTCGAGCTGAGCCTGGGTGGCGTAGCGGCCATGGGGATAACGAGACTCGAGTTTCTGAAAATAATCGATGGCCGTTTCATAGTCGCGCGTGCGCATCAGCGTCTCAGCTTCGGTATAGAGGCGCTGGACGCTCCATCCCTTGGTCTCGTCAAACTCCGTAGGATCCCCGAAAATGGCGCAGCCGGCCAGGAAGAGAGCTGCGATTAACGCTAAACTAAGCTTCATGAAAATGTCCTGTAAAAGGTCGGCTAGATTATAACTGATGACTGAGACCACTCCTATTACTCTTGTTGTTCCCCAGAACCTGGGCGGATTGCGCCTAGATCAAGCATTGCAGCGCTTGCTGCCAGAGCATTCGCGCTCGCGTTTGCAGGCTTGGATCAAGGACGGTTTGGTGACTTTGGAAGGGCAGGCCGCCACTTCGAAGATGAAGGTCTGGGGTGGGGAGAATATTCTCGTCACGCCTAAGCCAACACCAGAGCAAACCAGCTTTGCCGCTGAAGATATTGCCCTCGATGTAGTGTACGAAGACGAAGTCATCTTGGTCATCAACAAGCCGGCTGGTCTGGTGGTACATCCTGCCGCGGGTAACTGGGAAGGCACCTTGCTGAACGCTTTGTTGCATCATGCGTCATCTTTGAGCGAGTTGCCCCGGGCAGGCATCGTCCACCGGCTGGATAAGGATACCAGTGGCTTGCTGGTCGTGGCCAAAACCCTGGAAGCACAGACCAGCCTGGTGCGCCAGCTACAAGCCCGAACGGTCAAACGTGAATATCGCACCATTGTCTGGGGGCAGGTATGGCGAAATGGTATGGTGGATCAGCCTATAGGGCGGCATCCTCACTCGCGCACGCGTATGGCCATCAATCGCATGGGAAAACCGGCCGTCACGCATTATGAAGTTCTGGAGCGTTTTGGCGTTAATACCTATTTGCGCTGTGTGCTGGAAACTGGCCGTACACATCAGATCCGCGTTCATATGCAGCATCTCAAGGCGCCAATCGTAGGTGATCCCGTGTATGGGCTGCGGGGTATTGTGCCGCACCAGGCGATGTCACCCGCTTTGCGTGAAGTGTTAATGAATTTCGGCAGGCAGGCGTTGCATGCCATCAAGCTTGGCCTCGTTCATCCAGCTACAGGTGAAGCAATGGAATGGCAGATTGATTTACCGCAAGACATGAAGCTTCTGCTTGAGACTATGCGGGAAGATGGGGCGCCTGCAGCGTATGAGCAGGAGTTTGACGAAGCTATTTACGAAGATCTCGATGTGGATGCTGAGGATGAATTCGAGGAAGTCCTGATCGAAGACGATGATGTTGAGTAAATCTGATCTCATCCTCCCTGATTGGCCTGCGCCATCTAACGTGCATGCGATGCAGACAACGCGCATGGGTGGTTTTAGCGAAAGGCCATATCACCGCCTGAATCTTGGCGATCATGTCGGGGACGATTCTCTTATCGTTGCAGCCAATCGTCAGCTGCTTACCCCTTTCGTACCTACTGAGCCAGTATGGATGCGCCAGGTGCATGGAACAAGTGTGGTCGATATTGCATCGGCGAGCTGTTTGCCTGAGGCAGATGCAGCATTCACGTCAGCTTCTGCAACTGTCTGTTGTGTCATGACAGCGGATTGCTTACCCCTTCTGTTGTGTGACCGTGCTGGTTCAGTTGTTGCTGCTGTCCATGCGGGGTGGCGGGGTCTGTTGAAGGGCGTCATTGAAAGTACTATTGCGGTTATGCAGGTAGCTCCAAAGGAACTCATGGCTTGGTTAGGCCCTGCTATTGGACCCAAAGCGTTCGAAGTAGGTGATGATGTTCGGACGGGATTCACCCAAAATGATGTAAATGCCCGGGATGCTTTTGTCACGCTTGAGAATGGCAAGTGGCTGGCAGATATATATCTGCTGGCAAGGCAACGGTTACAAGCAGTAGGTGTAACGCAGATTCACGGCGGAGATTTCTGTACCTACACGGATGCGACACGCTTTTTTTCCTATCGCCGTGATCAGAGAACTGGCCGGATGGCGACCTTGATCTGGCTTACCAAAAATAACGCAGCAGGGGGTTAAGCTGCCGTTTATAATGCATGCCTTTGCGTTTTTCGATAATTTTTCATGCCTATCCATGAAATTCCCATCCTGACCTGGATTATTGCCGTCAGCCTGCTCGGCGGCCTCATCAGCGTCATCAGTGCTGGGATTTTTGCCCTGAATACACGCACCACTTGGGTGCCCATGCTCATCAGTTATGCCATTGGTGCCTTGTTGGGCGCAGTGTTCCTTGAAATCCTGCCACACGCATTTGAAGAGGCAGAAAGTATTGAAAGCATGGCGGTGACCATTCTGCTCGGCATCCTGCTGTTTTTTGTACTCGAGAAGCTCGTGTTGTGGCGGCATTGCCATGGGGATGAATGTGAAGCACATACGCATGCGTCCAACAATAACCACAACCATGACCATGGCCGTAGCGGACTCATGATCATGGTGGGCGACACCTTCCATAATTTTGTTGATGGGATTCTCATTGCCGCTGCTTTTATGGTGGATATCAAGCTGGGTCTGGTCACTGCATTAGCCATCATTGCCCATGAGATCCCGCAGGAAGTTGGGGATTTCCTCATCCTGCTGCATTCCGGTTACAGCAAAAAGCAGGCGCTACTGTTCAATTTGCTGTCCAGCCTGGCAACGGTTGTCGGAGGGCTGATCGCCTATTTTGCTCTGCAGACCGTACAGGGTTGGATCCCTACCATTCTCGGGCTGGCGGCAGCCAGCATGATCTATGTGGCAGTCGCCGACTTGATTCCTGGCCTGCATAAACGTGCACAGCTCAAGGAGACACTGTATCAAGTGGTGTTGATCGGCCTGGGCATAGGTTCTATCTGGCTGGCCAAACAACTACTTGGTGAGTAAGTGAATATATGAGTCAATCTGTTCCAAAAGTAGGTTTTGTTTCCCTGGGCTGTCCTAAGGCCTCTTCCGATTCCGAACGTATCTTGACCCAGCTGCGCGCTGAGGGTTATGGCATTTCCTCCAGCTATAATGATGCTGACCTGGTTGTGGTTAACACTTGCGGGTTTATTGATAGTGCAGTCGAGGAGTCACTGGATGCCATTGGTGAGGCGCTCGCTGAAAATGGCAAGGTAATTGTAACGGGCTGTCTGGGTGCGAAGGGTGATGTTGTCAGACAGGCTCATCCAAATGTATTGGCTGTAACCGGACCGCATGCGTTGGAAGAAGTCATGAGTGCTGTGCATGCCAACTTGCACAAGCCACATGACCCTTATACCGACTTGGTACCTCCGCAGGGTATAAGGCTCACTCCGAAGCATTATGCTTATCTGAAAATCTCTGAGGGCTGCAATCATCGCTGCAGCTTCTGCATCATCCCCTCCATGCGTGGCGACTTGGTAAGTCGGCCCATCGGTGACGTGATGCAGGAGGCTGAGAACCTGGTAAACGCAGGGGTATCAGAGCTTCTAGTCATTTCCCAGGACACCAGTGCCTATGGTGTGGATGTGAAATATCGCACCGGTTTTTGGAATGGCCGTCCTGTCAAAACACGGATGACGGAATTGGTGCGAGCCTTGGGCGAGCTCGGTGTATGGGTGCGACTGCATTATGTTTATCCGTATCCGCATGTGGATGAGGTCATTCCACTGATGGCGGAAGGTTTATTGCTTCCTTATCTCGATGTGCCATTCCAGCATGCGAGCCCACGCATCCTCAAAGCAATGAAGCGGCCTGCCAGCAGTGAAAACAATCTGGCCAGGATCAAAGCATGGCGCGAGGTCTGCCCAGATATCGCGATTCGCAGCACTTTCATAGTTGGCTTCCCCGGGGAAACTGAAGAGGATTTCCAAATGCTGCTCGATTTCCTGAGTGAGGCCGAATTGGATCGTCTTGGATGCTTTGCCTATTCGGCGGTGGATGGCGCTAGTGCCAATGCATTGCCCAATGCTGTACCAGAAACCCTGAAGCAGGAACGGCTGGCTAGATTCATGGAAGTGCAGGAAGCCATTAGCGCAGCAAAGCTTCAAGCCAAGATCGGTCGTCTAGAAATGGTACTGGTCGATGAGGTAAATGGCGACGAAGCCATAGGTCGTACCAGTGCAGATGCGCCAGAAATTGACGGCGTTGTATATCTTGCGGGCGCTGACGGGTTGATACCCGGGGATCTGGTGGAAGCGCAGATTGTCGATTCCGATGGCCATGATCTATGGGCTACACCGCCCGGCCGGGATTGAGATATGTTAAAGAGAGGCTGGGTTTGGGCGCTCGCTATCGGCCCGGTTCTCGAGGAAATCCAGGGTGTAAGGACAACGGTTCGGCTTGCGTGCAACCTTGCGTCTTTTTGCTGTGGTAGATTTTGTCGGAATATACGGGGTTTGGCTAACGCGTATGTAACCTGAAGTCTGAAGCTTCTGTACTGTCGTTTCGAACAAACTCATCGGGTTGTCTATATTCTGAAGTGTGATGGAAGATTTGCCGACCTTCAGCACGTTGTACATTACAAATTTGCTCGCGGTCTGCTTACCGTAAATCTCACCGACGTAGATGTCGCTAATCAGAATGTCGTCCTTTATTCAGACTGTCCTTGCCGGCATATTAGCCCGATAACAGTGGCATAACAACCCATCAGCGCTTGGGTTCAATGCGCCGTAATTGCATGTGCGACCTGATCAGCTCAATCGCCCGGTGCCGAAAACGTGTACTTTGGGTGTCTTTTACCCACATATGAAGCAGACCTGCAAAGAATAGATGCGTATCCATGGCAATCGCTGCCGGCTCGACATCTGAGCGTAACTGCCCCTGGTCCTTTGCTCGCATATAGGCCTGCTCCAGTTTTCCTATGATGTCTGAGCAATTCGTGAGAATTTGTTGCAGTACCTCAGCGAACTCATCTACGTATTCGCATTTAACCATCATGATTTCATAGATCTGGCGTATAGGCTCATTCTCTTCGAGTATCTGTATTGTGCCGCATAGAAAATGTTCTATAGTAGCCAGAGGATCATGCATTTCATCGACCAGCAAGGTGTCGTCCATGCGGTCGATCAGCGGAAGAAACACTTGCTCGCGCATGGCATGAAAAAGCTCATGTTTATTGCTGAAATGCCAGTACACAGCGCCACGGGTGACACCTGCCTGCTTGGCAACATCCTGCAGTGTCGTTCTGTTGACGCCGCGTTTAAGAAATACTTCACGCGCTGCATCTATAATTTGCTGACGGGTGAGTTCTGCTTCTTCCTTGGTTTTGCGAACCATGATGAAAATAATCCTATTTACATACAACCATGTTTGTATATAATTTACATACACACACGAATGTAAGCAAGCCATTTTGTCGTTTTTCCCTCGGAGCCCTGAATAATGGTCAACGGATTTAGCATCCAATCCAAAAAAATGCGGGCAATAGTTATGCTGTTGCTGGTCACCACCTTATTGGCCGCTTGTGGTCAGGATAAAAAAGAAGAAAAGCCTGGTGGAGCATCTCCGATGGCCATGGCATTACCCGTTTCAGCGATCGAAGTGCAACCTACGACGATTCCTATCAGTGCTGAAGCGGTGGCACAAACAGAGGGCGCCAAGGAAGTAGAAATCAGGCCTCGTGTGGGCGGCATCTTGCTCAAACGTTTGTATGAAGAGGGTGACCCGGTGAAGCAGGGTCAGGCCATGTTCCTCATAGATCCCGAACCATACAAGATTGCGTTGTCACAAGCCCGTGCTGCTCTGGCAGAGCAGGAGGCGCGTATCGAGCAGGCAAGACGTGAGGAAGCCCGGTTGAAGGGCTTGCTTGCCACACAATCCATCAGCCAGCGTGAATACGATACCGCTGTTTCCGATCTGGCAGTCGCCCGTGCCACGGCCCAGCGTGCGGAAGCCAATGTACGTGAAGCTGAACTCAATCTTTCCTATACCACTGTTACCGCTCCAGTCGGCGGGATTTCTGGCCGCTTCCGCTTTTCCGAAGGCGCATTGGTTGAACCCAATACCAGTCTGCTGACGACCATTGTCCAGTTGTCTCCAATCTGGGTGCGTTTCAGTTTCTCAGATACCGAATTAGCGCAGCTGGGCGGCAGGCTGAATGAACAGAATGTCAAAGAAGTGTCTCTGGTGTTGCCTGACGGTTCTGTCTACAAGGAAAAGGGCAAACTCAATTTTGCCGCAAGCGAAATCGACCCTACATTGGGAACGCAACAACTGCGTGCCACTTTTGAAAACAAGGACCGGCGCTTGCTTCCCGGCCAATTTGTTCGTGCGCGCGTAGTCACTGGTCAGCGTGAGGGTGTATTCCTGCTGCCGCAACCAGCGGTCATGACGTCCGATCAGGGCAACTTTGTTTACGTCGTTAATGCACAAAATCAGGCAAACCCGCAGCCGGTCACTACAGGTAATTGGGTCGGCAAGGAGTGGGTGGTTTTAGATGGCCTTAATGCAGGCGACCAGGTGATTGTCGATAACCTGCTCAAGGTTCGTCCTGGCATGACGGTTTCCCCACAACTACCTGGCGCCAAACCAACACAAGGGGCGGCACCACAGTCCTCATCTAGCAAGCAAAGCCAAGCCAAATGACGAGATTTTTTATTACCCGGCCGATTTTTGCTTCGGTACTCTCCATCATCATTGT
>Ga0196976_1000495_pt1 | contig 24694 bp, 21 predicted proteins | sample S3v_513CmetaG_FD_148644 | JGI IMG/M metagenome (GOLD analysis project Ga0196976, IMG submission 148644) | Soil microbial communities from Anza Borrego desert, Southern California, United States - S3+v_5-13C | ecosystem: Environmental > Terrestrial > Soil > Desert | place: USA: California...
CGCACGATCTTGCGCAGTTCTGCCAGCTGGTCGTTGGCGACATCCAGCCGATTCGCGGTTCGACCCATGAAACAAGGATACTCCCCCGACCGCTAACGGCATAGCTATTTGTGAGACACAACACTAGCGGATCTCAATCAGCAGCGTCTCGCGCGCGTCATTCCGGGCTTCACGGAGGCGATGACGTGGCCTGAGGCGGGAGAGAGCGACCGGGCCTGCTGAAGCAACCGACCTGGAGGTGATGCGCCATGTCTTCGCGACTGTCCGATGCGATCCGCCGTCTTCCCGCGCTCAGCCGGCCGCGACCTCGCCGCGCGCGCAAAGCGATCAACCGGCCGACCGCCCCGTGTAGAGAACCGCAACCGCGGCCGGCGCGCGCGCCGTACGTCCTCACACTCTCCTCGCGACGCATCATGCGACGCACCCTCGCCGAGGCCGTCGTGCCGTACTTGAGAATGTCGGGACGGTGGCTCGAAGAGCATGGGTTCGCGATCGGCTCCGACGTGCAGGTCGTGGTCGAGCATGGCCGCGTCACGCTGATCAGCGGCGGCGACGCGCGGCGTTGATCCGGCCTGCCTGAACACGCGCGCCTGTCGCCTGAAGCGGGTGCGGACCAAGGGAGCGCGACGATCTGCGTAGCGGAAAGCGTCACGGATCGCTTTTAAGTGATCGCGGATGGGATTCAAGCCATCGCAGGTCGTTTAAAAGCGACCGATGGACACTTTTATCCCATCGCGCATCGCTTAAATCCGATCGCGGATGGCTTTTATCCCATCGCGGATCGTTTAAATCTGATCGTGGATCGGAAAAAAGCGACCGTTCCTCGGATGAAAGCGACTTCGGGGCGCGTGCATGCGTGTGACAGCAGTTCCGCGTGCTTGTACCCGCGCGCGTCTACGGCGCCGCGCACTGCGGCATCAGCGCGAGAGCGGCTTCGCGGCGGGGTGCCGCAGCGTGCATCCGCAGGGGATCCTTCGACCGTCCTCCGCCGCTGATGCGGCTCCGGCGGCTCAGGATGACAGGTCTGCCGGCGGGGGCGAACGGGAGCTCGCACGCCCATGGCCTCGATCGCGCGGAACATCCCTCTCGCCGGCTTCTAGACGTCAGCGCGATCCCATCCTTCTCGCGTTACGCTTCTCCGATGCCGGTCAGCGATGATTTTCGTGAATACGTGCTCGAGCAGTTGCGGCCCATCGCGCGGGTGACGTGGAAGAAGATGTTCGGCGCGGTCGGTCTTTACGCCGATTCGGTTTTCTTCGCCATCATTGATGACGACACGCTCTACTACAAAGCCGGCGACGCCTCGCGGCCGCGGTACATCGAAGCGGGCAGCAAGGCCTTCCAGCCGTATGGCGACGGCACTTCTTCCATGACGTACTTTGAGCTGCCGCCCGACGTGCTCGAGGACGAGGAGGCGTTGCGCGAGTGGACGCGCGAAGCCGTCGATGCGGGTCGCGCCGCGAAATCGAAGCGGAAGAAGTGAGCCGCGCCGGCTCGGCGACCTGGTAGCTCTGCACCGCACACGTCGTGAGGTTCTCCGCCTTGTTGTTCAGATGGGCCAAATGGCCCTGATTGCCCGGCGCAGTCCTTGCCAGTACGAGTCTGCATGAACAGCAAACTCACAGCGGCCTGCTTCGTCGCGACGGCCGCTCTGCTCGGCTGCCGTGGCGACGACGGCGGGAGCGCGGAGACCAGCACCACGGCCGGCGTTGCAGTTGCGCCACCAGCAACTGCGACGCAAGCTGCCGCGCCGCAAGCTGCCGCGCCGTCGGATGCTGCGGCGGAGGCGCGTTCCCGAGCGGCGCTGGAGCAGCGGCTGGCGAACATCGAGTCGGCCGTTCAGCGGCTGCCCGGATTGATCGCATCCATCCGGCAGGACATGCGACGGCACCTGAACGCGGCGCACGTCGCGGCAGCCCGCAGCAACGGCGTCGGCCCGGTGCGCGACAGCGCCCACCTGTCCACCCTCGTCGAACGTGGTGCACTCGTGCAGCTGCCAGCGTCGACCCGGTGGTGGGTTCTGCGGGATCTGAATGATTCGCTGCCGTACGTGACGCCCGGCACGCGGGCGGCCCTGGAGGAGGTCGGGCGACGATTCCACGCACGGCTCGAGGAGCATGGGCTGCCGCCGTTCCGTCTCGACATCACTTCCGCATTGCGCACCAGCGAACAGCAGTCGGCCCTGCAACGCCGCAATTCCAATGCGGCGGACACGACCAGTTCCCACGAGTTCGGCACGACGGTCGACATCGCCTACCTCAGCTTCGCGGCGCCGCAGTCGCTCGACCATCGATCCCTGGCCGCGGAACCTGGTGACCAGCTCAGCCCAACACTGCGCGCGGAGATGACCACGCGCCTGGACAGCCTCGGGAAGCTCTACGCGCCGCATCTCGAGGGCGAGCTAGGCGCCGTGCTCCAGCAGCTCGAGCGCGATGGAATGGTGCTGCCACTGAGGGAGCGCGGCCAGCCGGTCTACCACGTCACTGTCGCGCGTGACCGAACGGCTCTCGCCGCTCGCGCGATCTGAACGCGGACGATCTCTGGTTACGAGTGGCACGTGCGCCCAGCGCATGGGCGAGCCGCGTGCGACGAGGGCGTTCGTCGCTCCTCCGGTGCTGCGTTCCACCAGCCGTGCCGTTCGGGCGGGACGTTCAATTGAGTCATTCCGCTGCGCGGGCTCGTGCTTCGTCGAGTAATACCGCGAGCTCGTTGAGCCGCGCCGCGGACATGTGACCGAGAGCCCGCTTCGCAGCATCACGGATCGGCTCATCGAGGGTTGCCAAAAGCTGCAATCCGTCCTTCGTGATCTTCGCCAGCACCTTGCGGCGATCCGCGGTTCCACGCATGCGTTCGATGAATCCGCGCCCTTCCAGACGATCGAGCAAGCGCGTCAGATCAGGATCGCGGCTCACCATCCGCTCGCCAATCTCGCCGCAGGGAAGGGCCTCCTCTCCCGCGCCACGGAGAATCCGGAGGATGTTGTATTGCGCGAGGCTGAGGTTCGCCCCGCGTACGACCTCGGCGAACGGCTGCACGAGCACATCCGCGGTCCGTACCGCACTCAGCACGACTTCCTCCTGCACGCTGCTGAACGGCCGCCGCTGCTTGAGCTCACGCTTGAGTTTGTCGGTCATCGTCTCCCTCCCGTACGCATAACCTCGCCGCACGTTCATATTACTCCGCCGTGCGGTTAGTCGTTCAGAGGAATAACCTCTGCCCCGATTCGTTTGTCAGGTGCGAATCCGAGTGATGAAACCGGAGAAGGGGAGAGCAGGCAAATGAAGAAGATCGCAATCATCGGTGACGGAAATGTCGGAAGCGCGCTGGCGCGCGGGATTGGCCGTGCGGGCTACGAAGTTCGCGCGACCGGAAAAGAGAACGTACGCGAGACGGCGGCCTGGGGAGACGTGGTCATCCTCGCCGTACCGTTCGCTGCTGTTCCTGACGTCGTGAAGACCATCGGCGACGCGGCGAACGGCAAAGTGGTCATCGACGTGACGAACGCGCTGAACCCCGACATGACGCTCGCGGTCGGCTTCACCACGAGTGGTGCCGAGGAGCTTCAGAAGCAGGCGACCGGCGCGAAAGTCGTGAAGGCGTTCAACACTAACTTCGCGCAGCACATGGACTCCGGCAAGATCGGCAGCGAGACGCTCACCGTTTTCGCCGCGTCGGATGACGAAGAGGCAAAGAGCACCGCGCTTGAACTGGCGAAGGCGATCGGCTTCGATGCCGTGAACGCCGGGCCGCTCCAGAACGCCCGCTGGCTCGAAACGCTCGCACTCCTGAACATCACCCTCGGCTACATGGTTGGCCACGGTGTGAACGCGGGATTCCGCTACATCCACTGATGAAACGCGCCGGATCAGACTGGAATCGGCGCGAGTTTCTCGGCGCGGCAGTGGGAGGAGCGACTGCGCTCCTCGCTGCGCCCGCGCTCGGAGGCAAGATGACACAGCCACAGAAAGCGACAAAGCTTCCGACGCTCTTCGTCGCGCATGGAGCACCACCGCTCCTGGACGATGCGAAGTGGGTCAGCGAGCTTCACACGTGGGCCGAGGGTCTTCCGCGTCCGAATTCGATCCTGATGATCTCGGCGCATTGGGAGAACCGGCCGCTCACGCTCGGTGCGACGCGCACCGTGCCGCTCGTCTACGACTTTTACGGCTTTCCGAAGCGGTACTACGAGCAGCAGTACGCCGCGCCGGGCGCGCCTGCCCTTGCGGAGCGCATTCGCAAGGAGCTGGGCGGCATCATGCCGATCGCCGATGAGCCGGAGCGTGGTCTCGATCACGGCGCGTACGTGCCGCTCGTGGCGATGTATCCCGAAGCCGACATCCCCGTTCTGCAGATGTCGCTGCCGACGCAAGAACCCGAAGCAGCTGTTCGAGCTCGGCCGCTCGCTGCGTGCGCTGCGCGACGAGGGCGTTCTGATCATCGGCAGCGGCTTCATCACGCACAACCTGCGTGCGATCGACTGGTCGAATGAGCTGCCGCCGCCACAGTGGGCGAGCGACTTCGACAGCTGGACTGCAGACGCGCTGTCGCGCTCCGACATCGACGCACTGCTCGACTATGAGGCGAAAGGTCCGGGTGCGCGGCTGGCGCTTCCTACGCGTGAGCACTTCGTGCCGCTGCTCGTGGCGGCGGGTGCTGCCGAGCGCGAGTCCGTGGAGTACCCGATCAGCGGCTTCTGGATGGGCTCGATGACGCGCCGCTCGGTGCAGTTCGGCTGAGCGGCTAAGAGCAGCGACAGAGTCGATCTTTTCACTGAATCAACGACAACAGCGACAAGGAATGATCATGAACGCCACCAATCCTGCAGCGCCGCGCCGTCGCGGACTCAACATCGTGCTTGCTCTCGTCCAGATCGTGCTCGCCTTCGCCTTTGGCGCTGCCGGTCTGATGAAACTCACGCAGCCCATCGAAGCACTCGCGGCGTCCATGCCGTGGGTCTCTGCGGTTCCCTCTGCACTCGTCCGTTTCATTGGCCTTGCCGAGCTCGCCGGAGCACTCGGGCTCATCCTGCCGTGGCTGACGCGAATCAAGCCGCAGCTCATCAGTCTCGCCGCGATCGGTCTCATTCTGGTGATGGTCCTCGCGTCCGCTTTCCATCTCTCTCGTGGAGAAGCTGGAGCCATCCCGGTGAACGTTGTCCTCGCGGCGCTTGCCGCCTTCGTCGCCTGGGGCCGCAGCAAAGCGGCGCCCATTCAGCCGCGCGCGTAACCGCCACCGCCCACGTCAGGAGACTCCATGCGCGTTGCAGTTCAGCAGGCCGAGGCGGGTGTCCGGTTCGCGATCGATCTGGTCAAGGGACGATGGACGATTCCGATCCTGCTGAGGCTGTGCGTTCAGCCGACGCATTTCGGCGAGCTGCAACGCGAGGTGGGACTGTCAGCGAAGGTCCTCGCCAATGCGCTGGGCCGCATGTGCGACCACGGGCTGGTGATTCGCCAGGCGCCGGAGAGGGCGGGACTCAAGGGGCTGTACCAGTTGACCCCGGCGGGTGACGCGCTGCGCGGTCCACTTCAAGCTCTGGCGGCGTGGAGCCTCGAATACGAGCACGAGATCCGCGGCGTCGCCACGAGCCGGCCGTCAGACTAAGTACTCCAACGCGAGCGGAACGACGGGGGGCCTCCGGCGGCCAGGGCCACGGCCCTGGACCCGTTGTGTTGGCCCAGCCTCCACACCGCGGACTCGCCAGGATTCCACTGATGTGGCGTGGAGGCTACGCCAACACACGGGGTCTGGGGCCCGTGGCCCCAGCCGCCGGAGGCCTCCCGTCGCTCTCACGTGCGTTGGCGGCGCCACCGCTTACCAGAAGGTAACGGGTTGAATCGACGTCGCGCGGTCCGGATCATGCCGTGAATTGGAGGAGCGACGCATGAGCCTCAACAGCAAAAAGGTCATCGCCCACGAACGAGTACACAGTGGCGTCGCAACATGTGCGCTCGCGCTGCTGCTGGGAGCCGCGGGCTGTGCGACATCGGGCGGCAGTGGTTCTGACGCGGCTCCGAACGCGCGCGCGTCCGTGGCAGCGACGGCAGCAACGGATCAGGCGGTGACGAACGCAACGAACTTTCACATGCTGGATTTCGTCGCCTGGAACAATCGCGATATGGACATGTTCCGGCGGTTGCACACGGCGGACGTCAAGGTGGACTTTGCGGGCAACGTGACCCATGGCATCGACGCGCACGTGGAAGCGCTGCAGGGGATGTGGCAGAGTCCCGGTTCGCTGACGAACCACGCGCCGATCGTCGCCGAAGGCGAGTGGACGTGCATGGTCGGGATCTCGGCACCACCGGCGAACATGAAGATGGTCACCGTGGCGAAGTGGCGGGACGGCGCGATCTCCGAGGAGTATCTGCTCGCGAACATGCTTCCACCCGGAACCCCGAAGCCGGCGGTGAGCGGCCCGCCGATGGTGAGCATCAGCAATCGGAACCCCGCGATGAAGGCGCTGGTCGGCGCGGAGCCCGGTTGGGACTGCCGCCTCGAGCGCACCCTCGACGGGAAGATGGTGATCTCGCTGCGTAAGGCGGGCGGCGCCGCGGCGGACGAGATGGTTTTCACGCAGTAGCTCGCTCGCGGGCCGTATCAACCGGCGAGGAGAACCTGCCATGAATGCCCAGTCGCTGTAGCGAGAAGAACGATGCGAGCGGCGGTGACGCGTCACGTCGTTTCCTTCATGCTGACCGTGACGGCGGCAGCTTACGCCGATGCTGCGCCGCCGCCCTGCCGGGCTGACGTTTCGCGACCGTCGGTCGCGCTGGTCTTGTCGGGAGGAGGCGCGCGCGGCGCCGCTCACGTCGGCGTTTTGCGCGTCCTCGAGGATTTACAGGTGCCAATCGACTGTATCGCGGGGACCAGCATGGGCGCCGTCGTCGGCGCCTTCTATGCGGCCGGCTTCTCTCCTGATGAAATCGAGGCCGAGCTTCGCTCCATCAACTGGAACGAGGTCATTGTGGGCGGCCAGCCGCGTCGGTCGCGCAGCTTTCGGCGCAGACAGGAAGATACGCGTTACCTTCCCCTGGAAGCCGGCATCCGCGGGCGCCGTCTGATCACAGCGAATAGCGCTTTGAAGAGTGCGCGCCTCGAATACTTGCTGCGGACGATGCTCATCAATACCGTCGCGGTCTCCGATTTCGATCATCTGTACGTGCCGTTGCGCGTGGTAGCCGCCGATCTCGTGAAGGGTGAGGAGGTCGTGCTTTCCGGCGGCGACCTGAGTGAGGCGGTTCGAGCGAGCATGAGCTTACCGGGCGTTTTCCCGCCTATGGAGATCGGCGGCCGCTTCCTCGTGGATGGCGGAGCTCTCAATAATCTGCCTGTCGATGCGGCGCTGCAGATGGGCGCAGACGTCGTGATCGCGGTCAACGTCGGGACTCCTTTGATGGATCGTGACCAGTTGGGCTCCACGCTGGCGATCGCATACCAGGCGCTGTCGCTCGCTTCCGAGCAGCGCATCCGTGAACAGCGAGCGAAGGCGACGGTCGTGATCACGCCGCAACTCTCCGGAATCGCCATGCTCGATTTCTCGAAGCTTCCCGAGGCGATTGCCAGCGGGGAGACCGCAGCGCACGAGGTGGCGGCTCGACTTCGCGCGTTCGCGAATCCCGGATTGATGAGACGCCGCCGCGCCGCTCCCGAGCCGCTGCGTCTGAGACGCCTGACCGCAACGGGCACCGCGCGCGTCGATGAACGGCGAGTGCAGGCTGCGATCGAGAGCCGTGAGGGCGCATTGCTCGATTTCGAGCAGCTCGAGCGCGATATCGCACGAATCTACGAATTCGGCGAGTTCGATCGGATCAAGCTGAACATCGTTGTGGACGGCGAAGACGTCGACCTGACGCTCGTCCCCAGCGACAACGCGATGGGCCCGGTGTACATCCGGACCGGTGTCCGACTACGCGATGACATGCGAGGCAACAGCGACTTCGATCTGCTCGTCCGCGTCACGCGCACGAGCATCAACGCGCGGGGAGCGGAGTGGCGCACCGACATGCAGGCCGGGACCTCCAGAGGGATCGCGACCGAGTTCCATCAGCCGCTCACGTTCGAGGGACGATCGTTCGTCTCGGCGAGGCTGGCGGACAGGAAAGACCGTCTCGACGTCTTCGCGGATGGACGCAAGCAGACCGAATATCAGGTCGACACATCCAGCGCTGGACTCGATTTCGGCATGACCTTCGGGCACGCCGCCGAAGTACGCGTCGGCTTGTCGTTCGCTGCGGTCGACGCAGAGTCGGACATCGGCCCTGTCGCGTTCCCGCCCGGTGAAGCGCACATCGGCGGAGTGCGCGGCTCTTTCGTCGTTGATGACCTGGACACGAGAGGCTTGCCGACTGACGGATTCGACTTGAACATCGAATGGTTTCACGCCGCGACCCAGCTTGGTTCCGACCTCGAGTATCAAGTTCTTTCAGGATCGCACCACCGCTTCGCGAGAGCGGGGCGGCATATCTTTTTTGGTGGCGTGGCGGCGGGTACGAGTTTCAGCAGTGAGCTGCCGACCTACGCGGAGTTCACGCTCGGCGGTCTCTTCTCGCTCTCCGGCTATAGCGTCGGCGAGCTGCGCGGCCCGCATTTTGCGGTGGTCCGCGCGGGCGACTTCTACCAGATCGGCGAGCTGCCGTTCATGCTGGGACGAGGCATCTATCTCGGATCGTGGCTGGAGGCTGGGAACGTTTGGAATCGCGAACAGATCGGCCAGGACTGGATCACGACGGCAACGCTTGCCGCCGTAGCCGATACGAACTTCGGTGGGTTGTATTTCGCATACGGCATCGCCAGTCGTGGCGACAGCGCGTTCTCGCTTCTTCTCGGGCAGCAATTCTAAATTTAGCGGATGGAGTACTAAGCAGGATGCTCTGGCGTCGCCAACGGATCGGGAAACGACCGGGGGCCTCCGGCGGCCGGGCCGCGGGCCCGGACCCGCTGGTTGGCCTAGCCTCCGCGACACAGCGTCACGAATTTGGAAGGCAGTGTCGCGGAGGCTAGGCCAACCAATGGGGTCTGGGGCCCATGGCCCCAGCCGCCGGAGGCCTCTCGTCGTCCCCGATCCGTTGGCGATTCCCAAGCATCCCGCTCAGGCTCATGGCGCCACCGCTTACCGGAAGGTAACCGGTTGACCCGACGTCGCGCGGGTCCTGATCATGCAACTGCCCTGGGCTCGCGTGCTCCCGAGCCGGTCGACGCCATCAGCGCACGCGCGCTACGTACCGGGGCTACGGTTCAACCGAAGCCCGGTGTAAGGAGAATCGGCAATGCAAGTCAACGGAATCACGTGGCACGCGGTCACTCTGGAAGGCGATGCAGTCGAGTCTTACAACAGATTCGCGAAAGAGACTCTCGGACTGCAGCTGATGATGCAGTTGGAGGGCATCACGGTCTACATGATGCCGAACGGAACCATTCTCGAGGTCTACGACAAGAGCAAAGTTCCGCCCTACGGCTACAACGGCAGTCTCGCCTTCGGCTTTCGCGTCGAGGACATTGACGCCGCGGTGTCAGAAGTAAAGGCAGCGGGTTACGAGGTGCTCGGCGACATCGTTCGTGTGCCGGAGATGAAGTACGCATATGTGCACTTCAAAGGTCCGGATGGTCTGGTTTACGGGATGAATGAGCAGAAGTGAGCCAGCACGCGGTTGGCTGAAGGGAAGAATATGATCGTCATTACAGGGGCCACAGGCCATCTCGGCCGGCTCGTCGTCGCAGATTTGCTGAAGAAGGTTCCGGCGAGTGAAGTTGCTGTCGCGGTGCGGAATGTCGAAAAGGCTGCCGATCTCGCGGAGCGCGGCGTCGATGTCCGCTACGCCGATTACGAGAAGCCGGAGACGCTCGTCGCGGCGTTCCGCGGGGCGACGAAGGTGCTGCTCATCTCCGCCAATGAGGTCGGCAAGCGCGTCGCGCAACATCGCAATGCCGTCGATGCGATCAAAGCCGCGTCGCCGCGCCTGCTCGTCTACACCAGCATCCTCAACGCCGACAACTCGGGGATCAGTCTGGCAAAGGAACACCTCGCAACCGAGGAGATGATTCGCCAGTCGGGAGTGCCGTTCACGATCCTGCGAAACGGCTGGTACCTCGAGAACTACACCGAGAATCTCGCTCCCGCCCTGCAATACGGCGCGATTGCCGGCAGTGCGGGGAACGGGCGAGTTGCCGCGGCCGCGCGGGCCGACTACGCGGCGGCAGCGGTGGAAGTGCTCACGACGGACGGACACGAAGACAAAACGTACGAGCTGGCCGGCGAGGCCGCGTTCACCATGTCGGAACTGGCTGCCGAAGTCTCGAACGCCGCCGGCAAGCCGGTCGCCTACAACAACCTTCCGCCTGACGCATATCGCGAGATGCTCGTCGGCGTCGGTCTGCCCGCTCCCGTGGCCGAGATGCTCGTGGATGCAGACCTCGGACTCGAACGCGGCGAGCTTGCCAGCGATCGCGACGATCTCCGCCGCCTCATCGGGCGCTCCACGACTTCCCTGGCGTCCGCCGTCCGCGCCGCGACCTCCAGCTGGTCCTTCGCGAACGGCAGCTCTTCGTCGGTGAAGTAGCCGGCGTTGGTGAAGTGGCTGATCTCGTTCAGCAGCGCCGCGTGGGCCTTGTCGAGACGCTCCGGCGAGGTCTGGCCGAAGGCGTCATCGGCCCGGTGTGCACCTGCGAGAAGTAGGAGACGGTCGCGAAGTCGAACAGGCCGCTGTCGACGAGATTGCGATGGAAGCGCGAGTTGGGCTGGGAGAGGATGAACGACAGCACGTCGGCGGCGAACGTCGCCGGGACGTCGCCGGTCATCGACGGCCCGTGCCATGCGATCTGCACCGTCGCGGTCTTGACCCGCTGGATGACGGCGATCGTCGCGCTCCGCTGGAGCGGCGGATGCGGCGGGACGGGATGGAGCTTGTGCGGATCCTCCGTGGCCTTCCACTCGCCGAACAGTTCCTCGGCCAGCGCGTACGCTTCCGCCGGATGCACGTCTCCCGAAAGAGCAGCGCGGAATTGTTCGGAACGTAGTAGCGGTCCTTCAGCGTCTGCATCTGCTCGCGCGTCGTTTTTGCCAGGGCGATGCGGTCGCCGATGACGTTCTTGCGCGACCGCGCCGTCCTGCGGCAGGCATTCGTCGTCCCGTTGCTTGCGCAACTCACGGCGGCGCGTGACGGAGCGGAAGTAGTGATGAACCCGGAGAACGGTTGGACGGTGCTGCGGGAGCGCCTAGCCCGCGACCTCGGCGCAAACGGTGCGGTGCTTCCCGCGCAGATGAAGCTCGCGCTCAAAGGGCTGGGGAACCGCGACGCGCTGAATGACACCGAATATGACCGCCACGGAGGCCTGGCTGGCTTGGAGGCGGCGGACGTGGAGTGGCACATCACTCACGCCGCGAGCTGCACTGCGATCAGCGCTCGTGACCGGCTGGCGCTCCTGATGTCGATGGTCGACGCGCGATCCCAGAAGACTGTTCCGAGGACGAGTGCCGAGCTCGCGGAGGTGATCCCGGCGCCCGTCGCCACAATCGACCACTTGCTCGAAGAGTGGCAGACCCGCGAGCTCGTGCGAATGCGGACGATCCCGGATACCGGCGAAAAAGTGTGGGCCCTCGATCACGATTACCTCTGCCGCGGCGTACTCGCCGCTGAACGACGCGCCGATCGTTGGGGGACGGCGCTGCGTGAACGCATAGGAAGCGTTCGTGCCGCCGGCACTGGGTGGAAGGCGCGGTGGCGTGCGTTGCTGCCTATCGGCATACAACTTCACCTGGCGTTCGAGCGATTGCGGGGACGCCTGGAGTACGGCAGGACCGTCCGATATGCGGCGCTCAGCACTCTCCGGTTCATACCCTTGCTCACTGTGCTGATCCTGCTGGTGCTCAGCGGCCGGGAATGGTACCGACTTCGTGTAATCAACCAGGGACAATCGCTGGTGGACCGGATCGGTGCCGAATACGACGACGGTCCTCTGATCCGGGACATTGCCGCGGCGTCCGAGGACGTGAGGATCTCCATCCTCCACCAAGCGCTCAGTTCTCCGGCGAGAGCCGAGCGGTTGAAGAGCTGGATCCCACGGGTGGTGAACGCTATCTTGCAGTTCGATCCCGAGACGAGACAGCGGATCGCCGAAGAGGTGGTTCTGCCCACCGTCGAAAATCCGAAGACGATCCGTTTCGGCCTCGATCTGGCAGACGCGCTCGATCTGGAAGGTAGACGCGATGTCGCGCGCAACCGGACAGCGGTTCGAAAGTGTCTGGGACATCCCCCGCTCATTCCCGGCACTGAAACGCCCGCGATAAGAGTGCCGTGCGTCAGGCAGTCTCGTCGAGCTCGACGATGTTGGCTTCCGTGATCTCCTTCGGAATCGCGGCAGGCTCGCCGCCCGCCAGCAGCACCGTAATCGGCCGGCCAGTGTGCGTGTGCCATCCCGAGGACGATGTGATGCAGAGATCATCGATGGTTTGGGCCGTTCCCGATGTGGACGTGTTCGTGGAGGACCGCGCGCCCGTTTGCACTGCGACCGCGCTGGACCGGTCCAGCCGTTGCCACGGTCGCGCGCAAGTGAGCATCACGTGATGCCGCTCGCGCTGGCGCTCATCGCTCGCTCTTCGCGCCGCTCGTACGCGGGGCGGAAGTGCGTGTACGCCGCGCGCTCGCGCCGCCGCGCGCCTGAGTGCGATCGTTGATCACCCACGGTTCTCCGGCGCGACCCAGCCATGTCATCGTTTCGTAAAATGACTGCGCGGTTGGCGCGGCGCGTCGATGGCCGTTGCTATCCTCGATGCGAATGAAGCTGGCGGCGGCGATTCGGCGCGGGGAAGCCTGGCTGTTGGGCAGTCTGCTCGTCATCGCGCTCATCCTCGCCGCCCTGATGACGTGGCGGACGCTCTCCGCCGAACGCCGGCATCGCCTGGCCGCGGAGAGGATCATGAGCGAGCTGGCGGCCATCGTCGGCGAGGAGATCGCGCGCCGCACCATCTTCGAATACGAGCAGTTCGGCTTTTCCCTTTTGCGCCCGCTTCTCGCTCGTGGCCTCCGCGACGGCCGCGTCCCGTCCGCGCAGGACCTGCGGCAGCACGCCGCCCTGTCCGTGCGCCAGGCTTCGGCGCTGGTCGACGAAGTGTTCGTCGCCGACTTCGCCGCGCGCAGCGTGGCGCCGCCGCTGCGAAGCGATCTGCAGCAGTGGATCCTCGAAAATCTGGAGACCGTCATGGCCGAGCGCGAGCAGTTCGCCGTGGTGCGGCAGATCGTGCGCGTCTCCCTCCGCGACGGCGATCACTGGATCGCTTATGTGCGCCCCATCCCCGGGACGCGCCGCATGGCCGGGATCGTCGTGCGATCGGCGGCGCTCACCGAATACGCGCAGCGCGCCCTCGAGCGCCGCGCCCCGTTCCCGGTCACGTTCGGCGACCGCCTGTCGCAACGCGACGTATACCTGCGCATCTGGCGTCCCAGCCGCGAGATCTTGCGCACCCCCGGCGCGTTCGACCCACCGATGGGGCGCCGCTTCCGGTTTCCCGACGAGCTCGGCGACGTCCTGGGCGGCGCGACCGTGGAATGCTCCATCTCGCGGCGCGTCGTGCCGGCGGTGATTCCCGGAGGGATCCCGCGCGGAGGCGAGGCCGGGCCGCTGGCGATGCTCGTCGGCACGATCTGCGTCCTCGGCGCGATGCTGCTCGTGCTGCGGCGCGCGCGGTTGCTGGACCGCCTCCGCGCGGACTTCGTCGCCGGCGTCTCTCACGAACTGCGCACGCCCATCACGCAGATCCGCATGTTCGCGGAAACGCTGATGCTGAGCCGCCTGCCGTCCGAAGCGCAGCGCCAGCGCTCTCTCGAAAACATCGCCCGCGAGGCCACGCGGCTCTCGAACCTCGTCGAAAACCTGCTGTCGTTCACGCGCGGCGAGCGCGGCACACTCCACGTCGTGCGCACGAACCACGATGTGTGCGCGATCGTCCGCGAAGCCGTCGCATCGTTTACGACGCTCGCCTCGCACCGCAACGTCTGTTTCCACGTCGAAGCACCCGAAGAATGCATCGCCTCCGTCGACGAAGACGCGCTGCGGCAGATCGTGCTGAACCTGCTCGACAACGCCGTCAAATACGGCTCTTCCGGTCAGACGATCGACGTCATCGTGATCCCCCAAGACGATGCGATCTCCGTCATCGTGGAAGACGAGGGTCCCGGAATTCCCGCCGATGAGCGCCACCGCATCTGGATGAAGTACTACCGGCTGGAACAGCACCGCGAAACCCACGTCGCGGGCAGCGGCATCGGCCTGGCGGTCGTGCGCGAGCTCGTCGAGCGGCATGACGGGTTCTGTCTCGCGGAAGCAGGAAGTCGCGGCGGCACGCGGTTCGTCGTGGAAATCCCGTGGAGGAGAGACGAATGACGCGCATTCTCGTCGTGGAAGACAACGAAGAGCTCGCGTTCGGGCTGCAGAGCAATCTCGAGGTCGAGGGATACGACGTCCACGTGGCCATGGACGGCAACAAGGGATTGGAGAGCGTGCAGTCCCTCTCTCCCGATCTCGTCATCCTCGACCTCATGTTGCCGGGCATGGACGGCTACCGCGTGCTTCGCTCGATCCGCGCCGCCGCGCTGCAGGTGCCGGTGCTGATCCTCACCGCGCGAGGCGAAGAGAGCGACAAAGTCCGCGGGCTGAAACTCGGCGCCGATGATTACGTGACCAAGCCCTTCGGCATTCTCGAGTTCCTGGCCCGGGTGGAAGCGCTGCTCCGCCGGGCCGGTACCTCCGGGGCCCGGCGCGTCGACCGCTTCGGCGACATCGCCGTCGACCGTGACGCACGGATGGTGACGCGCGGCCGTGCGGTCGTGCCGATGAAGCCGAAGGAGTACGAGCTGCTCATCGCCCTGCTCGATTCCCACGAGCGTGCGGTGTCGCGGATCGACCTGATGCGCGACGTATGGGGTTACTGCGACGCCGTCGTGACGCGCACCGTCGATTCGCACATTGCCGAGTTGCGCCGCAAGCTCGAGCCGAACCCCCGCTTGCCGGTCCACATCCTGACCGTACAGCGCTTCGGATATCGGCTGGTCCGCGGTTCCACAAGTCAGTGACCGGACACGCCCGATCCCTGCGACTGTGAAACCGGCGCACTATGGGTGCGCGCGCGTCTTCAATTCTCTCCTGCAAAACGCGGCCGCTCCCGGATGGGCCACGATGGACTGTGGCTGGTACGCGGCGCTCGAACACCACTGCACGCGCTGCATCGATCGCGGCGGCATTCAGTATCCGGCGCAATTTCTTTTTGTGACTGTGCGCGAATTGTCAGCGAATCGTCCACGATCGGCCATTGTGCCGCAATGAGCCGGACGCCATTGTCCCGGCTCGGGTCCTCGCCAGAGCCGTCCTGGAGATGCGCCGCAATCCCTGGAATGGACGTCGTTATCGGCCGAATCACGCGCGTTTCGCATGGCTTGTCTGTGAGTTGTCATGGAGTCGTCGTGGAGTCGTCAATACGCCTGAATTCGGCTCCAACGGCGATTGTAAAACCGCAGCAGCGCACCTATCGTTTCGCGTGGGGCCCCATATCGAAACCATCTGTGCAGTAGATTCATCGTCGGTCGAAAAATCTAGAGAAATACGGAGAGATCCACATGAAGAAATCACGGAAGCTCATCCTCCATCGCGAGACGCTGCATTCCATGGAACTGCGTGGCGTTGCCGGCGCCGATTTCGCCCCGTCACAGTACTGCACCACTGCGTGCCAGCGGACCACCGTCTGTGACGGTGAAGAAACGTACGGCTACTGCCCGAACACCTACGAAAACTGCAGCGTCCAGCCCTACTGTCAGACCGGCGGCGCCTGCTCCACCAGCGGAAGCTGCATGGAGGTGTAGTCGGTCGTTCCTCAGAGAGTGTCCCGGCGGAGCCTCTTAACGGCTCCGCCGGGCCACCTCGTCCTCCAGAGGCGAAATCGATGAATCGCGTTTCAGAGGTCCCGGCCGCAGCGGCACAAGCGCTGCCCCTGGTGCTGCTCGGTGGTTTCGGGGAGCGGGAGGCGGCAGAAATGCGCGCGCTTCTGTCGGACGACTGCCGGGTGGTGACCGCACGTTCCGCGCGAGAGCTCTCGCTCGCGTTGCTGCGCGACGAGCCGGTGGTCCTCTGCCTGGGGCAGCACCTCTCCCCGATCGAAGCGCGCCACGCGATCGCGCAGATGGACGAGGCGGCCGGCGTGGCACCGCTCGTTCTGCTGACCGCGACCGGCCCCGATCCGTCGATGTTCCAGGATCTGATCGACGAGGACCGGCTGTTCTTTCTCAGTCCCGGGCAACCGCCACCGCAGGATCTGGCCGCGCTCGTCCGCGCTGCTGTCGAGCGACGCGGAGCATCGCCGGCGGAGGAGCCGCCGGCGCCCGGGTTGCTCGAGGCGCTGAACGCCGCCCGCGGGGTGGCGGCGCAGCGCGACCTCGCCGGCGCCGGCGACCTGCTCCGGCTCGCCGCGGAGGATCTGGTCGACGCGGACCGTGTGTACTGCCTGCTCTACGACCCTGAAGGCGAGATGCTCTGGTCGCGCGCGACCGGTCTGGGGGAGGAGGAACGGCGCGAGAGCTCGGCCGCCGGCGTGGTGAGCTTCGTCGCGCGAACGGGGCGGGGGGTGCGCATCGACCGGGCGGCCGGCGATCCCCGGTTCGAGCGCGAGGCCGACGATCCTCGAGGCGGCCGCTGCGAGCACCTGGTGGCTTGGCCGGTGCGTACGCGGCTGCCCGCGGCTCCGGTCCTGGCGGTGCTCTGCGCCGTACGCGATCGGGGGAACGAGCCCTTTTCGAAGGCCGACGAAGCGGCGCTCGCGTTGCTCGCCGATACGGTGGCGCCGTCGCTCGCCCAGCTCGTCCTGGCGACGCGGCTGGAGGCGGCCAGCCGCAGCGGCGACGGCGAGCTGCGCGAGCCTACGGCCGGGATCTTCCGCAAAGAGGCTCTCGAGCACTACGCCTTCCGAGGAGCGCAGGAAGGGGATTGGCTCCGCCTCTCCCCGCGCTGGACCGCGGCCACATTCTGGCTCCTGGCAAGCCTGGTGGCGGCGTTCCTCGTCTTCGCCACGGTCACGACCATCGACGAGTCTTCGGCAGGTCCCGCGGTGGTGCGGCTCACCGGTCGCACCGAGATCACGGCGAGCCAGATGGGCGTCGTGACGGCGGTCGAGGTTCGTCCCGGCGACCGGATGACTGCCGGCCGCGTGATGGTTCGCTTCCAGAGCGCACGCGAGACCGCGGAGCTCGCGCGCATCGACCGGGAGTGGGAGCTGCAGCTCGTCGAGCGCCTGCGCGACCTGTCGGCGAACCCGCCCGCGCAGGCGCTGATCGGGCTTCGCGCCGAGCGCGACCTCGCACGTTCCCGCGTGGAGGAGCGGGTGGTCCGTGCACCGCGGGCGGGCATCGTCCGCGACGTGCGGTGCCGGCGAGACCAGCACGTTGCCGCGGGCGATATTTTGCTCTCTCTCTCCAGCGCCGGCTCGCGACCGGTTCTGATGGCCGTACTCCCCGGCGAGCACAGGCCGCTGCTGCGAGTCGGCATGCCCCTGAACCTCGAGCTGCGCGGCTACCGGCATACGCCGCAACGACTGACCATCGCATCGATTGCGGACGAAGTCGTCGGCCCCGAGGAGGCCAGGCGCCTGCTCGGTCCCGAAGTCGCCACTTCCGTTGCTCTGAATGGGCCGCTCGTGCGCGTCAGCGCGTCGTTTCCCGCCGACACCTTCGATGCGCGCGGCGAGCGCTACGCACTCCACGACGGAATGTGGGGCTCGGCCGAGGTCCCGGTGCGCTCCGAGCCGCTGCTGGTCACTCTGATACCGGGCCTCCGCGCCGTCTGGGAGCGGGTTCGTGGCTGATCTCCTGAACGGCGTCATCGGCCGCTTTCCCGCCCTCCGGCGGCTCGGCGGACACGCCCGGCGGCAGATCCCTGCCGTGCGGCAAGACACTGCCACGGACTGCGGGGCCGCCTGTCTGGCCATGGTCCTCGGCTACCACGGCAAGCGGGTGCACCTGGCCGATGTGCGGCAGGTGACGGGCGCCGGCCGCGGCGGCGCCACCGCGGAAGCCCTGCTCGCCGCCGGGCGGTGGTTCGGACTGCGAGGGCGAGGCGTCCGCGTGGACAGCGTGGAGGCTCTGGAGGCGATCGAGCCGGGTGCGATCCTGCACTGGCGCTTCAGCCACTTCGTGGTTCTCGAGCGGGTGCGACGCGACGGTCTCTCCATCGTCGATCCCGCCGGCGGCCGGAGGATCATCTCTCATCAGGAGGCCCGGCGCTCATTCACCGGCGTGGCGCTGCTGTTCGAGCCGGCCGACGGATTCGAGCCCGCATCGGCCGGCACACGTCAGAACGCGTTGAAGCGGTATCTCCAGCCGCTGCTCGCCCATTCCGGGACGCTGGCCCGGGTGCTGGTGACGTCGCTGCTGGTGCAGATCTTTGCCCTGGCCGTGCCTCTGCTGATCGGAGTGCTCGTCGATCGCGTGGTCCCGCAGCAGGACCTCGACCTGCTGGCGGTGCTTGCTGCCGGCCTGGTGGCGCTGGTCGCCTTCAACCTGCTGGCGGTCCTCATCCGCTCGCACCTTCTGCTCGAGCTCCGCACGCGGCTCGACGCGCAGCTCACGCTCGACTTCGTCGACCACCTGGTCGGGCTGCCGTACGCGTTCTTCCAGGAACGCTCCGCCGGCGACCTGATGATGCGGATGAACAGCAATGCCACGGTGCGCGAGATCCTCACCGCGGGAACGCTGTCGACGGTGCTGGACGGCCTGCTCGTCGGCCTTTACCTGATCGTGTTGTTCGCCGCCAGTCCGCAACTCGGTCTGCTCGTCCTCGGTCTGGCCCTGCTGCGCATCGTACTGTTGCTGCTCACACGGCGCCGGCAGAAGGAACTGATGTCCCGCTCGCTCGAGGCGCAGTCCTCGGCGCAGGCTTACCAGGTCCAGATGCTTGCCGGCATGGAGACGTTGAAAGCGAGCGGCTCCGAGCATCGCGCGGTCGAGCACTGGTCGAATCTTTTCGTCGACACGCTGAACGTCTCGCTTGCGCGCGGGCGGTTGCAGGCGCTCATCGATGCACTCATCGCCGGACTGGCGATGGCCTCGCCGCTGGCCATTCTGCTCTTCGGCGCGCGGCAGGTCTTCGCCGGGCAGATCACCCTCGGCGAGATGCTGGCGCTCAATGCGCTCGCGGCCGGCTTCCTCGTACCGCTGACGCAACTCGTCACCACCGCCTTTCAGTTCCAGTTCCTCGACAGCTATCTCGAGCGCATCGACGACGTGATGCAGACGCCGCGCGAACAGGAGCCGGGGACGGGGCTGCAGGCGACGCACCTGCGCGGCGCGATCCGCCTGGAAAGCGTCAGCTTCCGCTACGGCCCGGCCGCGCCGATGGTCGTGCGCGACGTGTCCGTCGACATCCCTCGCGGCAGCTTCGTCGCCGTCGTCGGGCGCTCAGGCGCCGGCAAGTCGACTCTCGCGAACCTCCTGGTGGGCCTCTATCGGCCCTCCGAAGGACGCATCGTGCTGGACGGCGTCGATCTCGCCGAGCTCAATTTGCAGTCGGTGCGCGCGCGCGTCGGCGTGGTGCCGCAACACCCTTACCTCTTCGGTCACTCGATCCGCTCCAACATCACTCTCGCCGATCCTTCGCTCCCCCTGAGCCGTGTCGTCGAAGCCGCGAAATCAGCCCACATCCACGAGGACATTCAAGCCATGCCACTTGCCTACGAAACCCTTCTCGCCGACGGAGGCGCCTCGCTTTCCGGCGGGCAGCGCCAGCGCCTGGCCCTGGCCCGCGCTCTGGTGACGCGCCCCGCGATTCTGCTCCTGGACGAGGCCACGAGCGCGCTCGACGCGATCGCGGAGAGCGCGATCCAGCGCGAGCTCGCGCAACTCCGCTGCACGCGCGTCGTAGTCGCTCACCGCCTGAGCACCATCCGCAGCGCGGGTCTGATCCTGGTGATGGATGAAGGACGCATCGTCGAGCGCGGGACGCACCAGGAGCTGGCGGCCGCCGGCGGCGTCTACGCCGAGTTGATCGCGCAGCAAGTGAATCGCGCGGAGGTCGCCGTATGACTGCGCGGCCGGTCGTATCGCGGTTCGTTCCCTCCGGGTTCTTCGTCCTTCGCTCGCCGCTGCTCGCCTTCGATGAGCTCGAGGCGTGGTCCGGCGGACTGGAAGGCGCACTCGCCGAGGCGCACGAGCTCGAAGAGGCGCTGGCGCGCGACCGCGCGAAGCTGCGCGCGCGCCTCCGCGAGGCACTCGGCCGGCCCGAGATCGCCGAAGCGGTGTTTCTCGCGTCGCCCGGACTCTTCGCGGCGCTCGAGCGCTGGCACAACGATCCCGATTCGCGCAAAGGCAAACGCGCGGAGGACTCGCTCGTGCGCTACTTCCAGCGCATGGCCACGCGGCCCACGCCGTTCGGCCTCTTCTCCGGTTGCTCGGTCGGCACGATCGACGGGTCGGCCGAGACGCGCCTCCGCATCGCACCCCGCCCCGCCTATCAGCGCCACAGCCGCTTCGACAACGACTATCTCTTCGCGCTCTGCGAGGATCTCGGCCGTGATCCCGCGCTGCGCCGCGAGCTCGCCTATCAGCCCAACTCCAGTCTGTATCGCGCCGCCGGCCGCGTCCGTTACGCCGAGGCCCGGCTCGTGGGCAAGATGCGCTCGCATCACCTCGTCGCTCTCGATCCCACTCCGTATCTCGAGGCGGCACTGCAGCGCGCCGCGGGACGAGCAACGGCCGCGGAGATCGCGGCAGCCGTCGTCGCGGCAGATCCGGATGGCGAGGTGACGCTCCAGGATGCCGAGGAGTACGTGAGTGAGCTCATCGAGACGCAGGTGCTGGTCTCGGACCTCACGCCGAGCGTCACCGGCGCAGAACCGATCGACGGCGTGGAGGAACAGCTCGCCGCACTCCCATCGGGTCGAGCCGCGGCAACGGTCCTCGCCGAGGCCCGCGAAACGCTGGCCGCGCTCGATGCCGGTGGCCTCGGTGCCGCTGCCAATCGATATCTCGAGGTCGCTCAGGAGTTGCGGAAGCTGCCGACGAGCGTGGAGCTCTCGCGCCTTTTTCAGGTGGACATGGTCAAGCCGCTGGCCGAGTCGAGACTCGGCGCCGCGATCGTCGAGGAAATACGGCGCGGCCTGTCGCTGATGCATCGGCTGTCCGGCCGCTTACGCCAGCAGAACCTGGAGCGGTTCCGCCAGGACTTCGTCGATCGCTATGGCGAACGGCGATGGGTGCCGCTCGCCGAGGTTCTCGACGAGGAGACCGGCATCGGATTCGATCGCGGTGAATTCGCCGGATCCTCGCCGCTTCTCTACGGCCTGGACCTCAAACGCCCGTCGACCGACAGTTCCGTCTCCTGGGGCGCGTTGCAAAACTGGCAGCTCCGGAAGCTCGAGGGGGCACTCGCACGCGGCGAGCAGGAGATCGAGCTCACGGAAAGAGACGTCGATGCACTCGCGGCGCGCGAGCCGATGGCGCCTCCCGACGCGCTGGAGGTCATGGCCGTGCTGGCGGCGAGGTCGGAAGACGACGCGGTGGAGGGGCGCTTCCAGCTCCTGTGGAAGAGCGCGAGCGGACCTTCGGGAGCGCGCATCCTGGGGCGCTTCTGCCATGCCGACGGCGAGCTGGAAGCTCGCGTCCGCGAGCATCTGGCCGCCGAGGAAGCCGCGCACCCCGAGGCGATCTTCGCAGAGGTCGTCCACCTGCCGCAGGGACGCACCGGCAATCTGATCGCCCGGCCGGTTCTGCGCGCCTACGAGATCCCGGTGCTGGGGCGATCGGGAGCGCCGGACGAGTGCCAGATCCCTCTGAGCGATCTTCAGGTGACCGTCATCGGACAACGGATCGTGCTGCGCTCCGAGCGGCTCGGCCGTGAAGTGATTCCGCGCATGACCAGTGCGCACAACTTCTCCACGGGCATCGCGATCTACCGCTTCCTCGGCGCGCTGCAGGATCAGGGAGTGATCGGCGGTATTGCGTGGAGCTGGGGTCCGCTGGAGAGCCTCGCGTTCCTCCCAAGGGTGAGAAGCGGCCGGCTCGTCCTTCGCCGCGCCCGCTGGAAATTGTCGAACGAAGAGATCCGCGTTCTTTGCACAGGATCGCGCACCGAGCGTTTTACGGCTGTGCAACGCCTGCGTGCGCGGCGCCGGATGCCGCAGAGGGTCGTGCACGCCGAATTCGACAACGAGCTGCTGGTCGATTTCGACAACGTGCTTTCAGTGGAAGCCTGGCTGGACGTCATCGAAGGGCGCAATGAGGCGCTCCTGCACGAGCTCTTCCCGGCGCCCGGCGAACTGTGTGCGCGTGGTCCGGAAGGCGGATTCGTGCACGAGCTCGTGGTGCCGTTCGTCCGTTCCGGCGAAGCGGCAACCGCAACCAGGACGGCCGCGGGGCGAACCGTGCCCGCCGTGGCGGCCGGCGCCGTACAGCGCTCATTCGTGCCGGGGTCGGAGTGGCTCTACGCGAAGCTGTACCTCGGCAGCTCGACCGCTGACGCGGTTCTGCGCGACGTAGTGGGGCCGGTCGCGCATCGCATCCAGGCGTCGGGAGCCGCCGATTCCTGGTTCTTCATCCGCTACGGCGATCCGCACTGGCACCTGCGCGTGCGATTCCATGGTGCGCCGTGGCGCCTCGCCGCGGAGGTGCTGCCGGTGCTCCAGTCCACGATCGCGCCGCTGCTCGATGATGGCCGGCTCTGGCGCATGCAGCTCGACACGTACGACCGCGAGATCGAGCGCTATGGAGGGGCGGCCGGCATCGGCCCGTGCGAAAAGCTCTTTCACGCCGACAGCGAAGCCGTCCTGGCGATCCTGAACCTTCTCGAGGGGGATGAGGGCGGCCAGGCCCGCTGGCGGCTCGCGCTCTGCGGAATCGACCTCCTGCTCGGCGACCTCGGCCTGGACGCGAGCGGCAAGCGCACCCTGCTCGGCCAGGTGCGCGACGGCTTTTTCCGTGAGTACGGCGGCGGCAAGCCGTTGCGCGTTCAGCTCGACTACAAGCACCGCCTCGAGCGCCGTGCACTGGAGCCCTTACTGGACTCCACCGCGTCGGCGGGGAGTGACCTTGCACCGGCGCTGGCGATTCTGAAGAGCCGGTCCGAGCACAACGCCTCGATCGTCGCCGAGCTCCGGCGCCTGGAACAGGCCCGGCGGCTCACGATGCCCGTGACCGACATTGCGTCCAGCCTCGTCCACATGCACGTGAATCGCCTGATTCGATCCGACCAGAGGGCCCACGAACTGGTCATTTACGACCTTTTGTGCGCGATCTACGACTCGCAGGCCGCAAGGGCGGCTCGAGCCGCCCGGGCGGGACAGATTGCGTCGTAATCGGGACTGCCGCCGTTCTCCCGCGCGACTTGCACCAGGCGCAGAGCCTCTGCGCCTCTGCTCTCACTCGACCGCGTTTTTCGACAAATCCGGAACGGCGGCCATCAGCAGGCGGTCCCACTCCGGCTCGATGGACGTCAGGCCTGCGAGCAGCGCCAGACCGACGCCGGCCGCGCCGGTGAGAAATCCGGGATCGGCGGCCCAGACCATCTCCCTGTGCGCTCCGAGCACCCAGGCCTCGAACCCGGCGATTCCACCCTCTGGCCGCCTCATGTCCAGACCGGCGCTGTACCAGAGGCGCGCCGCGTCCGCGAATCGCTCGCCGCCGCCTGCCTGGTAAATGCGATTGTAGAGATGTGCAAGTCCCAGGGCGCCGTGACACAGTCCGGCGTCCCTGACGCCGGCGTCTTCCTGAGCGGCTCCGGCAGCATGGATGGCGATATCGAGCGCCGCGCGCTCCCATTCCGCTACGCCGACGGCGCGTGCGGCACAAAGCAGGGACACGGCGACTCCCGGGTCGCCATAGCACCAGGCGAGCCTCGAGGGCTGGGGCTCGATCCCCGGCAGGACCCACGCCGGGTAACACGCGCCGCGCTGGTTCGCGAGCCGATGCGCCAGGACCCAGCGAACGGCACCCTCCAGCAACGGACGCGCCGTTTCGGACCGGATTTCCAGGCGACACGCCTCCGCCAGAAAGACGATGACCCCCGGAACGCCGTGCGCCACTCCCAGGTTGAAGTAACCCTTCGGATGCAGTTCCCGATTGGCGGGCGGCAGCAGATCAGGAGAGGTGAACCAGGTAATGCCCTCTCCGGTCTTCTCCGCGGTCTCGTCCAGGCGGTCTACGATCGCCTCCACGCAACGAATTGCCGTGAGGCGGGGAACGCGCTCCAACGCATAAACGCCGAAGCCGACCAGACCGCTGATGAGGTCGTAATTGCCGGTCCAGGGAGAGGCGAGCGCCAGGAGAAGAACCTCGTCGATCTCCTCGCCCGGATCGTCTCCTGCGCCCGGCTCCTCCACCGCGAGGATCTTGCCGAGGTGCTCTGCGACCCAGGCAATGCCGGTAAAGCCGGAGTACAGAGCCGGGCCCATGGGAGTCGTGGCGAGGGCTTCGGTCGTACGCTCCAGGAGCTGGTCGGCCTCCTCGCTGTAGCGGGCAGCGTCCGTCTCCAGACTCCTGGCGAGGTAGCCGAAGAAGAGTGCGCGGCCTGCAGCGCCGCTGACCGACCACCCGGCGGCATACATGGCGGCTGGAGACTGGCCGTCATCGCGGCCGAGGTCCGCCAGGGCGCCGGCGATCGCCCGCACCGCATCTGCGGCCCGGACTGCCAGCTGCCCTTCCAGCAACGGACGCCAGCTCGTCGATTC
>Ga0196976_1000496_pt1 | contig 24682 bp, 21 predicted proteins | sample S3v_513CmetaG_FD_148644 | JGI IMG/M metagenome (GOLD analysis project Ga0196976, IMG submission 148644) | Soil microbial communities from Anza Borrego desert, Southern California, United States - S3+v_5-13C | ecosystem: Environmental > Terrestrial > Soil > Desert | place: USA: California...
GAACCCCTACGGCAACGGCCACGCGCCGCGCCACCTCTCGGAGGAGCTGCACGCGCGGTACGGCGCACAGCCGGCCGAGGAGATCGCGAAGGACCCGGGCCGCTGGTCGGTGGCCGGCCGGGTGCTCGCGATGCGCTCCTTCGGCAAGGCCGCGTTCCTCCGCGTGCGCGACCGCACGGGCGAGCTGCAGGTGTGGGTGAAGAAGGACAAGGTCTCCGAGAAGGACTTCGAGGTCTTCAAGCTCCTCGACGTCGGCGACGTCGTCGCCGCCGAGGGGCCGGCGACGCGCACCAAGACCGGGGAGCTCACGGTCGAGGCGGCGTCGTTCACCATCCTCACGAAGTCGATCCGCCCGCTGCCCGAGAAGTGGCACGGCCTCGTGGACGTGGAGCAGCGCTACCGCCAGCGCTACGTGGACCTCGTCGTCACCGAGGGCGTGCGCGACGTGTTCCGCAAGCGCGCCCGGATCGTCTCCGGCATCCGCCGCTTCCTCGACGACCGCGGCTACCTCGAGGTCGAGACGCCGACGCTGCACAAGCCGGAGGAGGCGGGCGGCGCGGCGGCGCGGCCGTTCGAGACGCACCACAACGCGCTCGACCTCCGGCTCAAGCTCCGGATCGCGACCGAGCTGCACCTCAAGCGGCTCGTGGTGGGCGGCTTCGACCGCGTCTACGAGATCGGCCGGATCTTCCGGAACGAGGGGATCGACCGGCGGCACAACCCCGAGTTCACCTCGATCGAGTTCTACCAGGCCTACGCCACGCACGAGGACCTGATGCGGCTCACGGAGGAGCTCCTCCACGGGCTCGCGAAGGACGTGGCCGGCGGGCCGGTGATCTCCTTCCAGGGCCAGGCCATCGACCTCACCCCGCCCTTCCCGCGGGTGTCCATGCTCGAGGTCGGCGCGCGGGCGCTCGGCCTCTCGCCCGAGGACGCGCTCGCCGGGCGCGGCCTCGCCGAGGCGCTGGGCGCGGCGGCGGGGCGCGAGAACGACTCCGAGGACGCCTGGAAGCTCGAGCAGGCGGCGAAGAAGTCGCCCGGCGAGGCGATCGCGCTCGCCTTCGAGGTCTTCGGCGAGCCGCAGCTCCCGAAGGATCGGCCGGCGTTCGTCGTGGACTTCCCGCTCGAGACGAGCCCGCTCTCGCGCCGCCGCGACGCCGACCCGCGCCTCGTCGATCGCTTCGAGCTGTTCGTCGCCGGCATGGAGGTCGCGAACGCCTTCTCCGAGCTGAACGATCCGGCCGACCAGCGCGCCCGCTTCGAGGCGCAGGTGAAGGCCAAGGCCGCGGGCGACCAGGAGGCGATGCCGTACGACGAGGACTTCGTCCGCGCGCTCGAGCACGGCATGCCGCCCACCGCCGGCGAGGGGATCGGGATCGACCGCCTGACCATGCTCCTGACCGACTCGCCGTCGATCCGCGACGTCATCCTCTTCCCGCTGCTCAAGAGCCGCGAGTGACCGAAGGCTCCTCCAGCGCCCCCGCCGCGGGGCCGACGCCCACGCCTCCGGCGCCGGAGACGGCGCGCCCGCGCGCGCCGCAGGCGGGCCACCCGGCGCCGCCGGTGTTCTCGCCGTTCGCCTTCGTGCTGGTCTTCGTGGGCCTGCTCGGCGGGCTCGCGCTCGCGCCGGTCGCGCACGCCTTCTTCGCGAGCCGGCTCGGCCTGCCCGCGCCGGTGGCGACCGGGCTCACGGTCGCGGCGGCGGCGCTGTTCGCCGCGTCGATGGGGGCCGTCGCCGGCTGGGGGTTCCGGCGGCTGGCGGCGTTCGAGATCGTCGCCGCGCTGCTCGCCTGGGCGGCCGTCCTCGAGCTCCGGCTGTGGCTCGGGCCGGTCCCGGCGCTCCTCGCCGGGCTCGCCGCGCAGGGTACGTTCATCCTCCACCTGAGCCTCGTCGGCCTGGGGATCTTCGCGGCCATCGCGGTGTTCCTCGGCTCGTCGCTCGCGTTCCTCTTCGCCGGGACCGGCAAGGCCGAGCTCTCGTTCTCCTACGAGAGCTACGTCGCGCGCAGCCACCTGAAGCTCGGCTGGAGGACGCTCGTCCTGCTCTTCGCCTTCGTCCTCACCGGGATCGTGCCCGGGATGCTGTTCATCCTGGTCCGGTCCTTCCTGCGCGCGGCCGCCGAGCGGCGGGCCTACGTCCGCGGCGAGCTCGTGCGCACGCCGCGCATGCCGGCGACGCTGCTCATGACGCTGATCTCCATCGGCGCGGTGGCGTTCGGGGTCTCGGCCGTCATCGTGGTCCTCTCCGTGATGAGTGGCTTCAGCGCCGATCTGAAGCGCAAGATCCTCGGCCACACCGCGCACGGGATGGTGCAGAGCTACGGCCAGGACGACTTCGGCGACTGGCGCGAGATCCGGCGCAAGACGCTGGCGGTGAAGGGGGTCCGGAGCGCGACGCCGTTCCTCTACCAGGAGGTGATGCTCTCCTCCGGGCAGAACCTGACCGGCGCGATCCTGAAGGGGATCGACCCCGCCACGGTGGGGACGGTCATCGACCTCCCGCAGAGCATGGAGGCGGGCCGGCTCGAGTGGCTCACGAGGCCGGCGGACATCCCGTCGCCGCGGCGCGACGGGGCGGAGGCCCCGCCCTCCGGCCGCACGCTGCCGGGCATCCTCCTCGGCCGCGGGCTCGCCCAGTCCCTGCGCGTGATGGTGGGCGATCCGGTGAACGTGCTCTCCCCGTTCGGCGACCTCGGGCCCACCGGGCCACAGCCCAAGAGCCGGCCCTTCCGCGTGGCCGGGATCTTCTACAGCGGCATGTACGAGTACGACACCAAGTTCGCGTACCTCGACCTCGAGGCGGCGCAGCGCTTCTTCGGCGCGACCTCCGCGACCGGCCTCGAGGTGAAGCTCGTCGAGCCGGAGGCCGCCCGCGCGGTGATGGACCGGGTCGTGTTCGCGCTCGGCCAGTGGCCGTATTACGCCAGGGACTGGAGCGAGATGAACCGCCCGCTGTTCGCCGCCCTCCAGCAGGAGAAGGTGGCGATGGCGGTGGTGATGGGCTTCCTCATCCAGCTCGCCACGTTCACCATCGTCGCCACCCTCATCATGATGGTGCTGGAGAAGCGGCGCGAGATCGCGGTGCTCAAGTCCATGGGCGCGGGCGTGCCCGGCATCATGCGGATCTTCGTGATCGAGGGGCTCGTCATCGGCGGCCTGGGCGCCCTGTTCGGCGTCATCCTCGGCCTCGTCTTCTGCTTCGCGATCGACAAGCGGATCCCGCTCAACCCGGAGATCTACTACATCACCTCGCTGCCGGTGCTCATCGACGCGGCGCAGGTGGCGCTCGCCGGGCTCGGCGCCGTCCTCCTCTCGTACCTGGCCACCCTCTACCCCGCCAGCAAGGCGGCGCGCCTCCACCCCGTGGACGGCCTCCGGAGCGAGTGATGCCGGCCCCGCTCGTGCGCATCGAGGGCCTGGAGAAGGACTACCTGACCGGCGAGCGGCGCCTGCAGGTGCTGCGCGGCCTCGACGTCGAGATCGCCGCGGGCGAGCTGGTCGCGCTCACCGGCCCGTCCGGCGCCGGGAAGAGCACGTTCCTGCACCTGCTCGGGACGCTCGACGTCCCCACGCGCGGCCGGATCCTCTTCGACGGCCGCGACGTGTTCGATCAGGACGAGGACGAGCGCGCGCGGTTCCGGAGCGAGAGCATCGGCTTCGTCTTCCAGAGCCACCACCTGCTCCCGGAGTTCACCGCGCTCGAGAACGCGATGATGCCGGCGCTCATCCGCCGCACGCCGCGGGAGCAGGCCCGGCGGCGGGCGGCGGAGGTGCTCGCGCTGGTCGGCCTCGCCGAGCGCGCCGGGCATCGCCCCGGGGAGCTCTCCGGCGGCGAGCAGCAGCGGGTGGCGATCGCGCGCGCCCTCTGCCTCGCCCCGCGGCTCCTGCTCGCCGACGAGCCGACCGGGAACCTCGACCCGCAGACGGCCGAGGGCATCCACCAGCTCCTCGTCGACCTGAACGCGCGGACCGGGATCACCGCGGTGGTGGTCACCCACAACGAGCGGCTCGCGGGCGAGCTCCCGCGGCGACTGCGGCTGCTCCAGGGGCGGCTGGTGTGAGCCTCCCCGCCCCGAGAGCTCACGACGTGCGAACGGAGGGGACGCGGCACGGGGGGAGCCTCCTCGCCGGACGATCCCGTTTGAGCTTTTCCGGGCCCCGGTCTAGATTCCCCGGCTCCGTGGCGATCCTCCGAAAGACGCTCCTGGGGCTCTTGGCGGCGCTCCTCGTGGCTCCGGCCGCGGTCCGCGCCGCCGACGTGGTGGTGAAGGACGTCCGGATCGAGGGCAACCGCCGCACGGATCCCGAGGCCATCCGCGCCGCCATCCGCACCGAGCCCGGCAAGCCGCTCGACCTCGATCAGGTCGACGCGGACATCCAGGCGGTGATGAAGATCGGCTCCTTCGCCGACGTGGTGGTCGAGCTGGAGGGTTCGCCCAGCGCGCCGGTGGTCGTCTTCCGCGTCGCCGAGCGCCCCACCGTCCGCGAGGTCCAGACCGTCGGCAACGCAGAGCTGGAGGGCGACGAGCTCAAGGACGCGATCTCGCTCAAGCCCAACGCCGTCTACGACCGCGCCGCCGCGGACAAGGACGTGCGGGCGATCCAGAAGGCGTACGCCGACGAGGGCTACTTCCTCGCCAACGTGACGGTCAAGACGGAGGAGGCGCCCGACAACCAGGTGGACGTCACCTACCTGGTGGACGAGCACGCCAAGGTCGAGATCAAGGAGCTCCGCTTCGTCGGCAACGACCACGTGCCGAAGGAGGACCTGCTCCCGTTCATGCAGAACCGCGAGGGCGGGCTGCTCCCGTGGTCCGGGGGCGGCACCTTCCGCGAGGAGGCGCTGGACATGGACGCCCAGGGCGTCCAGGCCGTGTACCTCGATCGCGGCTACGTGGAGGTGAAGGTCGGCAAGCCGTCGGTCCAGCTCTCGGCGGACCGGCGCCACATCTTCATCACCATCCCGATCGTCGAGGGTCGGCAGTACGACATCGGCAAGGTGTCGTTCAGCGGCGAGCTGCTGGACCAGGAGAAGAAGCTCCAGAAGCTGCTCAAGGTGCGCACCGGCGAGCGGTTCAAGCGCTCCGAGGTGGCGAGCACGCTCCTCGCGGTCCAGGACGTGTACCGGGACATGGGCTACGCGTACGTGAACGTCGAGCCGCGCACGCGCCCGCACCCGGAGACGCGGCGGGTGGACCTCGAGTTCGAGGTCCAGCCGGGCCAGCTCGTGCGCATCGGTCGGATCGACGTCGTCGGGAACCTGAAGACCCGCGACAAGGTGATCCGGCGCGAGCTGCGCGTGTACGAGGGCGAGCTGTTCAGCGGGACCGGGTTCAAGGCCTCGCGGGAACGGGTGATGGCGCTCGGCTTCTTCGAGACGGTGGACATCGCGCAGACCCGCCGCTCGCCGGACACGATGGACCTCGTCGTCACCGTGAAGGAGCGGCCCACCGGCTCGTTCCAGGTGGGCGCGGGCTACTCCTCGTCGGAGAACTTCGTCCTCACCGGCCAGATCGCGCAGCAGAACTTCTTCGGATGGGGCAACAGCCTCACCCTGCAGATCCAGTGGTCGTCGATCCGGCAGCTCGGGCAGATCAGCTTCGAGGAGCCGTACTTCCTCGACACGCGCTGGACCTTCTCCTTCGACCTCTACGCGAACCAGACCGAGTACACCGCGTTCACCCGCAGCGCCGTGGGCGGCTCGCTCACCTGGGGCTACGAGCTCGCCGGCCTGGGCCGGTTCTGGGACTTCGCGAAGAAGCTCGAGGACGTCCGCCTCTTCGCCACCTACACGGACGAGCGAGTGAGCGTCGCGACGAGCAACGAGGTCGAGCTCGCGCGCGCGAGCGGCTCCGGAAACACGAGCTCGCTCAAGCTGACGCTCAACGCCGACAAGCGCGACAACCGGATCACCCCGAGCGACGGGTGGTACGGCTCCTTCTCGTTCGAGACCGCGCCCCAGTGGCTCTCGCCGCGCTGGCTCTTCGGGCGCGACGTGAACCTCTTCAACCGCTACACGCTCGACCTCCGCGCGTACCGGCCGCTCGGGAGGGGGATCGTGGGCCGCGTCCGGCTCAACATGGGCTGGCTCCAGGCGCTCACCGACGAGGGCGTGCCGCTCTCGGAGCTCTACTTCCTCGGCGGCGTGAACTCCGTGCGCGGGTACCGGCTCAACTCCATCGCCCCTCGCGGCGTCCAGGCCTGCAACGACTCGCCGTTCGCGGACCTCTGCACCATGAACGGGGAGGGGTATCAGCAGGTGATCCTGAACGTCGAGGCCGAGTTCCCGCTCGCCCAGAAGGCGGGCATCCGTGGGGTGGTCTTCTTCGACGCCGGCAACGCCTTCTCCGCCGGCAGCTACCGCGACGATCGCGTCTCGCTCAACCTGTACAAGTCGCTGGGCTTCGGGTTCCGCTGGCAGAGCCCGCTCGGCCCGCTCCGGTTCGAGTGGGGGATCCCCCTCGACCGGCGGAAGAACGTGGTCGGCGACTACATCGACGAGCCGCTCGATTTCCAGTTCACGATCGGAAACTTCTTCTAGCCCCGTACGTTCTCTGGTTGGAGGCACACATGCGCAAGACCCTCACCGCCGTCCTCGCCGCACTCGCCTTCGCGCCCGCCGCCTGGGCCGCAGAGGCCCGCGTCGCCGTCATCGACTTCCAGCGCGCCGGGACCGACTGCGACGAGGGCAAGGCGATCATCGCCGCCCTCAAGAAGGAGATGGAGGAGAAGCAGAAGCAGCTCGACGCCAAGCAGAAGGCGTTCGCCGACATGCGCGCCGACTTCGAGAAGCAGGCGACCCTGCTCAACGATCAGGCGAAGCAGCAGAAGGTGGGCGAGCTCGAGAAGACCGCCCAGGACCTGCAGCAGACCTACGTCCAGCTCCAGCGCGAGTTCGCGGAGCGGGAGCAGGAGGCCTCGAAGGGCGTGGCCCAGCGCATCCGGCAGCTCGTGAAGGAGATCGCGGAGGGCGGCAACATCCAGCTCGTGGTGGACAAGCCGGCGGTGGTCTTCACCGACCCCACCCTGGACATCACCAACGAGGTGATCCGGAAGTACAACCTCAAGTACCCCGCCAAGGGCGGCGTGAAGCCCGCCGCGGGCACCAAGCCGGCGAAGCCGGCGGGCGGCAAGTAGGCGCGCCGTGACCTTCACGCTCGCGGAGCTCGCGGCGCGGGTCGGCGGGAAGGCGGAGGGCGACGGGGGCGTGCGCCTCGAGGGGGTGGCCGCGCTCGAGGACGCCGGTCCCGCCCACGTCTCGTTCTTCTCCAACCGCAAGTACCGGGCCGCCTTCGAGGCCTCGCGCGCCGGGGCGGTGGTGGTCGAGCCCGAAGAGAAGGTGCCCGCCGGCCGCGCCGTGCTGCGCGTCCGGAACGCGTACCTCGCGTTCGCGAAGCTCACGACCCTGTTCCACCCACCGCCCGCGGCCGCGCCCGAGATCGCGCCGTCCGCGGTGGTCCACCCCGCGGCCCGCGTGCACCCGTCGGCGCAGGTGCTGCCGCTCGCGAGCGTCGGGGCGGGGGCGGAGGTCGGGGCGCGGACGATCGTCGGACCTGGCGTGCACCTCGGCGAGGGCGCGCGCGTCGGCGCGGACTGCCTCCTCCACGCGGGCGTCGTGGTGCGCGAGCGCTGCGTGCTCGGCGACCGCGTGATCGTGCAGCCCGGCGCCGTGATCGGCTCCGACGGCTTCGGCTTCGCGTTCGACCCCGAGGGCGAGGGCCAGGGCCCGCGGCACTACAAGTTCCCGCAGATCGGGATCGTGGTGATCGAGGACGACGTCGAGATCGGCGCCGGCACCTGCGTGGACCGCGCGGCGCTGGGCGTCACGCGCATCGGGCGCGGCACCAAGATCGACAACCTCGTCCAGATCGCGCACAACGTCGAGATCGGCCCGCTCTCGCTCCTGGTCAGCCAGGCGGGGATCGCCGGCTCGACCAAGCTCGGCATGGGCGTCGTGCTCGGCGGGCAGGTGGGCGTGGTCGGCCACCTGAAGATCGGCGACGGCGTCCGGATCGCCGCGCAGTCCGGGGTGATGGACGACATCGGACCGGGCGAGACCTGGTCCGGCTCGCCCGCGCGCCCGCACGCGGAGTGGCTGAAGGCGGTGGCCGCGCTCGAGAAGCTGGCCGAGATGCGCAAGGAGCTGGCCCGGCTGCGCAAGGAGGTCGCGCAGCTCCGGGCCGCCGCGGGGGAGAGGGGCTCATGAACGATCGGACCGCAGCGCCCGCACCGCCCGCCGTCGTGCTCGACGTCGAGGGCATCCAGAAGATCCTGCCGCACCGCCCGCCCTTCCTCCTGGTCGACCGGGTCGTCGAGCACGAGCAGGGCAAGCGGCTGCTCGCCTGGAAGAACGTGACCATGGGGGAGCCGTTCTTCGTCGGCCACTTCCCCGGACACCCGGTCATGCCCGGCGTGCTCATCCTCGAGGCGCTGGCGCAGGCGGCGGCGCTGCTCGCCATCCTCGACCTGCCGCCCGAGGACGTGAAGAGCAAGGTCACCTACCTCATGGGCATCGACAACGCCCGCTTCCGGCGCACGGTCGTCCCGGGCGACCGGCTCGAGCTCGAGGTGCGCGTCGTCAAGCACAAGGGCGCCGTCTGGAAGACGGCGGGGGTCGCCCGGGTGGACGGCCACGTCGCGGCGGAGGCAGACTACCTGGCGATGCTCGCCGACCCGGCGGAGAAGCCCTGACCGCCGCCACCCTCGCGGAGAGAACCGAACCATGGCCATTCACCCGACCGCGGTCATCGAGCCGGGCGCAGAGGTCGATCCGAGCTGCGAGATCGGCCCATACGCCGTCATCGGCGCGAAGGTCCGCCTGGGCCCGGGGAACGTCGTCGGTCCGCACGCGGTGCTCAGCGGCCGGACGACCCTCGGCGCGAACAACCGGGTCTTCGCGCACGCCGTGCTCGGGGGCCTGCCCCAGGACCTGAAGTACAAGGGCGAGGACTCCGCGCTCGAGATCGGCGACCGGAACACCTTCCGCGAGTTCGCCACCGCCAACCTCGGGACGGCGGGCGGAGGCGGCGTCACCCGCATCGGCAACGGCGGCCTCTTCATGGCGTACAGCCACGTGGGCCACGACTGCCAGATCGGCGACGGCGCGATCATCGCCAACTCGGTCGCGCTCGCCGGCCACGTCCTCATCGAGGACCACGTCCACGTCGGCGGCGTCTCGGCCGTCCACCAGTTCTGCCGGATCGGCAAGTTCGCGTTCGTGGGCGGGATGACGGGGGTCGGCATGGACGTCGCCCCGTTCTGCACCGTCTCCGGCGCCCGCGCCGAGCTCGCCGGCGTGAACTCGATCGGCATGCAGCGGGCGGGCATGGCCGACGAGCAGATCGGGCGCGTCAAGCAGGCCTACAAGATCGTCTTCCGCTCGAACCTCGGCCTGGCCGAGGCGATCGCCGAGCTCTCCGCGGAGCTCAACGGCTACCCCGAGATCGACCACTTCATCGCGTTCCTGAAGGGGTCGCAGCGGGGCATCACGCGGTAGCAGCGATGCCCACGACGATCGGCCTCATCGCGGGCGGCGGCCGGTTCCCGCTCCTCTTCGCCGAGAGCGCCCGGCGGGCGGGCCACCGGGTGGTCGCGGTCGCGCACCGCAACGAGACCGATCCGGCGCTCGAGCGGCTCGTGGACGCGCTCACCTGGGTCAAGCTCGGCCAGCTCGGCCACGTGCTCGCCGCGCTCAAGGACGGCGGGGCCACCCAGAGCGTGATGCTCGGCGCGATCACGAAGCGCCGGTTCTTCGCCGACGCGATGCTCGACGCGACCGGCCTGAAGGTGCTCGCCCGCATCGCGATCCGCTCGGACGACAACCTGCTCCGGGCCCTCGCCCGCTTCCTCGAGGAGGAGGGCGTCCCGATCACCGATCCGACGCCGTTCCTCCAGGATCGGCTCGCGCCCGAGGGCGTGCTCGGGAGGCACCGGCCGACGGACGAGGAGCTCGCCGACGCGCGCTACGGCCTCGAGCTCGCGCGCGGGATCGGCCGGCTCGACCTCGGGCAGACGGTGGTGGTGAAGGATCGGGTCGCGCTCGCCGTCGAGGCGCTCGAGGGGACCGACGCGTGCATCCGGCGCGGGGGCGAGCTCGCCGCCTCCGGCGGGTTCGTGGTGGTGAAGGCGGTGAAGCCGCACCAGGACCGGCGGTTCGATCTGCCGGCGGTCGGGCCCGACACCGTCGACAGCCTCGCCGCCGCGAAGGGGCGCGTGCTCGCGGTCGAGGCCGGGGCGACGCTGGTCATGGACCTCGACCGGATGATCGAGAAGGCGGACCGGGCGAAGCTCGTGCTGCTGGGCGTGAAGTGAGCCGCGATGCCCTGGGCGCGTGACGAGGCCGCGGGGGTGGTGCTCGAGCTCGTCGTCCAGCCCCGCGCCTCGCGGACCCGCGCGGTCGGCGAGCACGACGGCCGGCTCAAGGTGCAGCTCGCGGCGCCGCCCGTGGACGGCGAGGCGAACGAGGCGCTCGTCGAGTTCCTCGCCGGCGCGCTCGGGGTCCGGAAGGCGGAGGTCACCATCCTGCGGGGCGAGACGGGCCGCCGGAAGACCGTCCGGGTGGCCGGGGTCACCGCAAGCGCCGCCGCCGCGTCCCTCACCCCGTGAACGAGCCCGCGCCCGAGCAGCGGCCGGCCGGGTGCACTAGGATCCTCCGCCGATGACGACCACCCCCCACCGCTTCCTCGCCGCGTGCCGCCGTGAGCCCGTCGATCGCGTGCCGGTCTGGATGATGCGCCAGGCGGGCCGGTACCAGCCCTCGTACCGCGCGGTGCGGCAGCAGGTCGGGTTCCTCGAGCTGTGCCGCTCCCCGGAGCTCGTGGCGCAGGTGACGGTGGCGCCGATCGACGAGCTCGGCTTCGACGCCGCGATCCTCTTCTCCGACATCCTCATCCACCTCCCGGCGATGGGGCTCGAGCTCTCGTTCCAGAGCGGCGAGAAGGGGAAGGGGGACGGCGGCCCGCGGATCGCCAACCCGGTCCGGACGCGGGCGGACGTCGAGCGGCTCCGCGTGCCGGATCCGGCCCGCGACCTCCCCTTCGTCGGCGACGGCATCCGGGCGATCCGCCGGGCGCTCGCCGGCCGGGTGCCGCTCATCGGGTTCGTGGGCGGCCCGTTCACGGTGGCGAGCTACGCCGTCGAGGGCGGATCCCAGGGGTTCGCGCGCGCGAAGGCCCTGCTCTGGAGCGACCCGCCGGCCGCGCACGCGCTCTTCGAGAAGCTCACGCGCGCGGCGATCGTCCAGCTCGAGGCGCAGGCGGCCGCGGGGGCCGAGGCGCTCCAGGTGTTCGAGAGCTGGCTCGGCGAGCTGGCCCGCGAGGACCTCGAGGCGTTCAGCTTCCCGTACCTCGCGCGGATCGCGGAGGCGATCCGCCGCACCGGCGTCCCGGGCATCCTCTTCTCGACCGGGACGACGAGCCACCTGCGCGCGCTCGCGGCGCTCGGGTTCGACGTGCTCGGGGTGGACTGGCGGATCCCCATCGCCGAGGCGCGCGCGCAGGCCCCCGGGGTGGCGATCCAGGGCAACCTCGACTCGACGCTCCTGCTCGGCCCGGCCGAGACCGCGGTCGCCCGCGCGCGGGCCATGCTCCGGGCGGCGGGCCGGGAGCCCGGTTACATCTTCAACCTCGGCCACGGCGTGCAGGTCGGGACCCCGCCCGAGACCGTGAAGGCGGTCGTCGACGCGGTCCACCAGTTCACCTGGGGCGAATAGGATGCTGATCCCCTCCGGCGAGCTCATCCGCAAGTACGACCGCCCCGGCCCGCGGTACACGAGCTACCCGACCGCCCCGGTGTGGAGCCCGGAGTTCGGCGAGGCGCGCTACCTCGAGCACCTCGCGGCCGCCGACCGGCAGGGCGGGCCGCTCTCGCTCTACGTGCACCTCCCGTTCTGCCGGGAGATGTGCCGGTTCTGCGGGTGCAACGTCATCGCCACCCACGACCGCAAGCGGCCCGACGCCTACCTCGACGTGCTGGAGAAGGAGGTGGCGCTCGTCGCCGCGCGGCTCCCGTCGCGCCGGACCGTGACGCAGCTCCACTGGGGCGGCGGCACGCCGACCTTCCTCGACGAGAGGCAGCTCGCCCGCTGCCACGCCATCCTCGCCCGCCACTTCACCTTCGCGCCCGACGCGGAGCTGGCGATCGAAGTCGATCCCGCGGTCACCTCTCGCTCCCAGATCGAGCTCCTCGCCCGGCTCGGGTTCAACCGGATCTCGATGGGCGTGCAGGACTTCGACCCGAGGGTCCAGGAGACGGTCCAGCGGATCCAGAGCGAGGAGGAGACCGCGGACCTGGTGCGGGCGGCGCGCGAGGCGGGGTTCCACGGCGTGAACCTCGACCTCATCTACGGCCTGCCCTACCAGACGCCCGAGACCTGGCAGCACACCCTCGAGCGGATCCTCCACATCCGGCCCGACCGGATGGCGGTGTTCGGGTTCGCCTACGTCCCGTGGCTCAAGCCGCACCAGCGGCTCCTGCCGCAGGACGCGCTCCCGAAGACGCAGCTCCGGGTGGAGCTGTTCCTGGCGGCGGTGGAGGCGTTCACGAAGGCGGGCTACCGCCTCATCGGCCTCGACCACTTCGCGCTCGAGACCGACGAGCTCGCGCGCGCCCAGCAGGACGGGACGCTGTTCCGGAACTTCCAGGGGTACACCGTCCGTCCGGCCCACGACACCGTCGCCTTCGGGATGACGGCGATCTCCGACGTGGGCGGCGCGTACGCGCAGAACGCGCACCGGCTCAAGGACTGGGCCCCGGCGATCGAGGCCGGGCGCCTCCCGATCGAGCGCGGCGCGGCGCTCACGCCGGACGACGTCCTCCGCCGCCACGCCATCAACCAGGTCATGTGCCAGCTCCGGCTCGACCTCCGCGACGTCGAGGCCCGCTTCGGCCGCGAGGCGCGCGCGGCGCTGGAGCAGGACCTCGCCGGCGCGCGCGAACTGGAGGAGGACGGGCTCGTCACGCTCGAGGGGGACGTGCTCCGGGTGACGCCGCTCGGGCAGCTCCTCGTGCGGAACGTGGCGATGCTGTTCGACGCGTACTTGAAGAAGCCGGCGACGAAGCCGCAGTTCTCGCGTACGGTCTGACCCCATGGCCCACACGGCCGTCTTCCTGATGAACCTCGGCGGGCCGCGGAGCCTCGCCGAGGTGGAGCCCTACCTCTACGAGCTCTTCGCCGATCCGCTGGTGATCACCGCGCCCTTCGGCCCGCTCCGGCCGCTGTTCGCGAAGCTCGTCTCCCGCTTCCGCGCCCCGTCCTCGGCGGAGAAGTACGCGCTCATCGGCGGCCGGTCGCCGCTCGTCGAGGGGACGGAGGCGCAGGCGCGCGCGCTCGAGGCGGCGCTCGGGCCCGGGTACCGGTGCCACCTCGCGATGCGCTGCGGCCACCCGAACACCGCCGAGGGCGTGCGCGACGCGCTCGCCGCAGGGGCGACCCGCGCGGTGGCGCTGCCGCTCTACCCGCAGTACGCGAACGCGACGACGAAGAGCTCGCTCCTCGAGCTCCGCCGCCGCTGGCCGGCGGCGCGCGGCCCCATCGTCGAGATCTGCACCTGGCACGATCACGAGGGCTACCTCCAGGCGTCGGCCCACGCGGTGCGGGAGACGGTCGCTCGGCTCGCGCCCGGGCAGCGGGAGAAGCTGCTCGTCGTGTTCAGCGCCCACGGCCTGCCGGTGAGCCAGGTGCGGAAGGGCGACCCGTACCCCGGGTACATCGAGCTCTCGGCGCGCGAGACGGCGCGGCTCGCGGGCAAGCTCCCGTACCAGGTGACGTACCAGAGCCGGGTCGGCCCCGCGAAGTGGCTCGGCCCGGACACGAACGAGTTCCTGGCCGCGAACGCGCGCGGCAAGGCGATCGTCGTCGTGCCGATCGCCTTCGTCTCCGAGCACCTCGAGACGCTCTACGACATGGACATCCTCGCGAAGGAGGCCGCGCAGAAGGCGGGCTGCGAGGCCTTCCTGCGCGTGCCCGCGCTCGGCACGCGCCCCGACTTCATCGCCGCGCTCGCGGACGTCGTGAAGAGGGCCGAGGTGGGGCAGGGCGTTCCGCAAGGCCTTGTCCGCTCGTCCTGAGCCTGTCGATGGACGAGCGGTCGTCTCGCCCTCAGCGTGTCGATGCCGAGCGGGTCCGTACGCCGCCGCCGCGCCTCCGCCCGGCCCCCGCTGCGCTGCCTCGGTCGCGCGGCGGGGATGCCGGTCCGCGCGCGGCGGACGTGCGCCGCAGCGGGGCGAGGCGCGCCAAGCTTGCCGGCCACCTCCGCTCGTGCGCTCGCGGGGGCCGGGCTCCGGCGCTCCGGCGGCTGTGGCGCGCGAGGTCGTGTTCCCGGTGGCCAGATCAGAGAGCGCTCGTCCTGCCCGTCGACGGGCTCCGTGAGCGCGGTACCGCCCCGCGGGCGACGTCACGGCCGCGCGCGCCGGGTCCATCTGGTACAACGGACGGCATGGCAACGATCGCCACCGTCCTCGTCGCCGCCTGGGCCGGGTTCTACGTGGTCTCGCGCCGGCGCGCGCGCGCCGGCCACCCCGCGGCGGGGCGGTGGAACGCCGGGCTGCTGGTGATCGTCCTGCTCCTCTCGAGCGCGACGTGCGTCGCGCCCGTGGCGTGGCTCGTCACCGGGCTCGGCGCCGTCGCGCACGCGCCGCCGGCCGAGAGGGACGCGGTGTTGCAGCAGCTCGGGGGCCGCGCCTGGCTCGGGCTCGCGCTCGGGCTCGTCGCAATCCCGCTGACCGCGTTCGGAATCCTGCAGCACGCGAGGAACCGGAAGAGGATCCGGGAGGCGAAGGCGGAGGGGGGATCTCGCGCGCGTTCGGGCTGATGGCTCGAGCGCGCGGGGAGAAGCCGGGTACGGGACCGGGAGCGGACCCGGTCCCGACCCCGTCCCCGAACCCGTATCCGGTCCCGGTCCCGATCCCGCCCCCGTTCCCGGCTTTTCCCACGGGCACGGCCACGGGCACGGTCACGCCCCGCCCTCAGCCCCTCACCCGATTCAACCGGAACAGAACCCTCTTCAGGAGCTCGCTCGCAGGATGCTCCTTCAGCGCGGCCAGCGTCACGCGGCGCGCCTCGGCGAGGTCGCCGAGCGCCTCCTCCGCGAGCGCGAGCGCGGCGCTGGCGCGCGGGTGGGCGGGGGCGATCGTGAGCGCCTTCTTCGCGAGCTTGCGCGCCTCGTCGACCGCCTCGGCGATCGACAGCGCGGGATCGAACAGCAGCGCGAAGGCGAGCATCGCGAGGTACTCCGGCTCGCGGCCGTTGCGCGCCACGGCTTCGCGCAGCGCGATCACCGCCTCGCCGTGGCGGCGCCGGCGGAGCGCGCGCTGGCCGCGCTTGAGCGCGAGCTCGGCCTGGAGGTCCACGCCGGGGCGGCGCGCGCCGGTCTGCTCGAGGCGCTGCATCAGGTACTCGAGGTACGCGCGGCGCCGCTCGTCGTCGGAGAGCACGCGGTAGGCGGCGGCGAGCTTGTCCTGGATCGCCGCGAGCAGGTCCGCGAGCTCGGCCATCTCGTACTGCGAGAAGCCGTCGGGGTGGAAGCGGGCGGCGACGGTCCGGTAGGCCTGCTCGACCGCGGCGCCGCTGGCGTCGAGGTCGAGGCCGAGCGCCGCGAGGTGCGTGCCGGGCAGGATGTGGAGCGCCGCCTGGCGGATCGCCTCGCCGCGCTCCGGCGGCAGCGGCCGCTTCCGGTGCGGCACGGGCTTGCCGTACGCGTCCTGCGCCTCGGGCTCCTCCTGGAAGACGACCGCGCCGACCATCGAGAGGAACCAGAGGAGCGAGAGCGCCTCCTTCATCTCCGCCGAGCGCGCCGCCAGCCAGTCGCGCGTGGTGAGCCGCCCGTCGAGCGAGAGCGCGAGCCGGAGGTCGGACGAGCCGAGGCCGGCCGCGGGCAGGACCTGCGGGAAGTCGCCGGTGCGGACCGGGTACGCGAGGGTCACCGCCTTGAGCGCGTCGGCGAAGTGCTTCGTCGGCATCCCGAGCCGGGCGCCCTCCAGGATGACCTGGAGCGGGAGGAGCTCGACGCCGGCGCGGTCGGCGGCGAACTCGCCGCCGGGGTGGAACCGCCACCGCCCGTCGCGCGCCCCGATCGCCCGGACCACGATCGCGCGGAGGTGCTCGCCGAGGATGGCGTGGAGCGGCTCGCCCGGCTCGACCACCCCCGCGGCGATGAGCGCCGCGCCCGGCGAGAGGCCGCCCGCCATCGCCTCGAGAGCGGCGTCGTGCGCCGGCGCGTCGATCCGCCCCGAGGCGCGCAGCCACCGCAGCAGCGACTCGTCCGGATCCTCCGAGGTCGCCAGCACCGGCACCCCCTGCCGGAAGCCGAGCTGCCGCGCCGGGCCGGCGCCGTCGATCACCAGGATGCCCTCCGACAGCGAGCGCCAGATCTGGTGGAACAGCCGCGGCACCACGCCGGGCTTCACCTCGCCGCGCGACGTCGGCGCGCGCGCGAGCACCCGGGCGGCCCCGCGCAGCGGCGCCGGGGCCCGCTGCGCCACGAGCTGCTGCACCTTGTCGAGGAGGACGCGCTGGGTCGGGTCGGCGACGTAGGCGTTGGCCTTGAAGGGGAGGAGCGCGGGGAGGCCGCGCGCCTTCCCGAGGTGCTCGCGGTCGGTGACCACGAGCGGCACGCGCGGGTTGGCCTCGCGGAGCCGGTGCGCGAGCGCCACCGCGTCGCCGGCGACGTCGGCGGCGAGCACCACGGCGTCCGGCCGCTCGGCCGCGTAGAGCTCGTACGCGCGCGCCGCGTCCGCCGCCGCCAGGACCTCGAATCCTGCCTGCGAGAGGGTCGCGGCCACGAGCTCGCGCGTCGGCCCGTGGCCCTCGGCGAGGAGGATGCGCGTCACGCGGCCATTCTACTTGGACCTGGACCTGGACCTAGACCTCGACCTGGACCAGGATGCGTGCGGTGTCGCACCCCCGGCCGAGCTCTGGACCGCGAACGAAGAGCTCGCTTTCACTTCTGGACGAGGTCCAGGGCCAGGCCGAGGACTAGGACCAGGTTTGGTGCAAGCGAAGCCCGCCCACATGAAGGACCTCCTCCTCCCCCCTCACCGCCGCGTGCTCGATCGCCTGCTCGCCCCGGGGAGCGCGCGGCCGCTGCTCGCGTTCGACTACGACGGCGTGCTCGCGCCGGTCATCCGCGACCCGCGCGGCGCCCCGATGTCCCGGCGCACGCGCACGCTCCTCGAGGCGCTCGCCGCCCTCGTCCCGGTGGCCGTCGTCTCCGGGCGATCGTTCGCGAAGCTGCACCGCGTGGTCGGCGGCGTGACGCCCTCGCTCGTCGGCAATCACGGCTACGAGTTCCTGCACGCGACCCCGGTCCCGGCCGAGGTGCTGGCCCAGGTCCGGCGGTGGGAGCGGGAGCTCGCGGCGGCGGTCGCGGGCGTGCCGGGCGTCCACCTCGAGCACAAGCGCTCCACCTTCGCCGTCCACTGGGCGCAGGCGCCGGACCGCGCGCGCGCGGCGCGGGCGGTCCGGCGCGCGGCGGCGGCGCTCGAGGGCGTCCGGGTCGTCCCGGGGAAGAACCTGGTCAACGTCCTCCCCGCCGCGTTCCCGACCAAGGGCGACGCCGTGCGGCGGCTGCTCGCGGAGCTGGGCTGCCGGCGGGCGCTGTTCGTGGGCGACGACGTGACCGACGAGGACGTGTTCGCGCTGCCGCGCCGGCTGGTCCTGGGCGTGCACGTCGGGCGAGGGCCGTCGCGGGCGGAGTGGCGGATCCCGGGCCGCGAGGACGTGGACGTATTGCTCGAGGAGCTGCTGCGGCTGGCGCGGGCGCGGCCGGGGTGGCGCTCGGGCTCGTTCACGGGGGCGAGAGCACGGGCGCGCGCCGCGGGAGGGAAGCCGTGAGCCCGCGGAGCCCGCCGCCGCCCGGCGAGACGGGCGATCTCTTCGAGCGCGCGGCCCTGCTCGAGCGCGAGCGGGAGCGGGAGCGCAAGCTCGAGGAGGCGGAGCGCGCCCGCGCGCCGGCGCCCGCCCCGGCCCCCGCGCTGCCCAAGCCCTACACCGTTGGTGAGCTCACGCGCCTCCTGCGCGCCGCGGTCGAGCCGCGCTTCCGCGACGTGTGGGTCGCGGGCGAGGTGGCCAACCTGCGCCGCCAGGCGAGCGGCCACGTCTACTTCTCGCTCAAGGACGACGAGGCGCTCCTCGCGGCCGTGCTCTGGGCGTCGCAGGCGCGCCGCGTCCCGTTCGCGCTGGCCGAGGGGCAGGAGGTCCTCGCCCGCGGCTTCGTCGAGATCTACCCGCCCCACGGCAAGTACCAGCTCGTGGTGCAGGAGGTGGAGCCGCGCGGGGCGGGGGCGCAGGCGCTGTACCTGCAGCAGGTGAAGGAGCGCCTCCAGGCGGACGGCCTGCTCGACCCCGCGCGCAAGCGGCCGCTCCCGTTCCTGCCGCGCCGGATCGGCGTGGCGACGAGCCCCACGGGCGCCGCGCTCCGGGACTTCCTGCGCGTCCTGCTCGGTCGCTTTCCGTCGCTGCCGGTGCTCGTCGCGCCGTGCCGCGTGCAGGGGGAGGGGGCCGCCGCCACCGTGAGCTCCGCGGTCCGGGCGCTCTGCCGCGCGGGCGTGGAGCTCATCGTGGTGACGCGGGGCGGCGGATCGCAGGAGGAGCTCGCCGCGTTCAACGACGAGCGGCTCGCGCGCGTGATCGCGGCGTGCCCGGTGCCGGTGGTCTCGGCGGTCGGCCACGAGGTGGACGTCACGGTGGCAGACCTCGTCGCCGACGTCCGCGCCGCCACCCCGACCCACGCCGCCCAGCTCGTCGCGCCGGTGCGCGACGAGCTCGCCGCCGGGCTCGCCGCCCGGCAGGCGCGGCTGCGCCGGGCCGTGGACGCCGCGGTGGCCCGGCGCCGCCAGGAGCTGCGTGCGCTCCGGGCGGAGATCTCCGACCCCGCGCACCTCCTCTCGCGGGCGCGCCACCGCCTGGACGATCTCCTGCACCGCGCCGCCGACGCCGCCCGGGCGCCGGGCCGCCGCAGGCGCGCCGCGCTGGACGCGCTCCGCGCGCGCCTCCTCCAGCGCGAGCCGCGCGCCCACGTCCGCGCCCTGCGCGCGCGGATGGAGGCCGCCACCCGGAAGCTCGGGGCCTGGCAGTCGGCGACCTTCCGGCGGGAGGGGCTCCGGCTGGAGCGGCTCGCGGCCCGCCTCGAGCCGGCGAACGTGGCGAAGCTGCTCGCGCGGGGCTTCGCCCTGGTGCTCCACGGGGGACGGCTCGTGACGCGGAGCGCGGCGGTCGCGGCCGGGGACGAGGTCCGCGTCGCCCTCGGCGAGGGCTGGCTCGACGCGCGCGTCCTGTCGCGCGACGCCGGCGCCGATCCGCTGCCCGGCCGCGCCGAGGCGGCGGCCCGGAGCGGCGGAACGCCTCCGGGCGCGTCCGGCGTTGACCCCCCACCGCGGCGTCGCTAGAAGACATCCCGGAGGACGATCTTGGCCCAGAGCGAGCGGACAGAGGCGGCGACCGGCGCCGCGCCCGAGACGTACGACGGCCTCGTCTCGCGCCTCGAGCGCGTGGTGGGCGAGCTCGAGTCCGGGCAGCTCACGCTGGAGCAGTCCGTCGAGCGGTTCGCCGAGGGCGTGCGGCTCGCGCGCGAGGCGTCGCGCAAGCTCGACGAGGCCGAGCGGAAGATCGAGCTCCTCGTGCGGAACGCCGACGGCGAGGACGAGGCGGTGCCCTTCGACCCGGAGTCCGGCCGCACCGGCTAGGCGAGGACCATGCCCACCGAACCCGACAAGCTCACGGTGAGCGGCGAGCGCCCCCGCACGCCCAAGGTCATCATCGTCGACGACGACCGGGACACGCGCGAGATGCTCACGCTCGCGCTGGAACTCGAGGGGTTCGACGTCGGCCAGGCGGCGAACGGGCTCCGGCTCATCTCCGCCATGCACGTCGATCGCCCGGACGTGATCCTGCTCGACGTGATGATGAGCTGGATCGACGGCTTCGAGCTCTGCCGGGCGATCAAGAAGAACCCGACGTTCGGCGACATCCCCGTCATCTTCATCTCCGCGCGCAAGAGCATCGAGGACGAGCGGGTCGGCCTCGATGCGGGGGCGGTGGACTACTTCTCGAAGCCGCTCGACATGGACCGGCTCGTCGCCCGGATCCGGGAGATCCTGGCGCAGCGGGCCTCGGTGGATCGGACGGCTTGAAGTTGGTCTTGCCGGGGCCGGCCCAGCCTCCTCCGGCCGGGCGCTGTGACCCGGGAGCCACACACGGGGGTGGCCCGCCGGACACGTCCCCGCCTCGCGGACGGGTCGCACCGGTCCGTTCGTGCTAAATGAGGCCCACCTTGTCCGACCCGTTCCCGATCGACTCGTACCTCGCCGCCGTCGCCGCGCGGGTGGAGCGCTGGATCGTCGCGCTCCTCGAGGCGCGCGCGCCGCAGGGCCCGGCCGGGCTCTGGGCGGCGTTCCGGTACGCGCTGCTCGGCGGCGGCAAGCGGCTCCGCCCCGCGCTGGTGCTGGCGAGCGCGGAGGCGCGGGGGGCGGACGTGTCGGACGGCGCCCTCGCGCCCCGCTTCGCCCTGGCCCTCGAGCTCGTCCACACCTACTCGCTGGTGCACGATGATCTGCCGGCGATGGACGACGACGACCTGCGCCGGGGCCGGCCCACGGTGCACAAGGTCCACGGCGAGGCGACCGCCATCCTGGTCGGCGACGGCCTCCAGGCGCTCGCCTTCTCGCACCTGCTCGCGACCGACGATCCGCGCGCGGCGCCGCTCGCGCGCCTGCTCGCCGACGACGCGCTCCGGATGGTCCTGGGACAGGCACGCGACCTCGCCGGCGAGCACGCCGCGCTCTCCGAGGCCGAGGTGATGGAGCTCATGCGCGACAAGACCGGAGCGCTCGTCGCCTGCGCGGTCGCGGGGGGCGCGCTCTGCGGCGACGCCGCCCCCGCCGAGGCGTGGGCGCTCGGCCTGAAGCTCGGCCTCGCGTTCCAGATCGCCGACGACCTGCTCGATGTCGTGGGCGACACCGCCACGCTCGGGAAGCGCGCCGGGAAGGACGCGGCCGCGGGCAAGGCGACGCTGCCCGCGCTCCTCGGCGTCGCCGAGGCGCGGCGCCGGGCCGAGGGGCTGCTCGACGAGGCGCTCGTCGCGCTGGCGCCGCTCGGGCCGAGGGCGGAGGCGCTCCGCGCGCTGGCGCGGTTCGTGCTTTCGCGAGGCAAGTAGGACGTCGAAAGGCCACGGATGACCCGTCTGCTCTCCCGGATCGACTCCCCCGAAGACCTCAAGGTCCTCGCCCTCGACGAACTCCCGGCCCTCTGCCAGGAGCTCCGCACCGAGATCGTCCGGACCTGCGCGCGCAACGGCGGCCACCTCGGGTCCTCGCTCGGCGCGCTCGAGCTGAACGTCGCGCTCCACTACGTCTTCGAGACGCCGCACGACAAGCTGGTCTGGGACGTCGGGCACCAGGCGTACGCGCACAAGCTCCTCACCGGCCGGCGCGACGCCTTCTCGACCATCCGCACCCCCGGCGGCCTCGCCGGCTTCCCGGAGCGGGCCGAGTCCCCGCACGACGCCTTCGGCGTCGGCCACGCGTCGACCGCCATCAGCGCGGCGCTCGGCATGCTCGAGGCGCAGCGGCTCACGGGCGCGCAGGGCAAGGTGGTCGCCGTGGTCGGCGACGGCGCCATGACCGGCGGGATGGCGTTCGAGGGGCTCAACCAGGCCGGCTACCTGGGCCGGAACCTGCTCGTCGTCCTCAACGACAACGAGATGTCGATCTCGCCCAACGTGGGCGCGCTCTCCGAGTGGCTGTCGAAGAAGTTCGCCTCGCGGACCTACGACCGCTGGCGCCGCTCGGTGAAGGAGTTCCTGGCGAACGTGCCGCGCGGGCCGCAGGCCATCGAGGTGATCCGCCACGGCATCAACGCCACCAAGGCGCTCGTCACGCCCGGCATCCTGTTCGAGGGCCTCGGGTTCCACTACGTGGGCCCGGTCGACGGCCACGACGTCCTCAAGCTGGTGGAGACGTTCCAGAAGCTCGCGTCGTTCGACGGTCCGGTGCTCCTCCACGCCGTCACCACGAAGGGCAAGGGCTATCAGCCCGCAGAGTCGGACAAGGCGACCGGCGGCCACGGGCTGTCGTTCTTCGACGTGGACACCGGCAAGCCGGTGAAGAAGTCGACGCCGGCGGCCCGGAGCTACACCGAGCACTTCGCCCAGGCGCTCTGCGAGGAGATGGAGCGCGAGCCGCGGATCGTGGCGATCACCGCGGCGATGCTGGAGGGGACCGGCCTCATCCAGGCGAAGCAGCGGTTCCCCGAGCGGACCTACGACGTCGGCATCGCGGAGCAGCACGCGGTCACGTTCGCCGCCGGCCTCGCCTGCGAGGGCGTGCGGCCGGTGGTGGCGATCTACTCGACCTTCCTCCAGCGCGCCTACGACCAGATCATCCACGACGTCGCGCTGCAGAACCTGCCGGTGACGTTCGCCCTCGACCGCGGCGGGCTCGTCGGCGCCGACGGCAAGACGCACCAGGGCGCGTTCGACCTCGCCTACCTGCGCTGCGTCCCCAACCTGACCGTGCTCGCCCCGGCCGACGAGAACGAGCTCCGCCACGGGCTCCACACGGCGCTCCAGCTGCCCGGCCCGGCCGCGATCCGGTTCCCGCGCGGCGCGGGCGAGGGGGTGGCGCTCGAGCCGGTCCGCGCCCTCGAGGTCGGGCGCGGCCGGATCGTCCGGAACGTGCCGGGGAAGCCGGACGCCTGCGTGATCGCCGTCGGGCCGACGCTCAGGGCCGCGCTCGCCGCCGCCGAGCGGCTCGCCGCCGACGGGCTCGCCGTGACCGTGATCGATCCGCGGTTCGTGAAGCCGCTCGACGCGGAGCTCCTCTGCGCCGAGGCGGCGCGCGCGGGGCGGGTGGTGACGGTCGAGGAGGGATGCCTCGCCGGCGGCGTGGGGAGCGCCTGCCTGGAGCTGTTCGCGTCGCGCGGGCTCGTCCTGCCGGTCCGGTGCCTCGGGCTCCCCGACGCCTTCGTCACGCACGGCGACCCGGCCGCGCAGCGCGCCGACCTGGGGCTGGACGCCGACGGGATCGCCGCCGCCTGCCGCGCCTTGGTGGGCAAGCGCGCGGCGCGCGGGGCTGCGTGAGTGAAGGGCCCACGGCGCCAGCGGATCGACGTCCTCCTCCTCGAGCGCGGGCTGGCCGAGTCGCGGACCCGCGCGCAGGCGCTCGTCATGGCCGGCGCGGTGGTCGTCGGCGAGGCGCGGGTCGACAAGGCGGGCGCGCTCGTCGATCCCGCGCTCCCCATCCGCATCAAGGAGGACGCCGCGCCCCGGCGCTGGGTCTCGCGCGGCGCGGAGAAGCTGCTCCGCGCCCTGGAGGTGTTCCCCATCGATCCGCGGGGGAAGACCTGCGCCGATCTCGGCGCCTCGACGGGCGGCTTCACCGACGTGCTGCTCCAGCACGGGGCCGCCCGGGTGTACGCCGTGGACGTCGGATACGGGCAGCTCCACCCGAAGCTCCGCGACGACCCGCGCGTCGTCGTCCGCGAGCGCGAGAACGCCCGGGCGCTCACCGCCGAGGCGCTCGGCGAGCCGGTGGACCTGGTGGTCGGCGACCTCTCGTTCATCTCCCTGCGCCTCGTGCTGCCGGCCGTGCGGGCGATCCTCCGGCCGGGCGGCCAGGCGGCGCTCCTCGTAAAGCCGCAGTTCGAGGTGGGCAAGGGCGAGGTGGGGAAGGGCGGCGTGGTGCGGGACGACGCCCAGCGCCGCGCCGCGCTCGAGGCCGTCGCCGCCGCGGCCCGGGCGCTCGGGTTCGAGGTGCTCGGTCACGCCGAGTCGCCGATCGAGGGCCCGGCCGGCAACCGGGAGTGGCTGCTGGGCCTCTCGCTGCCCGCGCGCTGAGCCGCGATCACTGCTGGTGAATGTAGTCCGGTGCACGGACCGTGGGACCGTGGCCCTCACCTTGCGTGAAGATCGGTTCTCGCTATCCTGGGAACGCGGTACACGGACCGTACTTCATCGAGGTGCTCATGGGTGTGACGCGCGGCTTCGCCGTCGTGGGTGGACTGGTGTTCCTTTCGCTCGCCGGGTGCGGGGCCGGATCGCCCGAAGGCGCTCCCGCGGCCCCGCCGGCCGCGGCGCTCGCCCCCGGGGCGATCCCGATCTACGAGGACGCGCTCGCCGCCGGGTGGGTGGACTGGTCGTGGAGCACCACCCGCAACTTCGCCGCCACCTCGCCGGTCGCCGCCGGTGCGCGGTCGCTGGCGGTCACGTACCAGCCGTGGGGCGGGCTCTCGCTGCACCGCAACACGGGGCCCGTCAGCGGGATGTCCGCGGTCGTGCTGTCCGTGTACGGCAGCGCGGCGGGGGTCGATCTGCAGGTGTACGTGTCGAGGGACGGCACGTCCCTGCCCGGCGTCCTGCTGGCGCAGCACTGCGCCGGGAGGACCATCCCGGCCGGCGCCTGGACGCGGTGCTCGGTGCCGATGTCTGCGCTCGCGCCCGCGGGCACGGCGATCGACGGGATCGGGCTGCGCGACGTCGGCGGCGTCGCCCGCCCGACGATCTACCTCGACGACGTGGGGCTGGTCCCGGCCGCCCCGCCTGCGCCGACCGGCCTCGCCGCCACGGTCTCGGGCGGCGCCGTCTCGCTGTCCTGGACCGCCGCCGCGCGCGCGACCGGGTACGACGTCTACCGGAGCACCGCCGCCGCCGGGCCGTTCACGCGCCTCACCGGCGCGGCGCAGGCCGCGACG
>Ga0196976_1000497_pt1 | contig 24581 bp, 20 predicted proteins | sample S3v_513CmetaG_FD_148644 | JGI IMG/M metagenome (GOLD analysis project Ga0196976, IMG submission 148644) | Soil microbial communities from Anza Borrego desert, Southern California, United States - S3+v_5-13C | ecosystem: Environmental > Terrestrial > Soil > Desert | place: USA: California...
GTTCGGGTTGTGCTTCGCCAACACCTTCGTGATCGCCGCCGTCAACGTCGTCTTCCCGTGGTCGATGTGCCCGATCGTCCCCACGTTTACGTGCGGCTTACTGCGGTCAAACTTCTCTTTCGCCATGTCTCACTCCGTAGCTTGTCTTTCCAAGCTCGCGCCGGCCTTTACCGGAGCGGCTGAACGAACCCTTATTTTGTCGTGGGCGCCTTGCCCTGAACTTTCGCGATGATCTCTTCGGCCACTGCGCGCGGTGCTTCCTCGTAACGCGAGAAGTGCATCGAGTAGGTCGCGCGGCCCTGGGTCAGCGAGCGCATGTGCGTCGCGTAGCCGAACATCTCGCTCAGCGGCACCATCGACTTGATCACCTGCGATCCAGCGCGGTGCTCCATGCCTTCGATACGACCGCGACGCGAACTCAGGTCGCCCATGATCGTGCCTGCGAACTCTTCCGGAACCACGACTTCGACAGCCATCACGGGTTCCAGCAGGACCGGGCTTGCCTTGCGAGCGGCTTCCTTGAAGGCCATCGAACCGGCGATCTTGAACGCCATTTCGTTCGAATCGACTTCGTGGTAGCTGCCGTCGTACAGGGTGGCCTTGATGTCCACCATTTCGTACCCGGCCAGGATGCCGCCTTCCATGGCTTCCTTGATACCTTCGTCGATTGGCTTGATGAACTCTTTCGGCACCGTTCCGCCGACGACGTCGTTGACGAACTCGTAGCCCTTGCCGGCCTCGTTCGGCTCGATGCGGATCTTCGCGTGACCGTACTGGCCGCGACCGCCCGACTGCCGGATGAACTTGCCTTCCGCTTCGCTCTTCTTGCGGATGGTTTCGCGATAGGCTACCTGCGGCTTGCCGACATTCGCCTGAACGCTGAACTCGCGCATCATGCGGTCGACGATGATCTCCAGGTGGAGTTCACCCATGCCGCTGATGATCGTCTGGCCGCTGTCCGGGTCCGTGCTCACGCGGAAAGTCGGGTCTTCCTGCGCCAGTTTCCCAAGCGCGATGCCCATCTTTTCCTGGTCGCCCTTCGTCTTCGGCTCGACCGCCACGTGGATAACCGGCGCGGGGAACTCGATCGACTCAAGCAGAACCGGGCTCTTCGAATCGCAAATCGTGTCGCCCGTTATAACGTTGCGCAGGCCCACGCAGGCGCAGATATCACCGGCGTAGATCTCCTGGATTTCTTCACGCTTGTTCGCGTGCATCTTCAGGAGGCGGCCAATGCGCTCACTCTTGCCTTTCGACGGAATCAGAACCGTGTCGCCCGTCTTGAGCTGGCCCGAGTAAACACGAACGAATACGAGCTGTCCCACAAACGGATCCGTCATGATCTTGAAGACCAGACCGGAGAACGGCTCCTTATCGTCGGCAGGACGAACAACCTCAGCAGCCGTGTCAGGATCGGTACCCTTCACCGCCGGAATTTCGCTCGGCGACGGCAGGAAGTCGATGACCGCGTCCAACACCTGCTGCACGCCCTTGTTCTTGAACGCGCTACCGGCAAGCACCGGGAAGAGCTTCAGCGCGATTACGCTCTTGCGGAGCGACTTCTTCAGCTCCTCGGGCGTAATCTCCTCGCCTTCCATGTACTTGTGCAGCAGGTCGTCGTCGTTCTCGACGATCGTTTCGACCAGCTGATTGTGGAATGCCTGGGCTTTCTTCTGAAGTTCCGCGGGAATTTCTTCGATGGAGAACTCGGAACCGAGGGTCTCGTCGTGGAAGAGGATCGCCTTCATCGTAAACAGGTCGATCACTCCCTTGAACTTATCTTCCGCGCCGATCGCAAGCTGAATCGCCACTGGACGGGCATTCAGGCGCTTGCGGATGGTATCGATGGCGTGCTCGAAATCGGCACCCATCTTATCCATCTTATTGATGAAGCAGATTCGCGGAACGCCGTACTTATCGGCCTGCCGCCAGACAGTTTCCGACTGTGGCTCGACCCCGTGTACGGCGTCGAACACCGCAACTGCGCCATCAAGCACGCGGAGCGAGCGCTCCACCTCGGCCGTGAAATCGACGTGGCCGGGCGTGTCGATGATGTTGATGCGAATGTCGCGCCAGACACAGGTCGTCGCGGCACTCGTGATCGTGATTCCGCGCTCCTGTTCCTGCTCCATCCAGTCCATCGTGGCGGTGCCTTCATGGACCTCACCGATGCGGTGCGTACGTCCCGTGTAGAACAGGATGCGCTCCGTCGTGGTGGTCTTTCCGGCGTCGATATGCGCCATGATGCCGATGTTGCGACAACGCTCTAATGGAACCTGTCTTGGCACTGCTTCCTTTTCCTCTTTTCTTTGCAGCCGGGCTTGCCATCTGCGAAGCGCTAGCTTCGCCCCCACTCCGAACGCCGGAGTACTTCATCGGGCCCGTGGCCCGCAGTTACCGAACCACTACCACCGATAATGCGCGAACGCCTTGTTCGCTTCGGCCATGCGGTGGACGTCTTCCTTCTTCTTGATCGCCGCGCCGCGATTGTTCGCCGCATCCAGCAACTCGTTCGTCAACTTCTCCTGCATGCCCTTTTCGCCACGGCCGCGGGAGTAGGAAACGATCCACCGGATCGCCAGCGACGTGCGTCGATCAGGGTTGACCTCGATCGGCACCTGGTAGTTCGCGCCACCCACGCGCCGGGTTTTCACCTCGAGCAGCGGCTTTGCGTTCTCAACAGCCTTCTTGAACAGCTTGAGGGGCTCATCGCCACCGCGCTGCCCGAGCTGCTCCAGCGCGCCATAGAAGATGTGCTGGGCCGTGCTCTTCTTGCCCTGCCACATCATCGAGTTGATGAACTTCGTGACCAGGGTCGATCCGTAAATCGGGTCGGGACTCACTTCCCGCTTCGCGATATGTCCTTTTCTTGGCATAGCTACTCAGAAATCCTTCGCTTGCTACTTCGGTCGCTTCGCGCCGTACTTCGAGCGCCCTTGCTTGCGGTTGGCGACGCCGGTTGCATCCAGCGTGCCGCGGACGACGTGGTAACGAACGCCCGGCAGGTCTTTCACACGGCCACCGCGGATCAGCACGATCGAGTGCTCCTGCAGGTTGTGGCCGACGCCCGGGATGTACGTCGTTACCTCGATACCATTGGTCAAGCGCACACGCGCGACCTTACGCAGCGCCGAGTTCGGCTTCTTGGGCGTCTGCGTGTACACGCGGGTGCAAACTCCGCGCTTCTGCGGGCAAGATTGCAGCGCCGGCGACGCCGTCTTGTACTTCGGCGCCGTACGCCCTTTGCGAACCAATTGACTGAATGTAGGCACTCTTTGCCGCTCCTTCACAGCGCTTCCGCCACGCACAGGCGCTAAAAACGCACCTGCGCCGCCGACGGCGCGTCTCTGCTATCACCCATTCGCTGGGCTGGCACGGCTCTCCGCCGAACCATATTTCCCCTAGGGGAAGATTTCCTTGGTCTGGACCGGACGACGGTGACGCTCCGTCTTGGTGCGCTCCGTTTCGTCTAGCTTCGCCTGCATACCCTTCCATAGGCGGAAGGCAGCGCAGGCGGTCGTTTCAGCGAGGAACTACAACTTCTACAGCTTAGCTGCAACAGGCAAGCCAAACTCTGCTCGCGGAACCTTTTGAATATACCAACTGGGTACCGAAGCGTCAATCGTTTGCTGCCCCTTTATCACCAAAAAGCATACCGCTTCCCGCGATTTCACGTTCTCGCATCCACGACTACGATCAGATCCGTCCCCGGCTCCGGCATTCACCTGCCTTGCCCTGTGTTGCTGCAGCCTCTACACTGGATTATTCGCTCAACACTCGTGTGAGGGGAAGCTTTGCGCGTTTCTGCGATTTTACTCGTTGTAATCCTGGCCGTCGTTGGCGGTCTTACTGGCTGCGGTGGGGACAATAAGAGCGCCGGCTCGAAAGGCCCCGCGAAAGTCACCGTAACTTACACCGCTCGCTCATTAACGATTGGAGACGTTGTAACGAGTTTGGCCCAGCCGGGCAACTTGGCAACCTACGACTCCTCCAACGAACTGATGGCCGCGAATTACAGTTTCAAGTCGAGCAATCCCGATTTCGTGGATGTTGCCAACAACGGCTGGATTTGCGCCGGCACCTGGGACAGCGACTCCAACCCGGTAGTCTGCAATCCCGGAACGAAGAGTGACCCGACACTCGGACCGAAGTACGGCGCCGGCGTCGGTAGAGCCGACATCACGGTCACGGCCAGCAACGGGGCGGGCAGCGCTACTTCAGATCCGATCACCATATATGTTCACCCCAAGGTGGACAGCATCGAAGTCTCGTCGTCCGTCTCGGATTGCGTGTCACAGAAGGGCACGGCCCAGTTCACGGCGAAGGCATTCGGGCGCGGGGTCGATATTACGGACAGCATAGGAAAGTTCCAGTGGTCCGCTGAAACGGCAACTGGCGGAATCGCAGCGGGAGTTCTGTCCCTTGATGATGCCGGCAAAGCGACTGCTCTGAATCCGGGACTTGCACGCGTCTATGCGACTGTGACAGGCGCGACCCCCGTTAAGAGCTCGCCGGTTATGTTCATCACCTGTCCGGTGACGAGTATCGATATCCACGTCAAGGACTCGACCGATACCTCGTTCGCGCTCGATGCCAACGCCAGCAAGACGCTTACTGCCGACGTGTTCGACAGCAAGGGCAATCGGGTGATCCTCACCCAGACCAAGGCCAATTCGGCAATCTCTGGCGGAGAGCTTTCCTGGATTCCGGCAGCGTTTCTCACCGCCGGCGTAGCCCCGGTGCCACCGGGCGACAACCCAACCACAGTCGAAGCCACGGTTACGGCGAAAGCAGCCGGCCGCACTGGCATCGTCGCCATGTGCGTGCCGCCGATCTGCAACAACGGCCTGCCTATCGTATTCAGCAACGTCGTAACGGCAACTACGAACGGAACCACAGCCACTACGGTTTACGCTGCGGGTACTGACAGCACATCGCTGGTTCCGATTTCAACTTCGAACAACACGGCCGGAACGGCGATCACGCTGAAAGCTAAGCCAAACTCGTTTGTATTCAGCCCTACAGGCAATCGAGCTTACCTGGGCAGCGCAGACGGCATGATGGCGCTTAACCCTTCCACCAACACCGTCACCGATCCGGACGCGAGATTGAAAGGCAAAGTGCTGGCCGTGGTGCACCCACATCCAATTGCACTGGGCGGAGCGAGTCCCAAAGATGTCTGGATCATCCTTTCCGATAGCACGAAGCAGAAGGTTTACTTCGTGATCGAATCGCTGGACGCAAACAACAATGTCCAGACCAGCATCACCGCTTACAATGTCCCGAACGTCGAAGCCGCTGCGTTCTCGGCAGACTGGTCCAGACTTTATCTCCTGGGCGGTGGCAAGCTCACCACGATCACGAATCGGGGCGCCGCGATCCCGGTTGCCCTGGACGGAACTGACGTAGCGTTCCTTGCGAACGGCTCCTTTGCGTACACCGCATCCGGTGCGAACGTGCACGCCTTCGCCACCTGCAACAACTCACAGGTTGGCAGCGTGGGCGCTCCGGGTTCGAATGCGAAGCTGCTCAAGACGCTTCCGAACGCCAGCAAGATGATCGTTGTGGACCCGCCGAACATCGATGCACTCACCGTTTCGAGTTCGTTTGACGGTTGTCCTCCGACGCTCTCCCATACGACCGAGACGGCGGACCTCGGCGCCGGCACGTTCACGCCCAGGCAATTGCTGGTTTCTCCAGACAGCACGCGTGCTTTCGTGATCACGGACCAGGCTGGCGTCTTCACCTACAAGGTCGCCGACAACACTGCTGCCAGCATCGGCATCGGTGGCGCCATCCCGTTCACGGGCGGCATCACTGCTGACGGCAATCAATTGTTCGTTGGAGCCAGCGACAAGAAGGTGCACCGGATAGACCTGAGCACCAACACGGACGCTCAGCAATACACGCTGGAATTCACGCCAGATCTGGTTGTGGTGAAGCCGTAACTCGGCTCAACCACCAATAAAGAAGGGCCTGCGCAAGCAGGCCCTTCGTGTTTCTGCACTCTCGATTCGCTACCGAGCCGTCTCCAGTTCCTTCGCCACGCTATCCAGCACACCATTGATGAAGTGAACGGATTCGGGGCTGGAATACTTCCGCGCGATCTCCAGCGCTTCATTGATGACGACCGGCTTGGGAGTCTTGGGATAGGCGAGGAACTCGGCAACAGCCGCACGTAAGACGTTCCTGTCAACGCTCGCCATCCTCTCCATACGCCAGTGCTCGGCATGGCGCTCGATCATCGCATCGATTTCGTCGCTGCGCTCCATCCCGATACGAAACAGGTCATCGGCGAACCCGCGTACGCTATCTTCTAGATCATCGCGCTCTGCCCAGAAGGTCTTTCGAACGTGCTCCAGGTTCTGCCGCCCCATGTCCGCCTGGAACAGCATCTGCAACGCCAACTCTCGCGATTTCCGTCTCGTTCCCATCCGCACCTGATAGTACTCCGTGTCCAGTCTGTCCTGGCCGTATGAACGTTATGAAGACTTCCGAAAAGTTCGGAGGACGCTCTCACCTACTCGCCTGCGTGGCTATCCGATCCCCGAATCGCGCGTGTGAGACTTGCCATCTCCACGGCGGCCAAGCCCGCCTCGAATCCCTTATTACCCGCTTTCAATCCGGCGCGGTCGATTGCCTGTTCGAGGTTTTCGCAGGTCAGAACGCCGTAAGCATGGGGTACGCCCGTCTCTTGAGCCGACTGCCCAATGCCCCGCGTCACTTCCTCGGCGATGTGCTCGTAGTGCGTGGTTTCTCCACGAATGATGCACCCGATACAGATCACCGCATCCACGCGTCCGGTTTCAGCCAATGCCCTGGCCGCCGAGGGAATCTCGAATGCACCGGGCACGCGAACGATTTGTATGTCGTTGTCGTTTGCGCCTGAGCGCCGCAGCGCGTCCAGTGAACCCTGCATAAGACGCTCGGTGATGAATGAGTTGAAGCGCGAAATGACAATCCCGAACCGCTTTCCCCGTGCATCCAGTGCGCCTTCGATTGCCTGGTTCTGCCGCGGTTCCTTCTCGGCGAGATACGAAAACAGCGCGACAGCCTGTCCGGGTGCTGCCTCCGCAAGGAACATTCGACCGCCCCAGCGCCGGTCACCAATCTCTTCGGCTATCTTGTATCCGCGGCGCTTGCACAACTCGTACGCCATATCAACGTTCGTCACTTCGAAGATGAGATCGGTACGAGGAAAATCGCCCCCGAAACCTATCTCAATTCCGGCCTGCGGAGTCCGAAACATGACTCCCTTGTTGTGTCGCCCTTCCCATGCCTGTCCGGCGTCAAGGCCCAACGCGGTGAAGAAATCCTGCATGGCGTCGAAGTCTTTTTCATCCTGCGCCACACGGACAATGTAGATGTTCTTGATCATTCCTGGCTGACTGGTGCTTTTGAGGTTGAAAGAAGAAGGTTATCAGAAAAGACGCCTGCCGCAGGCCCTAACTGCTGGCTGCTGTGGATGGTCACCATCATTGGAATGCAGGCCGGGCCGGCGACCTGGGTCCGCGCGCTCCGCCTCTGCCACGGTCGCCCAGAATGCAACGAAGCCTTGCCTTTCCAGTGATATCGGTCACAGGTGAGCCGCTGCTCTCCTTGTATATTGTTGCTACGATGAAGCGCGCTTCCGCACATGTGGCCGCTTTGCTGATCCTGTTGCTGCTGGCTCCAACCCTGGCACCCGCAGCGCGGCAGTGTGCTTCCATCGGCGAGCACGGTTGCTGTGGCAGCGAGTCCGCAACGGCACTGAAGGCGGAAGTAACTGTGCCGCCCTGTTGCGAACTGAAGGCCGATCATCGCCCTTCCGCCGCACTGAAGCCCTCACCCCGTGGGACAGTAGGTTCTCCTCCGCTTGTCTCCGTTGCACTCATAACGCCTGCACGAATGCACGACCCGCTGCTTGTGCAGGTGGAAAGCGTCCGCTACTCTCCCGCCTCGCGTCAGGCGCTGCTCTCAGTATTTCTGATCTAGACTTCCTGCCGAATCAGACGCATTCATCCCCCTGCGCGCTCATGCATTCGCACCCGCAGGACGTGTTCAAGAAGCCAGATAAGAAAGAAAGGGAATCATACTTATGTTGAAAGTGTTCCGTGCAGCTCTGATCATCACCGTACTCACCGCGCTGGCTACGTTCGCCATCGCCCAGCAAAACGCCGAGAATTCGCACGACCACAGCCAGCACCAGGCGAAAGCGTGCTGTAAGCAGAAAGCCGCTGACGCAAAGGCTTGCTGCGAAGGTTGCGCGCAAATGAAAGGTGCCGCCGAAGGCAAGTGCTGCGGCGAAGGTTGCTGCAAGGAAGGTTCCGCCGGCAAGGGATGCTGCGGTGAAGCCAAGGACGGCAAGCAATGCTGTGGCGGCGGTTGCTGTGGCGCCGAAGCGAAGAAAGCATCCGCTAAAGGCAAGGGATGCTGCGGCGGAGAAGGGATGAGCTGCGCCCGCAAGAAGGCCGCTTAGTTGTCCACAGAAATCATCGGCACGGCTTCGCGCCGTGCCGATTCGCTTTGCTGCCGCTTACCTATCGGCCCTTGAACTCCGCCGTTCTCTTCTCCAGGAACGCCTTCGTACCTTCGGCCTTGTCCTCAGTTGCGCAGCAGACCCCGAACAGCGACGCCTCCAGGAACAGCCCTTCGTTGAGAGTCATCTCCATGCCCTTGTTTACCGCCTCAAGGCAATAGCGGATAGCCAGCGGAGCGTTCGCGATGATCTTCTGCGCAATCGCCTCTGCGCGTGCAACCAACTCAGCCGCCGGAACAACCTCGTTCACCAGCCCGATCTGCAGCGCATCCTGCGCGCTGATCATCTCCCCTGTCAGCAAGATCTGATTCGCTACTCCCTTACCAACCAGGCGGGGCAAGCGTTGCGTGCCGCCGTAGCCCGGGATTATGCCTAGCTTCACCTCAGGCTGGCCGAGCTTCGCGGTTTCGCTGGCGATCCTCAGCGTACACGCCATCGCCACCTCGCATCCTCCGCCGAGCGCAAATCCATTAATACACGCGATCACCGGTTTGCCGAGGTTCTCAATCAGGTCCAGCACCGCCTGGCCCCGTTGCGCGTACTCCTTGCCGGCTACCGCATCCTGCTTCGCCAGCTCCCCTATATCGGCCCCGGCGATGAAGGCCTTCTCTCCCGCGCCGGTCAGGATTGCAACCCGCACTTCCTCGTCGTCTCTGACGCTCGTGAACGCGCGGTGCAGTTCGCTCATCGTCGCGGAGTTGAGTGCGTTCAGCACCTTCGGGCGATTCACTGTGATGTAGGCAATAGCGCCCTTCTTCTCGAACAGCAGATTCTCAAATGTCTGCGGCACTGCCGAAGTTGCCATCACAACCTCCTCTGTCAGGTGCCCCACTCTTGGCCGTAGGCGAGGGTGGGAGACATTCAACTGCACCGGTCGTACACGCACAACGGATACTGATTACTGAATGCTGCTTTCTCAGTCCGCAGCGGACTTCGCCTCTTCTGCGGCCGGAGTTGCCACCGCAAGCCCCATCAGCGAGGCGTCCTGCGGCACTGGCTTATCAGGGTTCGAGTAATCATAGAATCCTCGCCCCGACTTCCTGCCGTACCAGCCCGCCATCACCATTCTCTTCAGCAGCGGCGGCGACGCGAAGCGGCGCTCCTTGAACTCGTCGAACATCACGTGCGTGATGTAGTAGGTCGTGTCGAGTCCTACGAAGTCCAGCAGCGTGAATGGACCCATCGGATAGCCGCAGCCGAGCTTCATCGCCAGGTCGATGTCGCTGATCGACCCAACGCCTTCCTCATACGCCCGGATGGCGTCAAGCAGATACGGCACAAGCAATCGGTTCACGATGAAACCCGTCTTGTCGCTGGTACGAACAGGCACCTTCCCCAGCTTCTGTGCAAAGGCATACGCCGCCTCGAACACTGCCGGATCTGTACCAATCGTCCGTACCACCTCCACCAACTGCATCAGCGGGACGGGATTGAAGAAATGCAGTCCGATGAAGCGCTCCGGCCGCTTCGTTGCCGTCATCAGTTCCGTCACCGAAATCGACGACGTGTTCGTGGCGAAGATCGCGTCGCGCTTAACGATGCCGTCCAGCGACTCATACATTTCTTTCTTCTGCTCAACATTCTCGATTATGGCTTCGATCACGATGTCGCAGTCGGCCAGGTCCTGCCGGTTGGTCGTGCCGTACAGGCGCGCGCAAATCGTGTCCACCGGCTCTTTCAGCTTTCCCTTTTCCGCTATTTTCGAAAGCGACTTATTGATTCCCGAAAAGCCTTTGTCGAGGAACCGCTGCTCCACCTCGAGCACAACCACGTCAAATCCCGCTGTGGCAGCAACCTGTGCGATTCCCGAGCCCATCAACCCACAGCCAAGAACGCCCACTTTGCGCATTTGCATCCTGATCCTCGCGTCAGAAGCGATTTGAAAACTGCCGCAACCCCGAAGAAGCTACAAACAACCGCTCAACAAGATGACGTCAGTCACCAAACAGGACGTCATCCCGAGCGACCGGAGCCCCCCTTTTGGGCAGAGAGACTCGAGGGATCTGCGTTCAATTATGCCGATTGCCCGATTCTGCAATTCAGCGCCTGCCACTCCCGCCATGATCTTCATGCTTGTCCTCGGTCGAGGCTACTGCATGTGACGATCCGATTTCCGGGTGCCTGATCTGTCCGCCCAGATTGGCCGCCCAGCCAACCACGCCACCCACAACCATGGCCAGCACCAGGCATACCGTAGCCGCCGTCCGGGACACCAGCGGCTTGCGCCGAGAGGCCACCAGTGCGACGAGAGCAGCCACTCCAAGCACCTCCAGGCCTATGAGCGCGACCAACCCAGCGTCTTCATGGCGCTCGATCATCCCGTGCGAAACGCCCGGAATCTCTTCCACAATCTCCTCTGCCGCATTTCCGGTAAAGAACACTGGGACCGAGATGATGGCAACCACCACGAACGAAAGAAGCGCAGCGCGAATCACGTCGCTGCTCTTTCTGAGAACGCCCCAGAGCAGGAACGCTGCGGCAAATCCAAGACCAACGACTGGAATGTGATTCAGTAGCAAATGCGCGTGCTGCAAGTTCATGCCCCTCTCTCCAACATCGTCGTCATACCTTGTCCCTCGCCGATCCTCACAAGTTGTGACCCTGAAACACCTCTTTGTTGCACCGAAAGACCTGGCCGAGCGACCGGCGCGTGCGTAGCACGCCTACGCCGACGCGAGCTTCCCTATCCCGCACTCTCCACGATCATCGCGATTCCTTGTCCGCCGCCAATACAAGCTGCCGCCAGACCATACCGCTTCCCCCGCCGCCGCAACTCGTGCAACACGGTCAGCACAAGCCTCGCGCCGCTCGCTCCCAGCGGATGCCCGAGCGCGATGGCGCCACCGTTAACGTTGAGCTTCTCGCGGTCGAGCCCAAGTTCTTTCTCAACTGCAAGGATCTGTGCGGCAAACGCTTCGTTGATCTCGACCAGGTCGATGTCGTCTAACGTGAGCCCGGCTTTTTCCAGTGCGATCTTCGTTGCTGGCACCGGGCCGCGCCCCATCAGCTTCGGGTCCACACCAGCTACTCCCCAGCTCACGATGCGACCGAGCGGCTTCATTCCGCGCTTTTCCGCATCCGCCGCCGGCATGACCACCACGGCTGCCGCGCCGTCCACGATGCCGCTCGCGTTACCGGCGGTCACCGTGCCGTTCTTTCCAAACGAAGGCTTCAGCGTCGCCAGACCCTCGAGCCTGGTATCAGGACGCAGGTGGTCATCCTTGTCGAACATTTCGCCCGTGGGCTCGCCGCGACGGTTCTTCAGTGGGACGGGCACGATCTCTTCCTTCAACCGGCAAGCCTGCTGGGCCGAGGCGGCGAGTTGCTGCGAACGCAATGCGAACTCATCCTGCATCTCTCGCGTGATGCCCATCTTCTCGGCGTAGAGTTCTGCCGTGTTCGCCATGTAAAGACCGCAGTGCGAATCGAGCAGCGCCACCATCAGCGAGTCCTCGAGTTTGCCTTCCCCGAGACCTACGCCCCAGCGCATACCGCGCACAACGTGCGGCGCCTGCGACATCGACTCCATGCCGCCTGCCAGCACCCTCGTCGCTTCTCCAAGCTGGATCAGTTGCGCCGCGGACACAATCGCCTGCATGCCGGACCCGCAGAGCCGATTCACGGTCAAGGCCGGGGTTTCTTCCGGCAAGCCCGACTTCAGTGCGACGTGTCGCGCGCCATAAAGAGCGTCGCCAGTCGTCTGCATGGCATTGCCGAAGATGCAATGGTCGAACTCGGCTGCGTCCAGACCCGCGCGTTTGATTGCGCCCTTCGCAGCCACCGCGCCGAGTTCCTGCGCGCTGAAATCGCGCAGCTTGCCGCAGTACCGTCCCAAAGGCGTACGTGCACCGCTGACGATAGCAATGTCATAAGGCTTCAACATGTAATCCCCACTACGGAAAAGGAAGGAACAGGGCCCCACACCCCGCTGAAAAACAACTGGAAGAGTCTAGCAACTTACGCAAGATGCCGTAAAGAACGGGAGAGACAGTGTGTCGCGCTCGCCCCGAGTCGGCTGCTGATGGATGCAGAAAACACGCTGGCGCTGGTATCTGTGCAGGAAAGACAACCGCGAACGGTAAATCAGGAGTCGGCGGACAGGTAGCAGCTCACCGATTGCGAGTGACAATGCCCTTCCGCAGTTATGTGATTATGCAGTTCCGCAATCCTACGCCGTTCCTGCCATGCTCACTTGGGGGGCAATAGACTTCACGGCTTCCGGACCTTCTTTCAGCGCACCTTCCAGCGCGCTTTCAGCCCGGTTGATCACTTCCGTGACGATGTCCACTGGGTCGTAGCTTGAGGCCAGCACACACTCCGCAATACCTGCCGCCAGCCGCGGGGGTTCATCTGTTCCCGGCAGTCGGGTTGCTGCGACCACCTTTCGCAGTTTTTGCGCCACCAGGTGCGCGTTGGCTTCGTTAGTCTCCGCCAGGATCAGCGCAATGATGCTGCGGTCATACCGCACTGCGAAATCATGCTGGCGCGTGTGCGACGAGACTAGCTGTCCAATATCGCGCATCAGTTGCTCAACCGCGGCCTCTCCGAATTCCTTCAGCAGTTCCGCCGCATTCCCGAAGCTCATCAGCATCAGGGTCAGCATGCTTTTCTGTGCCTGGGCTCTGCGAACCTCGGAGGTAAGCATGTCCAGGTATGAAGCGCGTTTCAGCAACCCCGACCTTTCTTCCGTCACGGCAAGGTTCTTCACCAGGCTCCGCAGCTTTGCATTACTCACGGCTTGCGATATCTGCTCCGCGATGGTCTTCAGCATCACCACGTCAGTTTGCTGCCAATCCCGCGCCGTGCCACTCTGAGCGAGCACAAGCAGTCCCACGTGCTCCTCCCCATCGACGAGCGGAACAGCCAGCACAGACTCGATACCCGCTTTTGCGAAGAACTGCTTCAGGGGACCGAAGATCGGCTTGGTCTGCACGCCAATCTCAATCGGGCCATGGGCCAGCATCACGGGTTGAAGCAGCGCGACCATCTTGACGATGGTCATCACTTCCGACTGGGTCAAGCCCGGCGCTACATACTCCAGCGCGATCGAAGGCGGCTTCCCCGGTCCGGCCAGCACAGCGATGCAGCGGCTTGCGCCCCAATGTCGCCCTACCTCGTTGACGGCCGTGAACAATACTGACTTCACGTTTCCCTGCCGATACACGTTTCTCGCGATCTCGGTGATCCGTGCAACGTTGTCCACGATCGCATCATGGGCTGCGCGAGACTCCTTGCCGCTTGGGGTGGTCGCGACCGCAACGGGAGCAACTTTCACTTCCATGCCTGCGCTGGTGTAAAGGTGATAAAGCTTCTGGTTCTTGGCCTCTTCTCCCGGAAAGAGCCTGCGTATCCGCTCCAGGCGTTCGACAGCCCGGGAGCGCATACCATATTGCAGAAAAATCTCGGCTTGCAGGATGAGGTCTTCAAGCACGGTACTTACGCCGTGTTCTTCCTCGTGCCGTTCAATTTCGTGTGCTTCAGTCCTCAGCGAAGACGCGCCAATCCGGTTCGCAATCGTGTTGTACTGCGCCGGTGCAACCTTTCCCCGCAGCATTTCCAGCCGCTGGCGGTGCCCTTTCTCGTATGCATCGACTTCCGCCGCGCGGTCCAGGCAATCTGCCGCTTTAAGGAAGTTCCCCTGCGCGTAGTAAAGCTCGAACAACTTAAGGAGGGTTGCGCAGTAGTCGGATTCTGAAAATGAATTGAAGCTCTCGGCCAGGTATTCGAGGACAGTAAGCTGGTTCCCGGCCCATTCCGCCGCTTTCTTCAGCTCAAGGATGTACTCGCGGCGCTTGCCCGCCTTCTCCGCATGTCGCTCAAGCTTACGCGCGAACGCAAGTGCCGCACTCGTCTCGGCCGCCTTGAACAGCGCACCCAAAAGCCGATAGGCCAGGGGCATGAAGGCCGGATCACCCTGCGCCAATTCCCAAACGAACGGCTCAGCATCTATCGGACGCCCGACAGCCAGCAGCGCCTCTCCGTACGCTACACGCGCTCTCGCCAGCGTTTCCTTGTCCGCATCGGATCTCGCCAGCGGCTCCAGAATCAGGATTGCCGTTTGGTACTCTTCAGCTTTCAGAAGCGCGCAGCCGTATTGAAGCACAACCTCGTGCAGCTCCGGAGCAAGTTGGAAGGCGCGCTGAAAACTCTCAAGTGGACTCGTGCCAGCCTCGTCCTCTGCCTTCCCGGCTCGCACCATAGCCAGTGCCGCGCGCGGGTTGTCCCCGGCTTCCGCCGCCAGTTCGCCTTCGCGCTTCAGGTTCTCGATCGAAGGTTCAAGGTTGGCTAGTGCTGCAGCCGCTTCCAGTGCGTCGCGCACTCGGCGTTGTTGCCGGAAAGCTTCCAGCGCAGCCTCGTACGCATCCCTGGCCTCTTTCTTGTTCGACTTTTCGACCAGGCGCCCGAATGCCAACGACCTATGGGGCGTGGGCGGCGTAAGCTTCGCCAACTTGCGGAATGTCGTTATGGCCGAGCCATGATCTCCCGCTGCAACGTCGCGATCGAACATCTCGCTCAGCAGACGGGCGGCTTCACCCCCGCGCCCCATCGTGAGGCACAGGTCTGCCGCGCGCTGCCGCAGGGCGTTGTCGGCAGGATCAGCATCAAGCGCGAACAACAACTCCCCAAGGGCATCATCCATCTTGCCCCTGCGCAGCAGCTTTTCCGCCTTGTCGAGATGTTTCAGCTTATCGGCCATCAGGACGTGGCCTCATTGTAAATGGAACCTTTCACCCCTGCTCCAACACCGAGGGACACCGCCGCCCGCGCGCGCCGAATCATACACGAACCTGTCTTCGTGCAAAGACCCTTATCGGTTTTACGCCATGGTTCCACGCACAGATCTATCGCCCGGAAATTCCGCACGACGCACGCCGCCTTCCTGCATCTCACAACCGGAGGTGCGCTATGTCCCGCCTCAACTTGCTCGTCCTTGCCCTCGCGACTTTCATCGGCATCTCGAACGCCCAAGTCCAGTACAGCTCTCACATCGACACCTCGAAGCTCGTTGACCTCACCTACAGCTTTGACCAGCAGACCGTCTATTGGCCTACCGCGCAGCCCTTCCGTTGGGAAAAGGAAACGTGGGGTGATACCCCGACAGGCTGGTACGCCGCCGCACGGTTTTCTTCCAGCGAGCACGGCGGTACCCATCTGGACAGCCCTATTCATTTCGCCGCCGGCAAGCAGACGGTGGATCAGATCCCGGCCGATCGCCTCGTCGGGCCTGCCATCGTCATCGACATCATGAGCAAGTGCGACCGCAATCCCGACTATCTTCTCAGCCCGGCAGACATCCAGGCGTACGAGAAGTCCAATGGCCCCATACCGCCGGACTCGATTGTCCTTATCCGTACCGGTTGGGGACGCTTCTGGCCTGACCGCAAACGCTATCTCGGTACTGACAAGCCCGGTGACGTCGCCAACCTCCACTTTCCCGGGATTTCCCCGGAAGCCGCGCGCTTTCTGCGTGACCGGCGCATCCGCGCCGTCGGCATCGATACCGCAAGCATCGACTACGGACAGTCTAAAGACTTCCGCACGCATCGCATCCTCGCCGAGGCCAACGTTTATGGACTGGAGAACGTTGCCAACCTCGATAAGCTGCCAGCAAAAGGCGCGACCCTGATCGCGCTGCCGATGAAGATTGCCGGAGGTTCCGGCGCGCCCGTACGCATCATCGCCCTGCTCCCTTAACGCAGGGGGCGCATGCCTGGGCGACGTGCTTCCGCTCCGGGTGCCAGATTCAGTCCCGAGGGAGAGGTAAATCCAGGTACTCTGGTATCCTTTTGTCGACTGCCCCGCGCAGAATCCTTGAAAAACTGGAGCTCCCTTGAGGAATAGGTACGCCTCTGCCCTGCTTTGCGCGATGTTGCTGTTCTTCGCCACGCTGGCATCGGCTCAGCTCAGCACAGGCTCTCTGGAAGGAACGGTTGCCGACAATACAGGTGCCGTCCTTACCGGGGCGAAGCTGACGATAAAGAACCAGGCGACTGGCGCAACCTTCACTACCACCTCCAACGAGGCTGGTATCTACCGCTTTGCTGTCCTTCCTGTGGGTATCTACGACCTGGCTGTCGAACACTCCGGGTTCGGCGCCGCAACTCGTAAAGACATTCATGTCACGGTCGGCTCCAAGATCGACCTTCCGATTTCGCTCAGCGTCGCAGCGCGTACGGATTCGGTCGATGTTACGGCGGAAACGCCGCTCGTGGAGACCACCCGTACGAGCGTCAGCAGCACGGTTGGCGATCGGTCGATTGCGAACCTGCCGGTGAACGGCCGCAACTTCATCGACTTCGTCCTGCTCACGCCCGGCGTCACCCGCGACGTTCGTACCGGCGACATCAGCTTTGCCGGACAGCGCGGTACCCTGAACTCCCTCACCGTTGACGGCTCCGATAACAACAACACTTTCTTCGGTCAGACGGTTGGCCGTACCGGTTCGGGGCGCGCCCCTTACCAGTTCAGCCAGGACGCCGTTCAGGAATTCCAGGTCAACTCCAATTCATACTCTGCGGAACTCGGCCGCGCGGGCGGCGCAGTCATCAACGTCGTCACGAAGTCCGGCACCAACGCCTTCCACGGCGCAGGTTTCTGGTTCTATCGTGATCGCGGCCTGAACGCTACCGATCCCATCGTGAAGCTGAACTCCGGTGCCAATGCCCGGAAGCCCGCTTATCACTTTAACCAGTTCGGCGGAAACGTCGGCGGTCCGATCGTTAAGAACCGTCTGTTCTTCTTCTTCGATTACGACGGCCAGCGCAACACGCAGCCGAACAGCGTTATCCTCAACCTGCCGAATCGGGCGTTCAACACCGATGAGCAGCGTGCGGTGGACTACCTCCGCGCCCGCGCCAATTCCTGGGACCGCACTCAGGATCAGGACGCTTACCTGTTCAAGCTGGACGGCAACATCAACCGCAGCAACATCTTCTCCGCTCGTTGGAATCGCCAGAACTTCACCGGCGGCGGCTTCGAGAACGGCGGCAATCAGAACTCGTTTGAGCACACCGGCGCTTCGATCGTAAAGACCGACACCGTTGCGCTTTCGGTTACCAGCACCCTGTCTCCTTCTGTGGTGAACGTTGCCCGTTACAGCTACGTCCGCGATAAGGAACCCGGACAGGCAAACAGCATCCTGCCTGAGGCTACGGTTCGCGAAGCTGGTCAGACGATGCTCGTAGTCGGGCGGAACAGCTTCAGCCCGCGCGAGACCACTCTCACCCGTCATCAGTGGGCAGACACGCTCTCCTGGAGCAAGGGTCGCCACAACGTTAAGGTCGGCGCCGACCTCGTTTACGACCGGATTCTCAACTTCTTCCCCGGCAACTTCTCTGGCGTTTACACGTTCAACAGCCTGGAAAATTTCGGCCGCAGTCTTGCCAATCTTCCGCTGAACACCACCGGTGTTAGCGCAAGTGCGCTCCAATACGCACAGGCCTTCGCTGGTACCGGCACAACCGGCGCCAAGACCAACCCGAATATCTTTGAAGCTTCGTGGTTCGTGCAGGACGACTGGCGCGTAACCTCTAACTTCACGCTGAACCTCGGGTTGCGCTATGACGTCCAGGGCATGGCTCGCCCGAAGGTGTTGAACCAGACCGCGTCATTGGCGAGCGCAGGCCTCTATACCTCGCGCCTAAATGAAGACACGAATAACTTCGGACCCCGCATTGGCTTCGCTTACTCGCCTCTTGGTGACAAGCGCATGGTCGTCCGCGGCGGTTACGGCGTCTTCTACGGCCGCACGCCATCCATCATGCTCGGCACGGCTCACTCCAATAACGGCATCAACGTCCAGACCCGCACGTGGAGCCTGGGTGCTATGCCGTCCTATCCGAACACGATGTGCGGCGCACCGGTCGCATCGCCGAATTGCCCCGCACCGACGGGCGGCAGCGCGAGCACGCCTTCCATTTACGTCTTCTCCAAGGACTTCGTGCAGCCGTTCGTACAGCAGGCGAACCTTGGTGTCGAATACCAGTTGGGACAGGATTGGGCTCTGAACGTCAGCTATCTCGGCGTCAAGGGTAGCCACCTGCAGCGCACCCGCGACATCAACCTGGGAACGCCGACTCCGGCCACCATCTCGGTCGCCAACGGAGGCCCCACTTACACGTATCTTCGCTACCCGAGCACCCGGCCGATCGCAGGGTTCCAGCGCATCTCGCAGTTCGAGAGCAATGCGAACTCCATCTACCACGGCATGACCGTCCAACTTACGAAGCGCCTCTCCCATAACTTCCAGGGATCGGCTGCTTACACGTGGGGCAAGGTCATCGACGATGCGCCGGACGCCACCTCCGTCGTGCCGTTCAGCAGCGGTGACGATGCCAAGATGATCAGCGATCCGCTGAATATCCGTGCTGATCGCGCCCCCGGCTCCAACGACCAGCGTCACCGATTTGTGCTCAGCGGCATCTGGCAGCTCAACTATGCGAATGAGTTGCCGGCGGTCGCGAAGGCCATCTTCGGCGGATGGGAACTGAGCGGCATCCTCAGCGCTCAGAGCGGCCAGCCCTACTCGGGCATCATCAACTTCGACCTGAACAATGACAGCAACCGCCAGACGGATCGCACGCCGACCACGGGCCGCAACGCCTTCACGCTGCCCTCGACGTGGTCGTTCGATCCTCGGCTCACCAAGAGCATTCCGATCACCGAAAAAGCGAAGCTGCAGATCATTGCTGAAGCGTTCAATATCTTCAATCGCTTTAACGTGACGGCGGTTCGCAACCAGCAGTACGCGGTTTCGACCGTGACCGCTTCTTCGAATCCGTGCGGCACCGGAGCCGCTGTGGGCACCAGCTGCCTTGTTCCCCAGAACACGGGCCTGACCGCCTTCCAGACTCCGTCCAGCACCAACAACGGCTATCGCATCTTCCAACTGGGCGCGAAGTTCACCTTCTAGCCCGGCGTAGTCAAAACAATGGCGGGGCTTCGGCCCCGCCATTTTCTTGCGAGAGTACGCCGCCCACCTGTTTTGTAGAGCGCAGCTTAGATATGTCTGTGCCTCTCGGCAGCGCCACCCTAATCTGTAATTCGTGCTACTGGGGTGTGGCCGCCACTTTTCAACTGGCGGTGGTATCGGTCGAAGACCGGCACCTATTGAGCCCGGTTCGAAGCATCGCTCTTGTCTCGAGTTCCGCTCCACGGTACTTTACGAATTACCAATTACACAATTACCCGATTCTCGTGCCCGTCCCCGCTCAATCCGACCATCTCCGCGTCGTCCTCGTTGCGCCGCGTAATCCCCTGAACATCGGCGCCGCTGCGCGCGCGATGAGCAACTTCGGCTTCTGCCGACTCCGCGTAGTGAACCCTTACGAGTTGGCGTTCCGCGAAGCGCGCTCTGCGGTGGGTGCGTCGCCATTGCTCGCCAGCGCCGAGGAATACAAGTCGGTCGGCGAAGCTGTAGCAGATTGCGCGCTTGTGGTCGGCACCACCGCCGCACGCGACCGCGAACTGCACCATCCGCTCCGATCGTTGCAAGAAGGCGGTGGCATCATCCGCGACCATCTTGCGTCCGCCCCGGTAGCATTGTTGTTCGGCTCGGAAAAGCGTGGACTTTCCAATGAAGATCTCAGCCACTGCCACTGGCTCATGCGCATCCCGACGCGCGATGAGCACTCTTCGATGAACTTGGGGCAGGCGGTTGCAGTCTGCCTCTACGAGTTGGTGCGCAAGGCGCCCGCCGCAAAGCAGCAGGTTACGGCTGACTTGGCTGCCGCAGCAGAGCTCGAACGAATCACGCAGGTTCTCCTGGAGGCCTTGCGCCAAAGCGGATACCTGGATTCGCGTGGCGCCTCGTCGTCCGACGAGAAGATACGCCGCCTCGTCCGGCGCCTGAACCTCTCCGCCGGGGACTCCGAACTTTGGCTCGGCATGTTGCGCCAGATTGTCTGGAAGTTGCGCTCAGGCGGGAACCGCTAGCGCGTCACAACGATTCTCAGGGTGCATCAAGCACTGTGTGGCCGCCAGTCTTCGACTCGCGGTGGTCGGTCAACCCCCGGCACACCCACACTGATGTCTCTGAAGGTCCTCGGATCAGCGTTCTTCAGCGTCACTCAGCGGCTCGATTTCCGCTTACAGATTCGACGACGCTGCGCTCGCCGCATCCAAACCGAACCTCTGCATCTTGGCTCGCAACCCCTCTCGCGTAATCCCCAGTATCGCCGCGGCCTGGCTTCGGTTTCCGCCGGTGCTCTGAAGCACTGACCTCACAAGCTGCTTCTCCATCTCCGCAAGCGACATCGGTTTCATCTCAGGCTCCGCTGGTTTCTCCGCCTGCTGCTGGCGTGCCTGGCTTGTGCGGATACGTTCGTTGAGCGCGTCGGCTGCAATCACCGCGCCCGGCGCGCTCACCGCAACCAGGCGTGCCATTTCTCCTTCGAGTTCGCGCACGTTGCCGGGGAAGTGGTAGGCCGCAAGTACTGCGTACGCTTCATCACTGAAACGCGGCACCTCTCGTCCGTAACGGTGCGCGTAGCACGCAAGGAAATGTTCGGCCAGCAGATGGACGTCATGTGGACGCGCCCGCAGTGGCGGGACCTTCACCGTAATCGGTGACAACCTATAGTAAAGATCGCTGCGGAACCGGCCCTCATCGACCTCGCGCTCAAGGTCACGATTTGTGGCCGCGATAAACCGAATATCCACGGTCTCCGTCTGCACCGAACCAAGGCGAGTGAACTCGCCCGACTGCAGCGCGCGAAGCAGGCGAGGCTGCAACTCAAGCGGCAGCTCGCCGATCTCGTCGAGGAACAGTGTGCCCCTATGCGCGGCGCCAATCATGCCCATGCGATCGCGATGTGCGCCTGTGAACGCGCCTCGGACGTAACCAAATAACTCGGACTCAATCAACGTGGCCGGCAGCGCCGCACAGTTCAGTACAACCAGAGGGCCCTGCGCTCGCGCACTCTGGGCGTACACCGCACGCGCAATCAGTTCCTTGCCCGTCCCGGTTTCGCCCTGGATGAGCACCGGCAAATCCGTCGGTGCGACTTGGCGCACTGTCTCCAACACTGCTGCCATGCCGCTGTCTGCCGTGATGATCCCGTCGTTGTTTCCGAGCAAGGCTTCCAGCTCGGTTGCACGGCGCTTCGCCTCCTGCACCGCGAGTGCAGTGCGGATGCGCGCCGCGGCCAGCGAACATATCTCGTCAAGCAATTCCCGCTTGCGCTCGGTGAACTGATTGGCCAGCTTCCGGTTTTCCATGTAGATGAGCGCAAACACCTGGTCTCCGTTCACAAGTGGCGCGCACAAAACCGAACGCAGCGACAGATGCTGCACACTCGAGTGCTTGCTGAACGACTGCGAGTTCAGTGCGTCGCCCAGCAGCAGGGCGCGCCCACTCTGGAGCACGTCCTTCGCAATCGACGTGCTGAACTCCGCCTCAGCCTGCTTGAGCGCTTCGCTTCGGTAATTCCTGGCCACAACGGCGCGGAATGTGCCTTTCTCGTGCAAGAGCACGAAGCCGCGCTCGGCGCCAAGTCCCTCGATGGCCGCGTCGAGAATCGTGGCCAGCAAGTCACCGTAATCGCGGTCCCCCAGCAATCTTTGCGAAATGCTGTACAGCAGTTGAAGTTCGTCAGCGTTCCACTGCATATCGGCCCACCCTATGAGCACGTGAAATCGTCGAGCGGACTATAGCATTGCGCTGGCAGCCCGACAATTTGGAATTCCAAGTGCATATACAAATGGCAGCGCATGCGGCACAACGATGCGCAGCATTCGGAAATCAGCAACTTACAGCGAATGCGCCGCATGCACTGACAGGTTTTTTGGCACCTTGCTGACAGCTTTTCTGTCACAAGCTCGGTCGCCGGCACTTGGGGGAGGGCCGGCGTGCGAGAGCAGGGCGCAGGCCTGGTGTTCTTCGCGGATCTGCGCAACTGCCGCGATGCAATGCCAGTCACCTGCGCCCTCAATGACTCATAGCCGCCGAGCGGCCGCGAGATGACAAGGAGTGTTCCGCTGTGGAAAGCACCAGGCCAACCGTTCTAGTTGTGGACGATGACGACATTGTGCTCGACATGCTCGCGCGCGTACTCGAGCATTTCGGCTTTACCGTCATCGCCGAGAACGATGCTCTTCAGGCGCTCAGCACTCTTGAAGAATGCGACGACATCGCCGTCCTGGTTTGCGACTTCGAGATGCCCCGTCTTAATGGAGAGCAATTGGCCCGCGCGGCGAAAACTCGACGACCCAATCTGCCGGTCTTCATCGTGTCAGGCGCTCATCCCCCTGAGTTGTCCTCAGTTCCGTGGGACGCGTGGTTTTTGAAGGGTGCGGCGACTACCGATTTGATTAAGAAGCTGCAAGCAATCCCCTCACTCCAGCGCGAGAACCACAAGCTCGGTCTCTGCGAGCCGCACAATAACACCAGTTCCCTTCCGGTTGGTCGTTGACAAGGACGTTCCCATGCTCAAGCATGAGTGCGCAGTTCTCGGGGTTTCGTTGTGCTCCCTCTCGCAGGGCCTATGGTCCTATTTCCAGTTTCTACTTGGAGGAAGGCATGGCGGTTATAGACGTACGCATCACATCCGTTAACGGAAAGTTCGTCCCCTCTCAGGATCCCGTCACTCTCAGCAAGGGCAACGGCGACACCATCAAGTGGCACAACGACACGCCACAGGAAATCACAATCAACTTCGCCGACGGCACACCATTCCCAGGCGATCGCAACCCTTACCGAATCGGCCCCGGCAAGCAACAGGACTCCGGAAACATCCAGGCTTCCGCAGGAACGAATTGGGCTTACCTAATCATCGCCGCATCCGGCGCTGTGATGGATCCTGAGGTCATCATCAAGGATTAACGCGCTGACCTGCTGCGCAAAAGAAACGGCCGGGGGATTCAGCGCGAATCGAGTCTCTCGGCCGATTTCATTAGCTCCTGAAAGGCCGGGTCTGAATCGAGATTGTCGAAGTACGGTGCCGACCTCACGTACGCGGACGAGAGCCCGGCCGCAAGCGCCGACCGCAGCGCCGTAATCGTTTCGTCCTTGCGACCGAACCGGGAATACACAACGGCTGCCTGCCGCCACACGTCAGGACCTGACGGCTTCAGCGCCAGCGCGCGACGCAGACAATCTTCTGCCTTGTCTCTCTGCTCCAGCATGGCGTAGTAGATAGCCATGCGCCCGAGCGCCCCGGCATCGCTCGGATTCACCTTCAACTGTTGCCCTGCAAGCTCAATCGCCTTGCGATAGCTCTCGGGAGCCTCTTCGCGCTTGCCCGCGGCAAAGTACTGCGCGTCGCCCAGGTTCCCCCAGGCAACATAATCGCGGTCGTTCAACTGAACCGTCTGTGCGTAAGCCGCCGCAGCCTGTGCGAAACGCCGCTGGAAAAAGTACGCGGTTCCCAGGTTCGAGTACCCCTCGTAGCTTGGCTTGATTTGCACCGAGCGCTCAAACTGATCGATCGCCCTCCCGAAGTCACCTTGCAGGATGTAAACGCCGCCCGCATTGTTATATCCGCGATAGTTATCGGGCGCGATGCCTGCCACTCGCTGGAACATCTCCAGCGCCCTCGAATATTGCCCCCGTCTGGAATAGAAGCTGCCGAGCCTGTTATACCCAGCCCAGTAGTGCGGTCGCATGTCGATGGCGCGCCGGTACGTGGCCTCCGCCTTGTCGAACTGTTGCAGCTGCTCGTACGCGCGTCCAAGTGCGCGGACAGATTCGTCGTCCGTAGGACGCTTTGCTACCGCAGCTTCAAGTGCCTCCGCAGCCTCCTTGTACTTCCCGCTGCTTACATACAGCTTCCCAAGACACCTGTGGCCTTCCACCAAGTCGGCATCGATGGCCAGTGCGCGTTGGCACGCGAGCGTCGCGTCCGACATCTCCGACGTATCGCCCAGTTCCTGGTACTTATGCCAGTGCGCTTCGCCCAGTCCTGCGTACGCAAGTGCGTAGCTGCCGTCGTGCTGTAGCGCGCGGTTGAACGCCGCAAGCGCCAGCTCGATGTTTTCTGTCTTCTGGTAATCGCGCAGGTATCCAAGGCCCTGCAGGTAATAGTTGTACGCCGCCGAAACAGTCGTGCCCCGCTCTGCCAACTGC
>Ga0196976_1000498_pt1 | contig 24547 bp, 22 predicted proteins | sample S3v_513CmetaG_FD_148644 | JGI IMG/M metagenome (GOLD analysis project Ga0196976, IMG submission 148644) | Soil microbial communities from Anza Borrego desert, Southern California, United States - S3+v_5-13C | ecosystem: Environmental > Terrestrial > Soil > Desert | place: USA: California...
GCCGCGGCGCCACGTCCACACCCAGGGCATCCGGGGTGACGGTGTCGAGCGGCTTCTTCTTGGCCTTCATGATGTTGGGAAGGCTGGCGTAGCGCGGCTCGTTGAGGCGCAGGTCGGTGGTGACCACCGCCGGGAGCTTGAGTTCGATGGTTTCCAGGCCGCCGTCGATCTCGCGGGTGACCGTGAGGGTGCCCTCGCCGGGGGCGACCTTGGAGGCGAAGGTGCCCTGCGGCCAGCCCAGGAGGGCGGCGAGCATCTGGCCGGTCTGGTTGCAGTCGTCGTCGATGGCCTGCTTGCCGAGCACGACCAGCTGCGGGGCTTCCTTGTCGACCAGGGCCTTGAGCAGCTTGGCGACGGCGAGCGGCTGGGTCTCGGCATCCGTCTGCACCAGGATGGCGCGATCCGCACCCATGGCGAGCGCCGTGCGCAGGGTTTCCTGGGCGGTGGCCGGGCCGATGCTCACCGCCACCACTTCCGTGGCCTTGCCGGCTTCCTTCAGGCGGACGGCTTCCTCGACGGCGATCTCGTCGAAGGGGTTCATGGAGAACTTGACGTTGGCGGTCTCCACACCGGACCCGTCCGCCTTCACGCGGACCTTCACGTTGTAGTCGACCACCCGCTTCACGGGGACCAGGATCTTCATTGCGGAAACTCTTGTTCTTATGAAGACGATCGGAATGACGGTTCAGTCGGCCACGCGTTCGATGACGGCGGCGATGCCCTGGCCGACGCCGATGCACATGCTGACCAGCGCGTAGCGCCCGCCCGTGCGCTCCAGCTGGCGCAGCGCGGTCAGCGCCAGCCGGGCGCCCGAGGCGCCCAGCGGGTGGCCCACGGCGATGGCGCCGCCGTTGGGATTGAGGCGCGGATCGTCGCCCGCGATCTCCATCAGCTTGGCGCAGCCCAGGACCTGGGTGGCGAAGGCCTCGTTGATCTCGATAACGTCCATGTCGTTCAGCGTCAGGCCGGCGCGCTCCAGCGCCTTGCGGCTGGCCGGGACGGGACCCAGGCCCATGACGCGCGGCTCGACGCCGGCCACGGCGCCCGCCACGATCCGCCCGCGCGGCGTCAGACCGGCGGCCTCGCCCGCCGCGCGCGTGCCGAGCAGCAGGGCGGCGGCGCCGTCGTTGATGCCGGACGCGTTGCCGGCGGTCACCACGCCGCCCGCGTTGACCGGGCGCAGGCCGGCCAGCGACGCGGCCGTGGTGTCGGCGCGGGGATGCTCGTCCTCCGTCACCGAAACCGTCTTGCCCTTGGCCGGCACCTCGACCGCGCAGAGTTCGCCGGTGAAGAAGCCGTCGGCCCTGGCGGCGGCGTACTTGGCCTGGGAGGATGCTGCGAAGGCGTCGCTCGCCTCGCGCCCGATCTCCAGGTCGCGGGCAATGTTGTCGGCCGTCTGCGGCATGGTGTCGGCGCCGTAGGTCTGCTCGATCCACGGGTTGGGGAAGCGGGCGCCCAGGCTGGAGTCGAAGATCTTCGTCTCGCGGCTGAAGGCCGCCTCCGCCTTCGCCATCACGAAGGGGGCGCGGCTCATGCTCTCCGCCCCGGCGGCGATGAACAGGCTGCCCTGGCCGCAGTGGGCGGCGCGCGCCGCGTCCAGCACGGCGGCCAGACCGCTGCCGCACAGGCGGTTGACGGTCACGCCCGCCACCTCCACCGGCAACCCGGCGCGCAGGGCCGCGTGGCGCGCGATGTTGCGCGCGTCCTCGCCGGCCTGGTTGGCGCAGCCGCACACCACATCCTCGATCCGCGCGGGATCCAGCCCCGTGCCGCCCAGCCCAGCACCATCAATCAGGGCGCGGATGGCCTGGGCCAGCAGATCGTCCGGCCGCACGCGGGACAGCGCCCCGGCGTGGCGGCCGAACGGCGTGCGAATCCCGGCGTAGATGTAGGCGTCCAGCATGTCTCCACCCCAAATTCCGTATCGTGGAACTTAATTCCGCTTTGTTGACGCGCACCTTAATCCGTGCGAAAAGACAATTCAAACGAAAATTCGCGGCGCCGTCGGCGACCGCGACACGGCCCGCGAAGAGGCGAATAAGCAAAGGGAGGGACACCATGACCGAGCGGTGGAAGCATCGCCCGCCCGGCTCCAACTGGGGCGATTTCGGCCCGGACGACCAGATCGGCCGGCTGAACCTGATCACGCCGGAACGCCGCCTGAAGGCGATGGCGGAGGTGCGCACGGGCGAGGTCTTCTGCCTCAGCCTGCCGCTGGACCTGCCGGGCGGCAACGCGCTGCACCCGCACCGCCACCCGCCGCGCCGCCATTCGGAGGAGCGCAGCCCCGGCAAGCACTGCGTGAACTTCGAGTTGAGCCAGGTGAACCCGGACTTCGTCGATTCGGTCTGCGACGACCACGTGGTGCTGTACCTGCAGTACTCCACGCAGTGGGACGCGCTGGCGCACATCGGCCGACGCTTCGACGCCGATGGCGATGGCGCGGCGGAGATCGTCTATTACAACGGCTACCGTGCGGGCACCGACATCCTGGGCGCCGAGCAGCCGGGCGGACCGGCGGCCCGCGCGCTGGGCATCGAGAACATGGCGGCCACCGGCGTGCAGGGGCGCGGCGTCATGGTGGACCTGCACGGCGCCTTCGGCGACGGCCGCACGCTGGTCGGCTATGACGCCCTGATGCGGGTGATGGAGGCGGACGGCGTCGTGGTGGAGCCCGGCGACCTGCTGTGCCTGCACACCGGCTTCGCCCGCATGATCCTGGAGATGGGCGGGCAGCCCGACGCGCACGCGCTGCACAACAGCGGTGCCGTGCTGGACGGCCGCGACGAGCGGCTGATCGCCTGGATCGGGGACAGCGGCGTCGCCGCGCTGATCGCCGACAACTACGCGGTCGAAGGCTATCCCAACCCCTGCGCGCACGACGGCCCGCACGAGGCGCTGCCGCTGCACCAGGCCTGCCTGTTCCGCCTGGGCATCCACCTGGGCGAGTTGTGGCACCTGAGCGAACTGAACGACTGGCTGAAGCGCCACAGGCGCAGCCGGTTCCTGCTGACCGCCCCGCCGCTGCGCCTGCCCGGCTCCTTCGGGTCGCCGGTCACGCCGGTGGCGACCGTATGACCTGCAAAACGTTGAAGACCAGGGAGAAACCACGAGCATGAAAGCCGTTCTGTGCAAGGCGTTCGGCCCGCCCGAGACGCTGTCGGTCGAGGACGTTCCGGTGCCCGACTGCGGCCCCGGCATGGTGCGCATCCGCGTCCACGCGGCCGGCGTCAACTTCCCCGACACGCTGATCATCGAGGGCAAGTACCAGCTGCGCCCCGAGCCGCCGTTCGCGCCGGGTGCGGAAGTGGCCGGCGTGATCGACGCGGTGGGCGACGGCGTCACGGAGTTCAAGGTGGGCGACCGCGTGATGGCGCTGACCGGCTGGGGCGCCTTCGCCGAGCAGGTGGTGGTGGAGGCCGACCGCGCCAAGCTGATGCCGGACACCATGGACTTCCCCACCGCCGCCGGCTTCGCCATGACCTACGGCACCTCCATGCACGCGCTGAAGCAGCGCGGGCGGCTGAAGGCGGGGGAGACGCTGCTGGTGCTGGGGGCCGGCGGCGGCGTCGGCCTGACGGCCGTGGAGATCGGCCGGCAGATGGGTGCCCGCGTCATCGCCGCCGCCAGCAGCGCCGCCAAGCTCGACGCCGCCCGCGCGGCGGGGGCGGAGGAGGTCATCGACTACAGCCGCGAATCGCTGAAGGACCGCGTGAAGGAGCTGACCGGCGGGCGCGGCGTGGACGTGGTGTACGATCCGGTGGGCGGCGACCTGTTCGATCAGGCGCTGCGCCTGATGGCGTGGAACGGGCGTCTGCTGGTGGTCGGCTTCGCCAGCGGCCGCATCCCGCAGGCACCGGCCAACCTGATGCTGCTGAAGGGCAGCGAGGTGGTGGGCGTCTACTGGGGCGCCTTCCGCAAGGCCGAGCCGGAGGCCGAGCGCCGGAATTTCGAGGAGCTGTTCGCCTGGCACGCAGCCGGCCGCCTGCACCCGCGCATCGACCGCATGCTGCCGTTGGACAAGGCGGCCGAGGCGCTGACCGCCTTGCGCGACCGCGCGGTGACGGGGAAGATCGTGCTGACGGTGGACGGCTGACGACGTTGGGTTTTCGGCTGGCGCCTCAACCCAACCTACAACGCATCCGTAGGTTGGGTTGAGCGCAGCGAAAACCCAACGTCAACCACGTCCCTACTCCGCCAGCACCACGCCCTGCTCAACCAGCGCGTCGATGGCCGCGTCGTCGTAGCCGGCGGCGCGCAGGACGGCGCGGGAATCGGCGCCGAAGGCCGGCGGGGCGGTGTGCACCGTGCCCGGCGTGCGGCTCATCTTCACCGGGATGCCGGTGCCGCGGTAGCCGTCGATGCCGACCACCATGTCGCGGTGCGCGGTGTGCGGGTGCTCCAGCGCGTCCTTCACCGTGCGCACGGCGCCGGCCGGGACACCGGCGGCCAGCAGTTGCGATTCCAGCGCGTCGGCGTCGGCGTCCTTCAGGCGCTCCGCCAGGACGGCGCTCAAGGCCGGGCGGTTGGCGAGGCGGTCGGCGTTGGTGGCGAAGCGCGGGTCCTTCGCCACCTCGGGCACGCCCAAGAGCGCGCACAGCTTGGCGAACTGGCCGTTGTTGCCGATGGCGAGGTAGATCGGCTTCGTGCGCGTGGCGAACATGTCGTAGGGCGCGATGTTCGGGTGCGAGTTGCCGGCCGCCTTCGGCACCGCGCCGGACATCAGGTGGTTGGCCGCGTGCGGGTGCAGCATGCTGATGGCGCAGTCGTACAGCGGCACGTCCAGCTTCTGCCCCAGCCCGGACCGGTTGCGCTCCACCAGCGCCGAGAGGATGCCGATCACGGCGATCAGGCCGGTGCCGATGTCGATGATCGGCGTGCCCATGCGCAGCGGGCCGGTGCCGGGGTCTCCGTCGGTGACGGGCGTTCCGTTGATGCTCATGGTGCCGGTCATCGCCTGCACCACCGCGTCGTAGCCCGGCAGCCCGCCCAGCGGCCCGTCCTCGCCGAACCCGGTGATGTGGCAGTAGACCAGCCGCGGGAAACGTTCCTTCAGCACCGCGTCGTAGCCCAGGCCCCAGCGCTCCAGCGTGCCGGGCTTGAAGTTGTGGACCAGCACGTCCGCCCCGTCGAGCAGGCGGAACAGCACCGCGTGCCCCTCCGGCCGCGACAGGTCCAGCGCCAGCGAGCGCTTGTTGCGGTTGGCACCGGAGAAGTAGGCGCTGAGCCCGTCCTTGAACGGCGGCCCCCACTGCCGGGTCTCGTCGCCCTGCGGCGGCTCGACCTTGATCACCTCCGCGCCATGGTCGGCGAGGGTCTGCGTGCAGTACGGCCCGCCCAGCACGCGGCTGAGATCGACGACGCGGATGCCGGCGAGCGCGCCGGACGGCAGCGGAAGGGTCATTGCGCTCCTCATGCAAGAACGCGGACTATGGGCGATACGGACGGTTCCTGTCGATGCCCTGCGGGCGCATCCTGCCTGCGCGCCCGCAAATTCTGCTATGCAAAATCACGTTTCACAGATTCTTGACCGGCCGCGCGGGAGCGTGCCAGACTGCCGCCCGACGATGAAAAAGCCCGTCCCGCCGGAAGCGGGATCAAGAACGGAATCCCTAGAGCGGAATCCAAGGAGGAACCGTATGTTCGAGTGTTCGCCCCGCGCCGAAGAGCTGCGCCAGCGCCTGCTCCGTTTCATGGACGCGCACATCTACCCCAACGAGCACGCCGTCCATGAGCACGAGAATGGCCCCGACCGCTGGCAGCCGGTTCCCCTGATCGAGGAGCTGAAGGCGAAGGCGAAGGCCGACGGGCTGTGGAACCTCTTCCTGCCTGAGAGCGAGTACGGCGCCGGCCTGACCAACCTCGACTACGCGCACCTGTGCGAGATCATGGGCCGCGTCTCCTTCGCGGCGGAGGTGTTCAACTGCTCCGCCCCCGACACCGGCAACATGGAGACGCTGGTCCGCTACGGCAACGAGGAGCAGAAGGAGCGCTGGCTGAAGCCTTTGCTGGCCGGCGAGATCCGCTCCTGCTTTTCGATGACGGAGCCGGCGGTGGCGTCCTCAGACGCCACCAACATCGAATGCTCGATCCGGCGCGACGGCGACGAGTACGTCATCAACGGCCGCAAGTGGTGGTCGTCGGGCGCCACTGACCCGCGCTGCAAGATCGCCATCGTCATGGGCAAGACGAACCCGGACGAGAAGCGCTACCGCCAGCAGTCGATGGTGCTGGTGCCGCTCGACACGCCGGGCGTCAAGGTCGTGCGCCCCCTCAGCGTCTTCGGCTACGAGCACGCGCCGCACGGCCATGCCGAGATCGTCTACGACAACGTGCGCGTGCCGGTAACCAACGTGCTGCTGGGCGAGGGCCGCGGCTTCGAGATCGCGCAGGGCCGCCTGGGTCCGGGGCGCATCCACCACTGCATGCGCACCATCGGCCTGGCCGAACGCGCGCTGGAGCTGATGGTGGCCCGCGTGCGCGAGCGCGTGGCGTTCGGCAAGCGGCTGGCCGACATGGGTTCGATCCGGCAGGACATCGCCTATTCCCGCATCGAGATCGAACAGGCGCGCCTGCTGACGCTGAAGGCCGCGCACATGATGGACACGGTCGGCAACAAGGTGGCCAAGCGCGAGATCGCCATGATCAAGGTGGTGGCCCCGCAGATGGCCTGCCGCGTCATCGACCGCGCCATCCAGGCGCACGGTGCGGCCGGCGTGTGCCAGGACACCGTGCTGGCGGCTGCCTATGCCAAGGTGCGCACGCTGCGCCTTGCCGACGGCCCGGACGAGGTGCACCTGGAAGCGCTCGCCAAGCAGGAGATCGGCTGAGCGTTCAGTCTCTGCACTGCATAGCTTTGCCCCCCTCCCTAACCCTCCCCCGCCGTGGGCGGTGGAGGGGACTGCCGCCGCTTCGGCACACAACCCTCCACCTCGAAGAGGGGGAGGGTGGCCGAGCGAAGCGGAGGCCGGGAGGGGGCAAAACTCTTCAAGGATCCACGCATCAGGACCGCCCATGCCCGCCGACCAGCCGCTGATCACCCCCGCCCCCCTGCCCGGCGCCGTGTTCGAGGCGGTGCCGGACCTCGTCCGCCGTCATGCCGCCGAACGCCCGGACCATCCGGCGGTGCGCGACGGCGACCGCACGGTGTCCTGGGCGGACCTCGGCGCCTGGGTGGAGCGCATCGCCGCGCGGCTGCGCGCCGACGGCCTGCGCACCGGCGACCGGGTGGCCGGACTGTCCGAGAACTCGGCCGAGTACGTGGCGCTCTACCTGGGCACGCTGGCGGCCGGCGGATGCATGGCGCCGCTGCCGACCTCGGCGACGGCGGAGGCGCTGGCCGGCATGCTGGCCGACAGCGGGGCGCGCTTCCTGTTCGCCTCCGCCCTGCACCGCGCCACCGCCGACGCCATCGCCACGGACACGCACGCTGGTGTCGGGCTCGACTTCGGCGACGGCCGCTGGCGGGGGCTGGACGACTGGATCGGCGACGCGGCCCCCATGCCGCCGGTGGCGGTGCAGCCGGGGGACTGGTTCGACATCATCTACAGCTCCGGCACCACCGGCGTGCCGAAGGGCATCCTGCACGACCACCTCTTCCGCTCCCGCCAGAACGTGCGGCAGGCGGTGTTCGGCCTGGGCGGGGAGGCGACGACGCTGCTCGCCACGCCGCTCTATTCCAACACCACGCTGGTGGCGCTGCTGCCCACGCTGTCGGGCGGCGGCACCGTGGTGCTGATGCGCAAGTTCGACGCGCGCGGCTACCTGGAACTGGCGCAGCGCGAGCGCGTCACCCACACCATGCTGGTGCCGGTGCAGTACGAGCGCATCCTGGCCCTGCCCGACTTCGACCGCTTCGACCTGTCGTCCTTCCAGGCCAAGCTGTCGACCAGCGCCCCCTTGCGCGGGCCGGTGCTGCGCCAGATCCTCGACCGCTGGCCGGGCAAGATGTTCGAGGTCTACGGCATGACCGAGGGCGGCGTCAGCACCGTGCTGGACGCCACATCCTTCCCCGACAAGCTGGATTCCGTGGGCCGGCCGAGCACCGGGGCGGTGGTCCGCATCCTCGACCAGGACGGGCGCGACGTGCCGCCCGGCGCGGTGGGCGAGATCGTCGGCCGCTCTCCCATGATGATGACCGGCTATCACAACGCGGACACGCTGACGCACGAGCTGATCTGGCGGAGCCCCGAGGGGGAGGTGTTCTTCCGCTCCGGCGACCTGGGCCGCATCGACGAGGACGGGTTCCTCTACCTGCTCGACCGGCGCAAGGACATGATCTTGTCCGGCGGCTTCAACGTCTATGCCAGCGACCTGGAGCGCGTGCTGCTGGCGCACGAGGCGGTGGCCGAGGCGGCGGTGATCGCCATCCCCAGCAAGGAATGGGGCGAGACGCCGCTGGGCCTCGTGGTGCTGAAGCCCGGCCCGGAGGTGGAGGCGGCGGAGTTGCTGGCCTGGGCCAACGCGCGCCTGGGCAAGACGCAGCGCCTGTCGGGCGTGGAGTTCCGCACCACCCTGCCGCGCAGCTCCATCGGCAAGGTGCTGAAGCGCGAGCTGCGGGCACCGTACTGGGCGGGGTGACTGGGGCGGGGTGACGGCGCCCTACCCGCCCGGCGCCATGCCGAGGGTCGTCATCCGCTCATAGAGCGAGGCGCGGGAGATGCCCAGCAGCTTCGCCGCCTTGGCCTTCACGCCGCCGGCCTCCGCCAAGGCGGCGGTGATGGCGGCGCGCTCCGTCCGGTGCAGCACCTCCGACAGCGGGCGCACGCCGTTGGCGCCCGCGAGGTCCTCCGCCTCGCCGCCCTCGCCGGGCGGCAGGACGGCGGCGATGTGGCCGGCGGTCACCACCGGCTCGTCGGTCAGGGCGGCCAGACGCTCCAGCACGTTGTACAGCTCGCGCACGTTGCCGGGCCAGCCGTAGGCGCGCAGCGCGGCGATGGCGCCGTCCGTCAGCTCGCGCGGGGGCGAGCCCTGCTGGAGGGCGAGGCGGTCGAGGATGGCGTCGGCGATTCCCTCGATGTCCTCCGACCGTTCGCGCAACGGCGGCAGGGTGATCGGCACGACGTTGAGGCGGTAGTAGAGGTCGGCGCGGAACTGCCGGTCGCGCACCAGGGATGCCAGATCGCGGCTGGTGGCGGCGATGATGCGCACGTCCACATGGATGACCTTGTTGGAGCCCAAGGGCTCGATCTCCCGCTCCTGCAGCACGCGCAGCAGCTTGGCCTGAAGGGTGAGCGGCATGTCGCCGATCTCGTCCAGGAACAGGGTGCCGCCGTTGGCCAGCTGGAACTTGCCCTCGCGCATGCGGCGGTCGGCGCCGGTGAAGGCGCCCGGGGCGACGCCGAAGAACTCCGCCTCCAGCAGGGTTTCGGGGATGGCGGCCACGTTGATGCCGACGAAGGGCCGGCTGGCGCGCGGGCTGGCGGCGTGGATGGCCTGGGCCAGCAGTTCCTTGCCCGTGCCGGTCTCGCCCAGCAGCAGCACGGTGGAATCCATCTGCGCTGCGCGGCGGGCAAGGCGCTTGATCTCGCGCACGGACTCGCTGACGCCGAGGAACTGGGAGAAGGAGTACTTGGCGCGCCGTTCGTGGGCCAGTTCCTGCTGGGTGCGGGTCAGCTCCTCTTGCAGCCGCTGGTATTTGGAGACCAGCGGGCGCAGGGACTCCGCGCGGTCGTAGAGCGCGAAGCCGACGGCGCCGATGGTCTCGCCGTCCGGCGCCTTCAGCGGCAGGCGGCTGACGACCAGCGCGCGCTCCCCCACCTCCATGATGTCGATGAGGATCGGCTGGCCGGTCTCGACGACGCGGCGCATCAGGCTGTTGGGGATGACCTCCTCGACCGGCTTGCCCAGCACCTCGCCCTGGATGCCCAGGAGCGTACGGTACTTGGGGTCCATCCAGGCGACGCGGGCGTTGCGGTCCACCGCGACGGCGCCGACGCAGCTTTCCGCCAGATGCTCGAACAAGGTCTGGACCGCGTGTTGCCGCAGCGCCTCGAAATCGAGGGTGTCGCTCACGGAAGCCTCCCGGGTGTACCGCCGCCCCTCAACAGAGATGGCGTGGTAATCCCTACCATTCAATCAGTCGAAGCTTAAGCCTCCGAATGGAACGACCTTGCCCGGGCGCCGCATAGGCCGTCGGTTATAGCCTATGCGGCGGTCTGGACCAGCGCGGGGACTTGCGCACGCGGCGACGGGCCGTCCTTCAACCCCATGGGGCCGGTGCCGAAGATCTCCGCGCGCATGGGCTGGGGTGCCGTGATGATCGGCGTGAAGTCCATGTGGGCGAGGATGTCGCGGGCGATGTCGATGCCGGGCGCCACCTCCACCAGTTCCAGCCCGTCGCGGCGCAGCGCGAAGACGCAGCGCTCGGTCACGTACAGCACCGGCTGGCCGAGCGAGGCGGCGTAGGGGCCAGAGAAGGTGACCTGCTCCACCGCGCGGGTGAACTTGCGGCTGGTCCCCTCGCGCAGGATGCGCAGGCACCCATCCTCCACCGCCACCTTCAGCCCGCCCGCCGTGAAGGTGCCGGCGAAGACGAGGCGGCGGGCGTTCTGCGAGATGTTGATGAAGCCGCCCGCCCCCGCCAGCCGGTCGCCGAAGCGGCTGACGTTCACGTTGCCGGCCGCGTCGCACTGCGCCAGCCCCAGGCAGGCGAGGTCCAGCCCGCCGCCGTCGTAGAAGTCGAACTGCTGGTTCTGGTCGATGATCGATTCCGCGTTGACGGCGGAGCCGAAGTTCAGCCCGCTGGCCGGCACGCCGCCGATGATGCCGGGTTCCGCCGTCATGGTGACGCGGTCGAGGATGCGCTCCTCCGCCGCCACGGCGGCGACACCCTCCGGCATGCCGATGCCCAGGTTGATGACGGCCCCGTCCTGAAGCTCGAACGCGGCGCGCCGCGCGATGATCTTGCGCTCGTCCAGCTCCATCGGCGGCAGGCGGTCGAGCGGCACGCGGATCTCGCCGGAGAAGGCGGGGTCATAGGCGTTGCCGTAGGTCTGCATGTGGTTCTCCGGCGCCGCCACGACGACGCGGTCGACCAGGATGCCCGGCACCTTGACCAGCTTGGGGTTCAGCGTGCCGGCCTCGGCCACCCGCTCCACCTGCGCGATGACGATGCCGCCGGAGTTGCGCGCCGCCGTCGCCATGGCCAGCGCATCCAGCGTCAGCGTCTCCCGCTCGAAGGACAGGTTGCCGTGGGTGTCGGCCGTGGTGGCGCGGATGAAGGCCACGTGCACGGGCATGGCCTTGTAGAACAGCCACTCCTCGCCGGCGAAGGTGACGCGCTCGACGATGTCCTCGGTGGTGGCGGCGTTGATGCGGCCGCCGTCCAGGCGCGGGTCGACGAAGGTGTTCAGCCCCACCTTGGACAGCGTGCCCGGCCGGCCGGCGGCGATGTCGCGGTAGAGGTGCGAGATGCAGCCCTGCGGCAGGTTGTACGCCTCGATCCGCCCGTCCAGCGCCAGCCGGCCCATCTTCGGAATGAGGCCCCAGTGGCCGCCGACCACGCGCTTGACCAGCCCCTCGTGCGCCAGCCGATTGAGCCCCTTGTCCTTGCCGTCGCCCTGGCCGGCGGCGAAGAGGATGGTGAGGTTGCGCGGGCTGCCGGTCTCCAGGAACCGGCGCTCCAGCCCGGCCAGCAGCTCGTCCGGCACGCCGCAGCCGACGAAGCCGGAGTTGCACAACACGCTGCCGTCGCGGATGAGCGCCACCGCGTCTTCGACCCTCACCACCTTGCCCGTGCGGCTGGTGTGCACCATGGCGTTTCTCCTCTCCCTGCTTGTCGTTGCGCCCGTGCGGGCGGGTTTGGCGGAACGTCGCAAACCGCGTGCCACGCTTGGGTATTGGGCGAAGGCGTTGGAATCGTTGGGGGTGCGGGGTGAATGCGCGCGGTGGCGCGTCGGGGCGGCGGACAGGAGCGTCGGGGTGGTGGACAGAGGGGCAGAACGGAACTTGACGGCCGGCGCCGTCGGGATGAAATGTTGATCGAGGAGAAGGCCATGCCGCCGAACAACGCCAAAGATCGGCTAACCCACGTCCTGCGGTCCTTGCGGGGCGAACGCGGCCGGCTGCGCGAGCGCGGCATTCACCATCTCTCCGTCTTCGGATCGACCGCCCGCGAGGAGGCAGGAGCAGACAGCGACGTTGACCTGATCGTCGATCTGGAGCCGGCCGGGAACATGGACATTTTCGATCTTGCGTCCATCGCGGCTGAACTTGAGACCGTTCTGGGCACGCGCGTCGATCTGGTCCGCCGCGGCGCCATGAAGCCGCATGTAGCCCAAGCCGCAGCACGGGAGGAAATCCGTGTCTTCTAGCGATGTCGCCCGGCGTTTGCACGATATCCTCGACAACGTCGCGCGCATCCGTCGCCACACGGGGGGCCTGACGGTGGAGACGTTCCTGGAGGACGAAAAAACACAAGATGCGGTGGAGCGCTGCCTGGAGCGGATCGCGGAAGCGGCCCGCAAGATCGGTGATGTGCTCGACCAGCGATATCCGGACGTCGAGTTCCACAAGCTTCGCCAGTTCGGCAGCGTCCTGCGCCACGACTACGACGGCGTCGACGCCGATCTGGTGTGGATCGCGGTTACCAAACGCCTGCCACTCATCGAAGCGGCCTGCCGAAAGGAACTCGGGCTGGCATAAAAAATCCGGGGGCCTTTCGGCCCCCGTCAGTTTACCCCCGTGAACCCTTGGCTCAGCGCGCCTTGTTCAGCAGGTGCTGGACCTCGCCGACGATGCCGCGGCGGAACAGCAGGACGCAGACTACGAAGATGGCGCCGATCACCACCGTCACCGGCAGGTTGGTGGCGGCCAGGTAGTTCTGCAGCGTCACCACCAGCGCCGCGCCCACCACCGGGCCCAGCAGCGTGCCCATGCCCCCCAGCAGCGTCATCAGCACCACCTCGCCCGACATCTGCCACGTCACGTCGGTCAGGCTGGCCAGCTGGAAGACCAGCGCCTTGGTGCTGCCGGCCAGACCGGCCAGCGTCGCCGACAGCACGAAGGCCAGCAGCTTGTAGCGCTCCGTCCGGTAGCCCAGCGACACGGCGCGCGGCTCGTTCTCGCGGATGGCCTTCAAGACCTGCCCGAAGGGCGAGTGCACCGTGCGCCAGATCAGCGCGAAGCTGAAGACGAAGATCGCCAGCACCGTGTAGTACATGGCCAGCGGGTCCTGCAGATCGATGATCCCGAACAGGTATCCGCGCGGCACCGCCTGGATGCCGTCCTCGCCGCCGGTGAACTTCAGCTGGAGCGCCATGAAGAACACCATCTGGCTGAGCGCCAGCGTGATCATGGCGAAGTAGATGCCCTGCCGCCGGATGGCGATGGCGCCGAACGCCAAGCCCAGCACGGCTGCGAACAGCATCCCCATCAGGATTGCCAGTTCTGGCGTCAGGCCCCACACCTTGGCGGCGTGCGCCGTGACGTAGGCGGAGCCGCCGAAGAATGCCGCGTGGCCGAAGGACAGCAGGCCGGCGAAGCCGATCAGCAGGTTGAAGGCGCAGGCGAACAGCGCGAAGCACAGCACCTTCATCAGGAAGACGGGATAGAACTGGAAGGGTGCGGCCACCGCCAGCAACAGCCCGAGGACGAACCAGAGATTGCGGTTGGAAAGGCCGGTCGCCGGACGGACGACCACGTCGGCCACATCAGTGTTCACAGCCATGGATCAGCGCTCCCGCCCGAAGAGGCCCGCGGGCTTGATGAGGAGGACGACCGCCATCACGACGAAGATGACGATGTTGGAGGCTTCCGGGTAGAAGACCTTGGTCAGGCCTTCCAGGAGGCCGAGGCCCAGCCCGGTGACGATGGCGCCCAGGATGGATCCCATGCCGCCGATCACCACCACCGCGAAGACGATGATGATCAGGTTCGATCCCATCAGCGGGTTCACCTGGTAGATGGGTGCCGCCAGCACGCCCGCCAGCCCGGCCAGGGCCACGCCGAAACCGTAGGTGGCGGTGATCATGATCGGCACGTTGATGCCGAAGGCCTGCACCAGCACCGGGTTTTCCGTGGCGGCGCGGAGGTAGGCGCCGAGCTGCGTGCGCTCGATCGCGTACCACGTGCCCAGGCACACCATCAGCGACGCCACCACGACCCAGCCGCGGTAGTTGGGCATGAACATGAAGCCCAGGTTCTGCCCGCCCTTCAGCGCATCCGGGATCGGGTACGGCATGCCCGACACGCCGAACTGGTGACGGAACCCGCCCTCCAGCATCAGCGCCAGCCCGAACGTCAGCAGCAGGCCGTACAGGTGGTCCAGCTTGTAGAGCCTACTCAGCAGCGTCTTCTCCAGCACGACGCCGACGAGGCCGACCACGGTGGGGGCCAGGAACAGCGCCCACCAGTAGCCGACACCGGCCCATTGCAGCAGCATCCACGCCGCGAACGCGCCCAGCATGTACTGCGCCCCGTGCGCGAAGTTGATGACGTTCAGCATGCCGAAGATCACCGCCAGACCGAGGCTGAGCAGCGCGTAGAACGACCCGTTGATCAGGCCCAGCAGCAGCTGGCCGAACAGGACCTGCGGGGCCACCCCCAGCAGCTCGACCATGATCCTCCCTCCCTATTCGTAAATGACGGCACGCCTCCCCTCTCCCGCGACGGGAGAGGGGAGTGCGGGCGGCTTCAGTTCTGCGCCAGCTTGACCAGCGGGCAGCCGCTGTTCTTGGGCTCAAGGAAGGCCTGCGCGGCGGGGATGGTGGAGACGATCCGGTAATAGTCCCACGCCCCCTTGGACTCGGCCGGCTTCTTCACCTGGGCCAGGTACATGTCGTGGAAGACGCGGCCGTTCTCGGCGATCTTGCCGTTCTTCATCAGCATGTCGTTGACCGGCGTAGCGCGCATCTTGGCCGCCACCTTCTCCGCGTCGTCGCTGCCCACCGCCTGCACCGCTTGCAGGTAATGGCGCACCGAGGAATAGACGCCGGCCTGGATCATGGAGGGCTTGCGGCCGACCTTCTCCTCGAACTTCTTGGCCCAGGCGCGGGTCTCGTCGTTCATGTCCCAGTAGAAGCCGGTGGTCAGCAGCAGGCCCTGCGCGGTCTGAAGGCCCAGCGCGTGCACGTCGTTGATGAACAGCAGGAGGCCGGCCAGACTCTGCCCGCTCTGGGTGATGCCGAACTCGGCCGCCTGCTTGACGGCGTTGGTGGTGTCGCCGCCGGCGTTGGCGAGGCCGATGACCTCGGCGCCCGAGCCCTGGGCCTGCAGCAGGTAGGAGGAGAAGTCGGCCGTGCCCAGCGGATGGCGGACGGCACCCTTCACCGTGCCGTTCAGCTGCTTGACCATGTTGGTGGTCTCGGCCTCCAGCGAGTGGCCGAAGGCGTAGTCGGCGGTGATGAAGTACCAGCTCTTCTTGCCCTGCTCGACCAGTGCGCGGCCCGTGCCGGCGGCCATGGCGTGGTTGTCGTAGGTCCAGTGGAAGCCGGTGGGCGAGCACGACTTGCCGGTCAGGTCCGTCGAGCCCGGGCCGGACATCAGGAAGATGCGCTTCTTGTCCTTGGTGATGCCCTGCACGGCGAGTGCGGCGGCCGAGTTCGGCACGTCGGCGACGACGTCGACCTTGTCGGTGTCGATCCACTGGCGGGCCAGGTTGGCGGCGATGTCGGCCTTGTTCTGGTGATCGCCGGTGATGATCTCGATGGTGGCGCCGGCCACCTTGCCGCCGAACTCCTCCGCCGCCATGCGGGCGGCGACGGCGGAGCCCTCGCCCGCGATGTCGGCGTAGATGCCCGAGCGGTCGTTCAGCACGCCGATCTTGATGACGCTGTCGGAGACCTGGGCCTGGGCGGTGCCGGACACGAGGGCCGCAACGGCGGCGCCGGTCAGAAGAAGGGTACGCATGGTGTCTCTACTCCCTGTGTTTTGTGGGTTTGTGGGTGAGTTCTTGCGTCGCATTGCCCCCACCCGGCTCGCTAACGCTCGCCACCCTCCCCCGCTTCGCAGGAGAGGGTTTGTCGGCCGAAGCGGCGGAGTTCCCTCCCCTGCGAAGCGGGGGAGGGTTAGGGAGGGGGCAAGACCTTGCTACACGCCCAAGTATTCGTGGAGCTTTGTCATGTTCTGCTCCAGGGCGTCGTTGGGGATCATGTCCACCACGTGCCCTTCCTCGAACACGTAATGGCGGTCGGCGATGGTGGCGGCGAAGCGGAAGTTCTGCTCGACCAGCAGGATCGTGAAGCCCTTCTGCTTGAGTGCGCGCACGGCCACGCCGATCTGCTCGATGATGACCGGGGCGAGGCCTTCGGTGGGTTCGTCCAGCAGGATCAGGGTGGCGCCGGTGCGCAGGATGCGGGCGATGGCCAGCATCTGCTGCTCGCCGCCCGACAAACGCGTGCCCTGGGTGGAGCCGCGCCCCTTCAGGTTGGGGAACAGGTCGTAGATCTGCTGGACCGTCATCCCGCCCGGCTTGACCACCGGCGGCAGCATCAGGTTCTCGTCCACGCTGAGCGACGCGAAGATGCCGCGCTCCTCCGGCACGTAGCCGATGCCCAGGCGCGGGATCTTGTGCTGGGCCATGCCGATCAACTCCCGGCCCTGGAAGGTGATCGAGCCCTGGCGCTTGCCGACGATGCCCATGATGGACCGCATCGTCGTCGTCTTGCCGGCCCCGTTGCGGCCCAGCAAGGTCACCACCTCGCCCTGGCGCACCTCAAGGCTGACGCCGTGCAGCACGTGGCTCTCGCCGTAGAAGGCGTGCAGATCCTTCACCTCCAGCATCGGCGCGCCGACGGCGGCGGTGGCGGGGATGTCGAGCATCACGGAATCAGGCATGACCGCCTCCCACGTTGCCGGAGCCCATGTAGGCCTCCATGACCTGCGGATCGCGCGAGACGACCTCGTACGGCCCTTCGGCCAGGATCTCGCCGCGGCGCAGCACGGTGATGGTGTCGGACAGGTCGGCGACGACGCTGAGGTTGTGCTCCACCATCAGGATGGTGCGGTCGGCGCCGACGCGGCGGATCAGCTGGGCGGTGCGCTCGATGTCCTCGTGGCCCATGCCGGCCAGCGGCTCGTCCAGCAGCAGCACCTCCGGGTCGAGCGCCAGCGTGGTGGCGATCTCCAGCGCGCGCTTCCGGCCGTAGGGCAGCTCGGCCGCCAGATGGTCGGCCCAGGGGGTGAGGTTCACCGCCTCGATCAGCTCGTGCGCCTTGTCGTGCAGGGCGTGCAGGCTGGCTTCCGGCTTCCAGAAATGGAAGGTGCTGCCGACGTGCCGCTGCAGCGCCACGCGCACGTTCTCCAGCACGGAGAGGTGCGGGAAGACGGCCGAGATCTGGAAGGAGCGCACCATGCCCATCCGCGCGATGTCGGCCGGCTTGGTGCCGGTGATGTCCTTGCCCTTGTAGATGATGCTGCCGCTGGTCGGCGTAAGGAACTTGGTGAGCAGGTTGAACACCGTGCTCTTGCCCGCCCCATTGGGCCCGATCAGCGCGTGGATCGTTCCGCGCCGGACCTTGAGGTTGACCTCCTTCACCGCCACGAAGCCCTTGAACTCCTTGGTGAGTCCGCGCGCCTCGAGAATTGTTCCGTCGTCCATGCCCTTGGGCCTCCGTCTCTCTTGCGGGCGGACGCCGCGCCGCCGGCGGACACGGGAGGTTGGGGAAGAAACCTCCCGTGTCCGCCGGCTCTCCGGATCACGGCCGATCGAGGGATGGCCGGCGGACGGCGCCCGAGGGAGGCGCCGTCCGGCACGAAAGCCCGCCGGCCGGGGGAGCCGTAACGAACGGGCATGATCGTCGATCTGGAGAAGCGCGTGGCGCCTGCGTCTACCCTCCCTGCCGTCGCCTTTTCCGTCCGGGCCTGATGCCCGGCGGCGGGACGTTTGCACACCTATTGGCAAGCGCCGTGCCAAGTGCCGGAGAAAACGGCCGAACGGCGGATTGTCAGGGGTTTGGAGCGATCGGCCGCCCCCGCCCGTTCGGGTCACCCCGCCCGGAGTGTCGGATCGGCGGACGTTTCCGTCGGCGGGGCAGACACGGCGAGGCGGACCCGGCGAGGCAGGCACGGGAACTCGGACAGCGCCGCACGGGTTCAGATATCCGGCGGTGTACGCCCGGAAGATGGAGCGTCCGATGCAGCTGAAGGTCCTCGCCCTCGTCCTTGCCGGCGGCAAGGGAACCCGCCTCATGCCCCTGACGAAGGAGCGGGCGAAGCCGGCGGTGCCCTTCGGCGGCAAGTACCGCATCATCGACTTCGTGCTGTCGAACATGGTGAACTCGGGCATCTACTCGATCTACGTGATGACCCAGTTCAAGAGCCAGTCGCTGATCCAGCACCTGCGCGACGGCTGGCAGTTCGGCGGCATGCTGAACAGCCAGTTCATCATCCCCGTCCCCGCCCAGATGCGTTCGGAAGGCGAGGAATGGTACCGCGGCACCGCCGACGCCGTGTTCCAGAACGCCAATCTGATCGAACAGTCGGAGCCCGACCTCGTCCTGCTGTTCGGCGCCGACCACGTCTACCGCATGAACGTGCGCGAGATGATCGAGTACCACATGGCCAAGCAGGCGGACGTCACCATCTCCGCCATCCCGGTGGACAGGAAATACGCCAAGGACTTCGGCGTTCTGCAGATCGAGCCGGACGGGCGCATCACCGGCTTCATCGAGAAGCGCGCCGACGCGCCGACCATCCCCGGCGATCCGGACCGCGTGCTCGCCTCCATGGGCAACTACATCTTCTCGCGCAACTGCCTCCTGAAGATGGTGTACGAGGACGCCGCGCGCGCGGACAGCAGCCACGACTTCGGCAAGGACATCCTGCCGCGCCTCGTCGGCTCCTCCTCCATGTACGCCTACGACTTCAAGACCAACCGCATTCCGGGACAGGCCGAGCACCAGCCGGCCTACTGGCGCGACGTCGGCACGCTGGACGCGTACTACGAGTCCAACATGGACATGCGGGCCATCGACCCGCCGCTGGACATCTACAACCGCGCATGGCCTCTGCGCACCGCCGGCTATTCCGACCCGCCCGCCAAGTTCGCCTTCGACGACGAGGGGCGGCGCGGGCAGGCGGTGGATTCCATCGTGTCGGGCGGCTGCATCCTGTCGGGCGGCATGGTGCGCCGCTCCGTCCTGGGACGGTTCGTGCGCGTCCACTCCTACGCGGTGGTGGAGGACAGCATCCTCTTCGACAACGTCGAGGTCGGCCGCAACTGCAAGATCCGCCGCGCCATCATCGAGAAGAACGTGCGCATCCCGCCCGACACCGTGATCGGCTTCGACGCGGAGGAGGACCGCAAGCGCTACGACGTCACGGAGAACGGCCTCGTCGTCATCGGCGGTCCCCGTTCGGCGGTGGCGCTGACCCGGCTGACCATCTGAGCCCGCCCTCCATCCGACACCGCCCCGAAGAGGCACCGTGTCGCACAGGAGCGTAGTGCGGAGGTGCGTCTCGACTTCCGCCACCGAGCGGTGCAATGTCCCGCTATGCTTGCCGGTGCAAAGAAGGTGACGGTGCGATGACGGCTGAGGATGGGCTGAGCGGCCTGCGCCTCCTCCTGGTCGAGGACGAGGCGATGGTGGCCATGATGCTCGAGGACATGCTGGACGATTTCGGCTGCGCGGTCGTCGGCCCGGCGGCCAGCGTGGCGGCGGCGCTGGAACTGGCCGGGCGCGAGGGGCTGGACGGCGCCATCCTCGACGTGAACGTCGGCGGCGAGCCCATCTATCCGGTGGCCGAGGCGCTGGCGGCGCGCGGCGTGCCGTTCGTCTTCACCACCGGCTACGGCGCCGCCGACATCGACCGCCGCTTCGCCGACGCCCCGGCCGTGCAGAAGCCGTTCAGCGCCGGCGCCCTGCGCGAGGCCCTGGCCCGCACCATGGGCAAAGGGTAGGCCGCGCGCGTCAGGCCACCCGGCGCCGGCGCGGGCGGTAGCGCAGCCGGTCGACGCGGTCCATCAGTTCGCCCACCTCAACGGCCTCGTCCAGGCGGCCTTCCTGCGCCAGATTGCGGGCGTAGGTCGCCAGGGCGCCGATCACCGCGCGTTCGTCGGTCACCCCGTGCACCGGCTGCCCGGCGCGGTCCACGATCAGGACGCCCAACGCGGCCAGCGCCTCGGCCACATCCGTGACGGCCTGCACCAGCGCGGAATCGTCGCCGTCTTCCGCGTTGAGCACCGGTTCCAGGACGTCGGCGAGCCCGACACCATCAGTCGACCAGCTCATTATCCTACTCTCCGGGAGATTCCCAACCGGGGGTCCCCTTCTTCAGGCCGGGCCCCGCTTCGGCGCCACCACGGCGTGAACGCGGACCCATGATGTTGAACAGCCGAAAGGCCTCTTGGTTCGCCGCTCACCGCCGGTCCCTATCCACAAGTGTGGCATAGGCCGCCTCGGCCAGCCGGGCGTGCGCCGCCGCGGTGGGGTGGACGCTGTCCCAGAAGAGGTAGCGGTCGGCATCGCGGCAGGCCGGCGTGGTGACGCAGGCGTCGGTGATGTTGGCGAAGCCGGCGGCCTGCGGGTCGGCGGCCACCCGTTCCAGCAGCGCCCAGACGTCCAGGCGGTGGATGCGCACGGGCAGCCGCCGCTGTGCGGCGTCCAGCACGCGGTCGAGCGCCTGGTTGTAGGCCATGGACAGCGCGGTCGCCGCCTGCACCGCCTGCGGCCCGCGCCGCCGGATCTCCGGCACGCGGCCGATGTCGGGCAGGTTGGGCACCAGGAACTCGCGCGCCCCGGCCCGGGCGAGGTCGGCGAGGATCAGCCCCACCCCCTCGGCCGCGCGGGCCAGCGCCGGCACGGGGTCCCCCGCCTCGACCACCGCACGCAGGTCGTTGCCGCCGCCGTAGACGACGTACAGCGCCCGGCCGTCCGGCTTGCGCGTGCGCAGGAAGCTGTCGACCTGCGCGCGCAGGCTGGGCACCGGCCCGCCGCCGGTGCGCGCCCCGCCGACCGCGAAGTTGGTGCCGCCCTGCACCGCGGGCGCCAAACGCGTGCCCAGCCGCGCGGCCAGATGCTCGACCCACACCGGGCCGTTGGAGAAGCGGCCGGCACCGGCGTTGCCGGTGTCCGACAGGCTGTCGCCGAAGACGACGACGCCGCTGACCGGCGGCGGCGCGGCGCCGGCCGAGGAGGAGAGAAGCATTCCGATCAGTCCCGCGGTGGCTGTGAGGACGGCTGTGAGGACGGCTGGGGAAAGGCGCGAACGCGTGCCCATGGGGTGGTCCGAGCAAGAACAAAGGGGTAACGAAAAGTGGGCACCCCCGCGTGCACAGCAAGCGTGACCGTTGATATCTTTGGTGGTGATCGGGAAAGGGCCCGTGCCCTCAATGCCCCGGCAGGATCAGCAGTTGCCGCTGCGGCAGGCGGGCGCGGGAGAGGACGACGGTCGGCGTGTCGGACAGCTTCGGCTCGTAGCGGCCGGACAGCGCGGCGATGAAGCGTTCCAGGCTGGCGCCGCCGAAATAATGCATGGGGATGACGACGGCCGGGCGCAGTTGCTCGATCACCCGGACCATGTCGGCGTGGCTGATGGTGAAGCTGCCGTCCACCGCCGCCAGCACCACGTCAATGATGCCCAGTTCCTTCAGGTGCACGTCGGTCAGCGTGTGGTGCAGGTGGCCGAGGTGCGCGATGCACAGGCCGCCCGCCTCGAACACGAAGATCGAGTTGCCGGCCACCCGCGTGCCGTACCCGCCGCCATAGCCGCCGCCATAGCCGCGGATGTTGGTGGGAATGTTGCGGACGCGCATGTCCTTCACCGTCACGTCGTGCTGCGCCATGCCGCCGCCGGGGTCCCAGCCGCGCAGCACGTGCGGGATGTCCGGGTCGGGGTGGTCGGTGAAGTGGGTGTCGTGGGCGACGTTCATCGTCGCCACGTCGGGGCGGAAGGGCGGGCGGATGTAGTCGTTGTAGTCGGTGACGGCGCTGGCCCCGCCGGCACTCTCGATCACGAAGGTGGAGTGGCCGAGGAAGGTCAGCCGCACCTGCCCCGCCCCCGGCGCCTGGGCCAGCCGCAGCGATGCCGGCAGCACGCGCGCCGGCCCGTGGGCGATGGGCAGGCAGTCGGCCCGCGCCGCGGCAATCGGCCACAGCCCGGCCAGGAGGAGGAGCCCGAGCGCCGCGCCCAGCGCGGCGAAAGCCTTGCCAATCCTGAAGCCCGGCATGATTCCCTCCCGCCCCGCTGGCGCCGCCGCAGAAGAGTATAGGGCGCGCCTGCCACGGCAAAAGGAGGGGGGCTCCGGGGCCGCTTGCGCTGGATCAATGTGCGTGGGGCCAACGGATCCCTAGAATCGGCGCAACGATAAGGAATGCCCTGGGAGGCACGCCCATGTTCCAGGTCCGCATCCACGGCCGCGGCGGCCAGGGGGCCGTGACGGCCGCCGAAATGCTGTCCGTCGCCGCCTTTCTGGAAGGCCGCCACGCGCAGGCCTTCCCCAGCTTCGGTTCGGAGCGCACGGGCGCCCCCGTCGTCTCCTTCTGCCGCATCGCCGATGCCGAGATCCGCTCGCGCGAGCCCGTCGTGGCCCCCGACGCCGTCATCATCCTGGACCCCACGCTGCTGCACTGCGTGGACGTCTTCCAGGGCCTGCCCGACAGCGGCTACGTGCTCATCAACTCCGGCCTCGGCTTCGACGCCCTGCACATAGCCGACTACATGGCGCGCTTCCCCAAGGGCCACACGCACACCGTGCCGGGGACCGAACTGGCCAAGCAGCACGTCGGGCGGCCGCTGCCCAACGCGGTGCTGCTGGGCGGCTTCGCCGCCGTGTCGGGGCAGGTCCGCCTGGACTCCGTGCTGGCCGCCATCCGCGAGACCTTCCCCGGCCCGGTGGGGGAGGCCAACGTCCGGGCCGCCGTCGCCGCCTACGAACACTGCCTGTCCTGAGGGGGACACCGCCATGCTGAAGCAGATCGAAGGCAGCCGTGCGATGGCGGAGGCCATCGGCCTGTGCCGCCCGGAGGTCATCTGCGCCTACCCCATCACGCCGCAGACCCACATCGTCGAGGGGCTGGCGGAGATGGTGCGCGACGGCCGCGTCACCGATTGCGAATACATCAACGTCGAGTCCGAGTTCGCGGCGCTGTCGGTCGCCATCGGCTCCTCGGCGGCCGGAGCGCGCACCTACACGGCCACCTCCAGCCAGGGCCTGCTGTTCATGATGGAGGCGGTCTACAACGCCTCCGGCCTCGGCCTGCCGATCGTCATGACGCTGGGCAACCGCGCCATCGGCGCGCCGATCAACATCTGGAACGACCATTCCGACGCCATGGCGGTGCGCGACGCCGGCTGGATCATGCTGTTCGCCGAAACCAACCAGGAGGCGGTCGACCTGCACATCCAGGCCTTCAGGCTGGCCGAAGAGCTGTCGTGCCCGGTGATGGTCAACGTCGACGGCTTCATCCTCACCCACGCCGTCGAGCGCGTCGACATCCCGGCCCAGGAGCAGGTGGACGCCTTCCTGCCGCCCTTCGAGCCGGTGCAGGTGCTGGACCCCGCCGATCCCATGTCGATCGGCGCCATGGTCGGGCCGGACGCCTTCATGGAGGTGCGCTACCTCGCCCACCACAAGCAGATGCGCGCACTGGACCGCATCCCCGAGCTGGCGGCCGAGTTCAAGGCGCAGTTCGGGCGGGAATCGGGCGGGCTGGTGCGTCCCTACCGGACGGAGGGGGCGGAGACCATCGTCGTCGCCATGGGATCGGTCAACGGCACCATCAAGGACACGGTGGACGCCATGCGGGACGCCGGGCACGCGGTCGGCTCGCTGTGCATCACCTCCTTCCGGCCCTTCCCGCTGGAAGAGGTGCGCGACGCGCTGTACGACGCGCGGCGCGTCGTGGTGCTGGAAAAGAACCTGGCGGTGGGCATGGGCGGCGTGCTGGCCAGCCACGTGCGCATGGCGCTGCGCGGGCGCGGCAACCGCGTCTACACGCTGATCGCGGGCCTGGGCGGGCGGCCGATCATGCAGGCGTCGCTGACCGACTTCCTGACCACGGTGGAGAGCGAGCCGCACTACGACGTGCATTTCCTCGACCTCAAGCGCGACGTGGTGGACGCCGAGATCGCGCGCATGGCCGAGACGCGCCGCTCCGGCCCCATCGCCGAGAACATCCTGCGCCGCACCGGCGCGGGCGTGCCGTAAGGGAGGGCTGCCATGACCCAGCCAATCAATTCGCAGGCCGTGAAGTTCTACCAGACCGGCACGCTGACCGTCGGCAACCGCCTGCTGGACCCGGAGACGCGCACCGTGCAGGCGTCGGCGGAGCGGTCCAACGCCATCACCTGCGGGCATCGCGCCTGCCAGGGCTGCGGCGAGGCGCTGGGCGCCCGCTACGCCATCGACGCCGCCATGCGCGCCACCGGCAACCAGCTGGTGTGCGTCAACGCCACCGGCTGCCTGGAGGTGTTCACCACCCCCTATCCGGAGACGTCGTGGCAGGTGGCGTGGCTGCACTCCCTGTTCGGCAATGCGGCGGCGGTGGCGGCCGGCGTGGCGGCGGCCAACCGGGTGAAGGGGCGCAAACAGGTGCGCGTCATCGCCCAGGGCGGCGACGGCGGCACCACCGACATCGGCTTCGGCTGCCTGTCCGGCATGTTCGAG
>Ga0196976_1000499_pt1 | contig 24544 bp, 28 predicted proteins | sample S3v_513CmetaG_FD_148644 | JGI IMG/M metagenome (GOLD analysis project Ga0196976, IMG submission 148644) | Soil microbial communities from Anza Borrego desert, Southern California, United States - S3+v_5-13C | ecosystem: Environmental > Terrestrial > Soil > Desert | place: USA: California...
CGGCATCTGGATTGCTGGTCAGAATCACGGGTACCACTTTAGCCTCGCTGAAAGCGCGCAAAAAAAGAGAACCAGGAGAAGCGTAGATCAACAAAGAGCAACGGTAACGATACTCAAAGCGGATCCAGAAGAGGACATACAACAGCTTTCGGCCAGGGCGATATAACGGAGGCGGGCATGCCGAGTCAGCCACGAATCACGTCCACTGCCGCGATGATAATGGTGTTTGAAGCGATCATGCTTCTCGGAACGGCGAATGCAAAGCGGCGCCGCAGCTGATCGACTGCTCACGCCGTGATTGCGCGTTGTGTCTGCTACCGGACTCCATACCTGATCCGCGACAAGAAGAAGAATTGGTTAGTAGTGGTAAACGAGAAGTCTGCCGGCGTAGCAACGCCCGTAGCGTAGTCCAAGTTCGGATTCTTGTCTTAAACACTCCAATCTTGGCCAGTTCAAAAGGTCAAACCATATAGGGGCGAAGTTCGTCTGCAAAGTCGATTGAGGCCGCAGCCAATCCCTCGTTCAGGCGCGCGATCAGGGATGAAATCACCAGTTTAGCTTCTTGCCGGTGACGATGCAGGATGAAGCCGTCATACACGTGCTCACCGCGCATGGCGCAGCCGATCTCTTCTTCCTTCTCGTGCTCGCCCAATTCGGTGAAATAGACGACGCGATAAAGACCGCCAAGGTCAGGGTCGCGGTATATCTCGAACATCACCTTCTTGGTGTCAGCAACGGTCGTAGGTGTTCCCGGCATGATCAGTCTCCCACTGCGGACGGACGCTCAAATCCGCGCCGCTCAACTGGCATCTCGATGATCTTGGCGCCGGCTGTTGAGGTTCGACCCAGTCGCATCCGGAGTTTGCGCTCATACTCTTCCATGTGTTTCTGCAATTGGAGTTCGGCTTCACGCTTTCTCACCAGGTCTTCTCGATAGCGCTTAAGGAAGTAGTCGATCGTCTCCACCCGGATCTTGATGGACCCTGAGGGCTTGTTCTCGTCAAGGTCCTTGAACGAGAAGTACGGAGTGCCGGAGCGCTCGATGATGCCCTCGACCACCGAGTAGATGGGAGCATCGTGACCGCACTTGAAGTTCGAGATTTCGAGTGCGACCAGGTTCGGGTGACGTGCCGTGAACTTCGCTGCCCACAACTTCTGGTTCGTACTTGCAGAGTAGGCATTCTTCCAGACGTCAGTGATGTCGAGTGGGTGACTGATGACACCAGCCCTGACTTCGTCTCCGAAGAGCCGCTCAAGCAGGTCTTCGTCGATAGGCAGGTACGACTGGGAGAACACTGGGTATCCGAGCTTCTGAAATTCTTCCATGATCTCGTGGTTGACGCCAGGATCATGGTGGTACACGCGCCCGAGCATAACGATACCGAGCCGGTTCTCGCGCTCGAGCGTGTCCAGCGTTTCTCGTGCCCGGTTTCGCAGGCCGAGGTCAAAGGCCTCCTGCGTCTTGTATGCCATGTCGATGGCGCGGTCGTGCTCTTCTTGCGATAGCCCCATGACGGGCGCCCACGCCTGGAACATCTGCAACGCAAACATTCGGCGGTCAGCCAGGTTTACGATCGGGTCGAGGTACGCAATCCCATTTTCAACAAAAACGTCGTTCTCTTTGGTGAACGCCGCCTTGACGGCGTTTGGAGTTGCAGTGACCGTGGGACATGCGTTCGTCCCCGTGCACTTCACCAGAGAAGTCGTCAGCACATCAACCATCGGGAAGAAGATCACGTCGAGCGGTTTCTTCGCGTGCTTCTGGAAGATGAGGTTGTAGACGTGCGGGATTCCGATCTTCGATGGGAAGCACGGATCGATAGCACCGCGACCCGCACCGGCCTTGTACATGTCGTGATTGGTGTAATCGGAATAGACGATGTTTTCGGCGGGGATGCCTAGACTCTGCAAGTACGCACTGAAGAGCGGCGCATACATGTACATGTTCAGTACGCGGGGCATGCCGACCCGCAATTCTTTGCGTTTCTTTATGAGTTCAGCGCGGCGCCGCATGGAAGACGTCCAGGCGCGGGTTGGTACGGCGTCGGCCACCAGCGGCACTTCTCGAGCTTTCCAAACATCGCGAGCGGCGATGTCCACAAAGTTCGGGTTTTCTGCTTTGACCGCGTCGAGACCTGCCTTGATGCCGCGCATCGCACTCACATCCTCCACCTGGCCTTTCTCGCAAGTGGAGATGATAAGGCGGGTCTCGCCGGCCTTGAGCGGCACCTTCGATTTGAAGATCGGCAGCGGCGATTCCTTCGCTTCTCCAACCTGCACGTCGATGAACGTACGCAGGCAGTTGTTCTTGCAGAAGTAGCAGCGCGTGTCTTCGTTGCGAGTACTTCTGTAACTGATGTTTTTTACAGCATCTAGGCCTATGAAGGTGGTTCGGCGGCCGTTCTTGTACAAGCGGCCCGCTTCAACGGCGGCCCCGATTGCGCCGGACTCACCGCAATGCTCGTGCACCGTAACTTCGGGGGTGGCGTTCGCGTCATGGAAATGTGACCGGATGAAATCGACTTCGGACTTCACCGCTGCGAGGTTCTTCTGCGTACCACCCTGAAGGATGAACCGCGAGCCCAGCTTTGCAAGATTGGGTATGCCCGCAACGTACAGGAAGATGTTCTTCGGCAGAACATTAGCAAGCCCTGCGAGTATCTCTTCGGCACGCCATCCTTGACGCTGAAAGTTCACGATGTCGGATTGCATGAATACTGCGCAGCCGTATCCGAACACGGGCATGGTCTGCGCCGAGAATGCAATGTCGGCGTATTCGTCCACCTTGACGCCCAGCGACTCGGCGGTGCCCTGAAGGAAGTACCCGTTTCCCGCGGAGCACTGCGTGTTCAACTTGAAATCTTTGACACGCCCATCCTTGAGGATGATGAGCTTGATGTCCTGGCCGCCCACGTCCACGATCACATCAGGGTTGCCGTAAAACCGCATCGCGGATTCTGTGTGCGCGACCGTCTCAACGAGGGCGACGTCAGCCTTGAGCACATCCTTCAATACGTCCTTCGCATAACCGGTGGTGCCCACGCCGAGAACTTCGAGCGTTGCGCCCTGCGCTTCAACCTGTGCACGCAGAGAGTTGAACATGTCGATCGTGTCCTGGATCGGATTGCCGTTCGACAACTGGTACGCCTTGCAGAGTACTTCCCCGGATTCCGACAGCAGGACAGCTTTGGTGGAGGTTGATCCGCCATCCACGCCCACGAACCCGCTGATCGTCGTTGCCCTCTCGAAGTAGGCGGGAACAAATTTCTTGATCGTGTATTGGCTCTTGAAGTCAGCGAGTTCCTGCTCGGAGGTGCTCAGTCCCTGGCTGCCGGATTTCGCCTTTTCCTCCTGGCGGCCGTACAGGATGTAATCCTCTAGGCATTCAACGCCCCGGTAGACGCCGACGGACGCGTCTTCATCTTTGCCAAACTCAACAGCTCCGAGTGCGGCAAAGTATTGCGCGTTCCCGGGGACTTTGATCAGTTCCTCTGGCTTGCCTCCCTCGGGCAGCTCCACCTTGCGTTCTTCCCAAGTTTTCGGGATGTTCTGCTGCCACGCTTCGCGCATTCCGCGGATGAACGTGTTGGGACCGCCGAGCAGAAGCACGTGCGGTCGCAGCGTGTGTCCACGCGTCAACACGCTGAGGTTCTGGAGCACGATCGCGTCGAAGAGCGAGGCCATTAGCTGGTCCGGCGGAATGCCCTGCTTTTGCAGGCCGTTGATGTCGGTCTCGGCGAACACCCCGCACTTGCCAGCCACTGGATGCAGCTTGATTCCGCTATATCCCTGATCGCAGAGCTGGTCGGGCGCGATCTTCAGCTTTGCGTTGATCTTGTCGATCACCGCTCCGGTTCCACCCGCGCACTTGTCGTTCATGGACGGAATTTTCTTCTTCCGTCCAGTCGAGTCGTCCTCCTTGAAGACAATGATCTTTGCGTCCTGGCCGCCAAGCTCGATGACGGAGTTCACCTCGGGGTGGAGTTTCTCAACGGCCAACGAGACGGCGGTTACCTCCTGTACGAACTTCGCACCGACAAGGTTTGCGAGGGTCCCACCGCCGGATCCGGTGATGAAGACCCTCGCATTGTTGGGCGCGACGCCGACCTCGTCCTCGATTCGTTTCAAGAATTCCAGCACCTTCTCAGGTTGCTTAGTCTCGTGCCGCTGGTAGTCCTGCCAGAGTATCTCGTCACTTCCGTTCGCGACGACAACGGCTTTCACGGTCGTAGATCCCACGTCCATACCGACCATGTAAGCGATATTCATATCCCCTTCCGCGGCAGGTTTCGAGACGAGCCGTGTCGGGGGTTCAGATCGCTGCGTGTTCAACAAGTCGTCGATGCGAACATCGACCCGACTTTCATGCGTAGAGCACTTGGATTGTTCGTGGTGACCGGACACCCTGACCTCCCAAAGCCGCTGACAAGTTCAATTCCCTTTTGCAGTGTCGCGCGTTAAGCGGCCTGCGCGAGCGCGGATGCGAGCTCCGGCATACGAGCCAACCGCGCCTTCCCGTTCATGAGGTCGTTAACGTGGAGGACGAAGTTTGCCGCCACACCTGCGACTCCGTGACGATGTGGAACTGGATAGAAAACGTGCCGCAGTTCGGGGTGCTCTTTCACGTACTCACGGATGTCATCGAGGCGCTTCCCCGTGGAAGCTACAGCCTGCTCGAACTCCGTCCGGGCCTTCACCTTCGCTTCCCCAAGGGCCATCTGCACGCGGCTGTGCGCATTGATCTCGCCCTCGCCCGAGGTCTCAATCGGCAGGAAAATCATCTCCTTGAAATGGTTCGCGACGCCCGACTGCACTCCGTCCGACTGCGACGAAGGCATGCAGCCGAAGGGCTTCAGTGCCAGCACCATGTGGCAGAGGCGATTCTTGGTGTAGTAGACGTTCTTGCCGACTTCGAGGTGCCCCTCGCCGCCGCGCGCAAACTGGTTGTAGAACGGATGCGCAAGTTCCGCGAGTTCCTTTTGCGGCACGAGGTGGTGCGCCACATTTCCGAGCGCCTCAACGGCGCGGCTGTACTGGCGGTTATAGATCAGTTCGCCAATGGTGAAACCGAGCAACTTCTTCCGATAGGCGAGTTCATTTATGGCTAGCTTGTTCAGCTGATACCACTTAACGTTCTGGTGCGGTGCGTCGAGCTTCTTGCGGAAGGCTGATTTTTCTTTCACCTGGTACAGCATGTACATGACCCAGGTGCCGATCGGCTCCACGAGCACCTGCGCGCCTTCGCGCTCGAGGAACTTGAACATGTGGAAGTTCCCGTCCCCTTCCGTGATTTGCGCCCAGAACTCACCGATGATTTTCACGACCGGCTTCACCTTCATCCGGTCGACCTCAATGCTTGCGAGAACATCGTGGGCGGCGTGCAGGGCATCCTTCGATTGTGGGCCATACAGGTGGTCCCACACTTTGCCCAGAGCATTACCCGTCTTGTATCCCTTATTGTCCTTCTTATCTGCGATCCGTTTGCCAATGAAAGGCGGCATTCGCTCCGCCAACTCGTAAGGCTCGCGTTCCCTGAGCATCGAGCACAGCACATCCATCGCGTCCTTGAACGCGCGGTCCGTCTCGCCCTGCCTGGCTTCGAACGGACGGATGCGATACGTCATCTCGTTCATGATGTCGCCAATGTTCAGAGCATTGAACATGCCCATTCCGAAATCCACCGTGAACTTGAGTCCTGCTTCTCCCGAGCCGGCTTTCAGACCGTCGTTCTGCTGGAACAGGAGAACGCGGAAGCCGTCAAACCCGGCATTCTGCAACGCCAGACGATACTCTGATTCGTACATACCAAACCTACATGGTCCGCACGACCCGGCAGTGAAGAAGACGTAGTTGTCGATGATGTGCTGGCGCGACAGACCTCTGGCTTCGAGACCTTTCAGATGCTGAACAAGGTTCCCAACCGTGAAGTACGTCGGGTTGCACTGGCCGTTGTTGCCGTACTCTTTGCCGAGTTGGAAGGCTGCCACGTCTGCCGTGGGCAGCATCTCGCACCGATAGCCGCATCCTTCGAACACCGCATGAATCACCTTTTCGTGCTTCAGTGAAAGTCCACCGAAAAGAATGGTCACCCTGTCGCGTTCCTCTGCCGTGAACGCTCTCTCTACCGGACGCTGGAAATGACGCAGATTCGAATTGCGCAAACCAAATTCGTTGGCGAGCCGCGTTCGTTCAGCATCCAGTTTTCGCCGGATTTCAGCTTCGGTGTGAGAACGGGTCAAGTCTTCAATCGGGAAGTCAATTCGAGTGACAGCCATCTTGTGCTCCCTTAGGTCGTGGTTGAAATGGACGCTGGGTTGAAGAAGAAATCTATCTGGCCTTGTGACAAACATTCGCGGTCGACAAACGCCTTGCCGCCGTGATGCTCATGTGCTGATTCTGCGGCAGACGAGCCCAGGTCTTTTGGAGTGTGGTTTACTTCGATAACGAGGGATGCTTTCCAGTGACGTGCACCGTCTTCGCGTGGATCATCGGCAGCATGAACTGCACATGGCGTTGAACGATGCACACGTCTGCGAAGCGCTCGCCACGAATCGCTGGGGCTCGAAATCGATCTGCGACAACGTACCGCCACTTCGGGAACGCATCTGGATAGGTCTGATGCGAAGACGAGAAGGGTTAAACTGCCGACAAAGACCCCACAAAGTTGTCGGACATTCTAGACCAGTTCCTCCGCAATTACGTTTCAAGCACAAATAATTTGCGAGTTGTAGCGCGCCCGATTGCAACTCCATTGCCAAATCGATTTGAATCAACGCGCGATTGGGAACGAAATTTCTGGATTTCAAGCTGAGAGTCGTCGCCTCTAGCTGTCGGCGGTCGAGGCCCGCCTGTTTAGGAATGACCCGTGCGGAGGAATGTGCTGCGATTCCGTCTGGGAAGTTCAAAGCGCTCACTCGCGCCAACAACTCAACGAACAGAGGCTTCAATCAGACAGGCAGGTAGCGGTACAATGAGTTCGATGAGAAAGGCGAAAGTGGCGGAATTGGCAGACGCACCAGACTTAGGATCGAAAAGAAGCCTGTTGCACCACATTGGTTAGATTTGCATACGCCTGTAACTACAGGCACTTCTGTGTTTCAGCAACCCACCTATACAAACCAAAACAAACACCCACTCCCTACAAAAGTCCCTACATGTCTAAGCGCGGTTTCGCTCACGCTGGGAGGCGTCGGCGCCGTGCTGATTGCGTGGGTTATCTATGACGCGCTTTCGAGTCTATCTGCGCGCCTGGGCCAGTTGATGCCGTGAGCACGTAACAAGACGCATTGCTCGTGATGTGGGTCACAGCAACCATGGGAGTTCCGGCATATAAGTTGCCGGTCGCTACCCAAACCTAAAACAAACGCCCCGCGGCAGCGAGCGACCGCTGCGCACGGAGCTAACCAAGCGCCTACATAGGAGGCACAATGGCTAAGACAAACGCTAGCACCAAAACTACTCGCACACAAATTGCAGAAGTTCACCCCGCGATTTGCCAATCGCTGACAATTCTTGCAGAGGGCGGAATCTTTGATAAACAGTTAGTCCGAAAAGCAGCTCCGCAACTACTGTCCGACCCGAAACTATCAACGGCCGTTCGTAACTATGAAGCGGCCGAGAAGGCACTGCGTACCAGCAAAGAAGCGGTTTGCGCGCGCATTCTGTCTCTACTTAAGCGTTAGTGAAAGCAAGGCCCGGAGCAGGTTCTCTCCGGGCCCTTTTTGCGCGCGTGTGCCAGCATTCAACGAGTCAACGAATAGTTCATGTAGAAATAGTCGAATTGAGCGAGTCTATGAGCAGCCGTGTTGGTCTTAATTGAAACAGAGGGATGCTGGCCGCCGGCCGGAACATTGGCATTGTGACTCGCAACTTGAGCCCCATCGATGTGGAAAGTTATCGTTCCGGACCCGTCGCTTCTAATCTCAAAGACGTGGAAATCTGCATCTTTCGCGATACCCGTGTCCGTCGACGTTTGAGAGCCTCCGCTCTTCGTCCGAGCGAACCAATTGCCTCCATCAGTGGAATCGAACACTATTCCCTCTGTGGGCGAGGACCCTGCTGTCGTGTCATCCCTGAATCCAAGGATAGAGAAGTGAGATGTGTTCTCGGGGAAGCGCACGCAGAACTCGGCTGTCCATTCGCGAGAACCTAAAGCCGTGAACGGTCGTGCGGTGATCGCGTTTGCATCGAGCCACAGGATCCGGGAGTTCCCGTTTGTGCTTCCGCTCCTGAACTCATAAATCCCAGGGTGGTCGGCCTCGCCCTGAATTTTCCCGTCGCTTCCGTTGCCGCCAGCTCTCCACCCGAGAGCCCCGATTGAGGCTGTGGCCACGCCGACTAGACCAGCGATGAAGTCGTCATAGAACTCTGCGAAGCTACGACGGCTATTCTGGCCTACTGAACCCCCGGGCGGGACGGCAAAGGTGCCATCGGCCTTGAGAAACTTCCCGGCCGCAGCGTCGCCCGCCGCGGGCGCCGGGACAATCCCGGAAGCCCCACCGGACCCGCTGTCGCCGGTGAACTCCGGTATGTAGGCTGAGGCGTTGCGAACCGTGCGGCCCTGAGCGTCAAGGTACCAATCTCCGCTTTGCCAAGTTACGTTCTTGGAGTTCGCTGGCGCTGCGGGATCACTGTTGTTTAAGTTCGTCGGCATCCTAGTTTCCGTTTATTAGAAAGTCTTCCGTCTGAATGGGTCCTGGTACGGCGCGTGGATCCGGCCCGGGCGTCGCGTTGATTACCGTTTCGTCTTCGTCGTGTTGCCCCTGCTGTTGCTGTTCCATCGCTATCTCCGTTTCGGTAGCGAGCGGGGGAGGTAGCCAACCCGCCCGCCACCCTTATTGCACGTACGGCAATAGCGTGCTTGCAGCGCACGGCTGCGCGTTGTCCTTCACCGCAGTCACCGCGGCTTTCGGGTTGGCGGGGAATACCACGAGAGACACTTCTTTGATTGAACCCTTCTGAATAACGCGAACGGAACCCTCAAAGGCGTGCTTCAGGAGTTGAAAGCCGATCGAGAGTGACTTAACGATGCCCTTTTTGAGTCGGCTATAAGCCTCGCGTCCCGCCGTAGTGTCAAGATCCAGTTTGCCGCTGATCTTCACTCCCTCTGGCGTCTCTTCCAACTTGCCCAGGCCAATAGGCTCATCCGCCTTGTGAGCCCAGAGAACGGGAACATTTTTGCCAGCGTCATCCGCGAATGCGCCCGCCTCGATTCGGTCGCCTTGTTTGTCGATATTGGCATACGTCGATGCCATGCCCTCAAACGTTCCGTCTTCGTTGACTGCCTTAATCTCAAACTGTAGGTTGTCCATCTTTTCCTCCGTCTGCGGGCAGCATGTCCGTCCCGGCTATGAATGGCAGGTTCTCCCAACGCCGTACGTCAGCGACGGTCAGAAAGCGGGCGCGGAGCCCCTTCTCGTATGCGTCGTAACGTGTGGCAAGGTCTCCGCGGGCAACTGCTGACATGTCGAACTCAGCGAAGTATTTGCTGCGCGCGAACAATGCGCAGTTAATTTCGCTCTCGATGTTCACAAGCCACGGCCGCAAACTGTGTTGCAGGAACGAGAGTTGTTCTTGCTCTGAATTGGAATACGTGGAACGGGATAGGTCGCCGATCATAGTTGGCGACACACGGAACCAGCGGGCGATTTCCTGGATAGAAAACTGCTTGCTCTGGAGATATTGCGCATCCTCGTTGCTGAATCCGACAGAGGCAACGTCCCAGCCATTCTCAAGCACAATCGTTTTGCCGCTGTTCAGCGCACCCGTGAACTTTTCGGCGAACTGGTCTTTGATGTTCGCGCGGGCAGCGTCGCTCAGAGCATGGGGACACTTCACAACCAAGCCGGGACGCGCGCGGTTCTTAAACGTCGCAGCGCCGTGGTTGTCCTGGGCGAGTGCAAGTCCGATTCCTTGCTTCGCGATCTGCACAATCGACATGCCCGTTATGCCGTTGAGTGACGGACCTTTGATGTGCAGGACTTGTTCGAACGGGTAGAGCTCCCGCTGGGATCCCACAAAGTGCTCATAGGTGATTGTGCCGTCTTTTACCTTCACCACTACGTTCTGAGGTACAAGGGGCCACAGCGCAGTAATGCGCCCGGAAGAGTCCCGCTCAATCACGTTGTAGCTGTTTCCGTGCAGGAGTACATGCGCCATCAACTGCTGACGCCACATGAAGCTGGTTTGATAGTCGTTCGGCCTGTCGTGCAGTACCCAGTACAGCGGGTGATCTGGTGCCTTTCGCTTGTCAGAATCCGCCTGCTCAAATACGTGCAACGGAAGGCTCGCAACGGATTCGGACAGCAAGCGAGTGCAGGCGGCGACCGCAGAGCAGGCAAGCGCGCCCTCCGGCGTCACATCCACTCCCGCCGCGGTTTCTTCGATTCCGAGTGATTCTTTGAACCAGCGTTCGGGCGTAGCTAAACCGCTAACACTTTTCTTGATGTAGTTCCATGCGTCTTTGAATATCGCCATCTCAGTCTCCCTAAAAAACGGGGGGCTTCTCGGCCCCCCAGGTTGGGCGCCTATGCAATACCGAGCAGACGATGGAAGGCTTTGACGTGTGCGACCTGTACGTCGCCGCGCCATGTGCAGCGGATAAGAGTCTGGTCTTTTGCGAAAACGTCATCCGCCTCGCGGCTGACTTCGACCACGATGTTGCGGCGCAGACCGACCATGAGCTCATCCCACTTGCCCAAGAATGAGCACGAATCAGAGCCCGCGCCCTGTGTAATCGGGATCTGGTTGGACACGAATTTCGCCAACGCAGCGAAATCGGAAGGCTGGGCCAGCGGCGTTTTGTCACCGGAGAGTCCAGTCTTCAGTTTTGCCAACTTGTTCGCTGTACGCGGTGCGTACACAATAGCGTTCGGTTCGAAGTTGTACCCGCGAATGCCATAGATGGCGTCCACGAACTTGTCATAGTCCGCCAACGTTCCCACGGCTGCAGTCTCGCCAACTCCCGTGAGTCCCAAGAGTCCCTGAGGCTCCGGAGCGCTCCCGCTGCCGAACATCGCAACGCGGTCAATCTCCAGACCCATTGCCGAAGCAATCGACTTATTGATCGCGGCATCAACGCCCTGCGCATCTTCGAGCAGTTCGTTTTCAACACGGACCATACAGGCCAGCTTTCGGGCGGTGAAATCGACCGAGTCAAAAGCCGCGTCAGACTCGCTGATAGTGGCGTTTGCTGCGTACCATGCAGCGGTCACATCGGAGGTCTGCCGAGCGATCTTCAGCGTTGCCGAAGTCATCGGCACGGTAGTTGCGCCCGCGCGCATCACAACGGATTCGTTGCGGGCAAGGTCGATGATCTGAGCAGAGAGCGGAGTCGGAATCAGGATGCCGCCTGCGGTAGTCGGACTTGAAGTCATCGCCTTCTGTTCCAGTTCCGCGCCGGTCCAATCGCCCAGGATGTAGCCCTTGAGTAAGCGGCCCAGGCTCAGGCGGTCATACTCGCTCTGATACGTGCCCTTGACGTGATCTGCAAAGGATTCGTCCTTCTTGAGCACAACGGACTTGGGGTCTGCTGTCTCGAGGTTACGCAGGAACGCCTCGCGTCCCTTGCTTTCGAAATCCTCGCGGATCGTCTTGATTGCGCTCTGTAGGTTTTCGAGTTGCTTCTTTTCGTCTTCGTTGGGGCCGCGGTTCTCGGACGCCATCTTTGCGACAAGTGCTGAGAGCTCGGCCTGCTTTGTTACCAGTTCTTGATAGTGATTCATTCCTAAAGCCGCCGCTTCCCAGCAGCGTCCCTTACTACGCGATAATCGGGTCCCGCAGAAACGCATCCACGTTTCCGCTTTGCGCGTTTGCCATCGCCCGATCTAGGGCCATGATCGACGCGACCACAGGGTCAATGCGCCGCGCGTCCTTGCGCCTGTCCGGTTTCACCGGACGGATGTTTCCGTTGGTATCGCTGTGAACCGTGCAGCAATCAACAGCCCAGCGGAGCAGCGCGTTTCCGTCATGCCTTAATCTGCGGTCGATGACTGCCTTCTCGAATGCCTTTGTCGGGCCGGCGAAGTTCTGCAAAGTCTGCCGAAACTCCACCATCTGCACACCGTCAGCGGTGAGACGCTGCGCAATATCTCGTGCGTTCCACGGATCGAACGCCACTTCGCGCAACTCACCAGAGCTGTGCAGTTCTCGAATCTTTGCCTCAACTACGCTGTAATCGACAGTGTTACCCGGCGTCAGCGTAATCAGTCCCTGTTCAGCCCAGCGGTCATATGGAACGCGGTCACGTTGGCATCTTTCGCGCAAGTTTGCTTCCGGCAGCCACGCAAAGAGGCGAAGCGAAAAAGTGTCATCTTCGTGCGGATACGCGCAAACCAGCGCAGTTATGTCCTGAGAACTTGAGAGGTCTAGACCCGCATCGCAGAGCGTTCCTGGCAATGGCGCGGGCGCATCATCCCAAGTGCTCAAATCAATCCATCGTGTCTCACTGCTCACCCACTGGTTGCAGTAGAGATTCCGAAATGTGTTTTGCTGTGAAGGAACCAGCTTCGCGCGTTCACACGCTTGCTTCAGTTCGTCGCGGTCACGGAAGTCACCCAGGCCCGGATTGGCAAGGGGCCAGAGTGTTTCATCCGTCCAGTCAGCGCCCTCCGGCAGTTCCTTTACGAGCGCAAAAAAAGCCGGATCCTCTACAGACCCGGACAGAAGCTGTCTGCTATGCGTGTACAGCTCATACGCAATCGAATGCTGATCCCATCCCGCCGTGCCTATCGAAAGCATCAACGGCTGACGCCTCGCGCCCGTCGACGTTGCCAGCACGTCATACAGATCGCGGTTTGGCTGCTGGGCTATCTCATCCAGCACAACGAACGACGCATTCAAGCCGTGTAGATGGGGAACGTCGGCCGACAAAGCCCGGAATACGCTTTGCGTGTAGCGGTCCCTGATTCGCTTCGTCGCCCTGCTCACCGTCGCCCTGGCGCGGAGAATCGGACTCGCTTCTACCATCGAAGCGGCGCAATCGAACAGCAACGAGGCCTGCTCACGCGACGACGCCGCGGCATACACCTCGCCACCGAACTCGCCGTCTGCAAATGTGTGATAAAGCCCCAACCCGGCCGCTAGCGTTGTCTTGCCGGATTTGCGGGCAAAGCTGATGTAACCTTGCCGATATTGCCGCGTCCCATCCGTCCGGAACGTGTCATAGAGCGGCGTTACGATCTCTTTGTCTTGCCACGGGGCCAGGATGAACGGCTGGCCCGCCTTGATGCCCTTAGGGTGTTTTACGAGCGCAAGGAACCGCCTGACTCTCTCAGCGCCCTTCGCACCTTTCAACGCCTCTTCTAAGGCGTCGGCGCACTGTGTTACCCGTGCTATCGCGGGTTTAGCTTTGCGCCTCGGCATCCAACTCCGCTAGTTCATCCGGCTGTGCATCTAGGCCCAGGTGTCGAATCCCCGCTAGAAAGTTCCGATAGCTGTTTACCTGTATGTCGTGTGCCGGATGTCGTTTACCATCGCCGCCGATCAATCCCTCTTTGCAAACCAGCGCGCGGGCACGGGTGTAATCATCGAAAGCCTCGAGTGCAGCGCGGAGAACGAGCAAGCCATCACTAGAGATGACGTAACGCTTCGTAATCGCGTCGTATGCCTTCTGTGTCGCCGTGCTGAGGCTCGATTTCATGCTAGGCTCCGTTTAGATTTATGTTCGTGACGGTCGAAGACGGGCTGGGCGCGGTTTTGTAGAGAAACGAACATAAGGCTCATTGGCTCACGCCCATCCGCCCTCGCCGCGTAATTTGCTGTGACAACTGTGCGTCAGCGCTTGGCAGTTGCTCTCGTGTAGTCGGTCACCACCATCGGACAGCCTTACAACGTGATGCACTTCCGTTGCTGGCCTTCCACACTTAGCCTTACACTCACACACCGGATGACGTTGCAAGAACCAGTTACGGAACCGTTGCCAGTTAGCGTCGTATCCGCGTTCTGTGCTCGTGCCTCGTGCTCTATCCCGTTGCCTCCGGCACTGACACTCGAGTCGCCTACATTGCGAACACATGCGTGGTGCGGCGTTCGGCATCAGAATCCCTCTACCTTGTGCCTCGCGCATAGCCAAGCAATGTTCGGGGGCATACCCTCGGCTCCCTCTCTGTTCTCGTATTGATGTGCTGCCATCAGCATCAAGGCTTGCTTGAGGTCCTGTGGAACGTCTGTGATCCCCGCCTTGAATCGAATCTTGATAGGGAATCCAGCGGCTAGTGCATCAGATGGCCATGCACTACTTGAATTCAGGAACAGCGCACCGGGCTCCGCGCCAGTCTCAATGGTGAATGCGAGAGGATCGACAACGGGACTTGCTTCTGAGTCGTACCAGACCACGTCGGCACCATCTGCCTTTGTGTAAGTGATCGACAGAACGTCAATGAGTGGCGGGCGTGGAAACTCAATGCGTCTGCTCTCAGGCCACACCGCTAGCGCCATCTCCAGTGTCTGCGCTCCTAACTGTCGCCCGATGTACCGCTCAATGGCGTGCCGTGCGGCAGTGGTAAGGCTTTCGATGTAGTTGTCTTCGATATCCGAGTCGATGCGCGAATGTTCCTTCTGTTCCGCAACTGATACCACTTCGTTTTCTGTGTCTGTGACAACCCTTATGTAGCTCACTTGCCCCCAATCGGCGTGCATTGCTTCATAACGTCATGCCAGCTCGCGTCTTTACGGTCGCGGTCTTTGCATTGGAAGTTGAGTCGACAGGCCGGACAGCAAAATCTTTCGTTGCTTAATGCTCCACAGTTCCGGCAGGCCCTCATCGAATGCCCACCCTTGGCGCTTTGCTGTCGCCAACAAACTTCCACAGCAGCATCTTTGCAATAAAGTCCGGGTCCAATTTGTCGCCATACTCACCAGCAACGCGCTTCGCATCGTGCGCAGTCAGGCTGCATCGGCTCCAGTTGTAGTCACGGGAAAGCGTCAATCGAATACCTAGCCACTCGGCGTCTTGTCTTTCGCGCCACTCACCGTGAACGATGGGCTCGGCATTCCCGTTATCAACCAGGCGCCGCGCCTCATCTCTTGAGACCCTTCGAACAAACAGGTCATTGCGATCCCGAAGGGGTAGAGCGTCAATCAACACGCCACCTCCAGCGCTTCCTTCAGAGTTGCGCGTTTGTCTTCGTCCAAGTTGTTGGGTTTTAGTGGTGCGAGCTGGTCTGCAATCAATGCGTCGAGTACGCCATCTAGCAAAGCCGCCTGTACCAAGATGAGCGGTATGCCCAGGTGAAGTGCAAACTCCCGGGTAGATGTCATATCGACGTATATCTATATAGTCTCACGAGTTCTGAGGATGTCAAGGACAATCTTCGCCGTTTGTTCGCTACGGACGAGAGAGGTAGACGCGCTCGCGGTAGCGACGCTCCGGTGGTGATTCCATTGATCGGCGTACCTGAAGGGTTCGCAGGCTGACAGTCGAATAGGTCAGACCCATCTCGCGGGCGATCTGCACGATGGTTTGATTCCGGATCCAGAACCGCTCTGCAATCTCGAGATTGCGTAGGGCGTGTGACAGTATGACCTTGCGGAGTAACGTGTCGTTGTTCATCGCGGGGACGTGGGTTTGTTTGCGCGCTCCGCGTTGGTCCTTGCGCAGAACGTGACCGTCGAACCATTCTTCCCCGTGACGCCACATCGCACCGACCTGGACCACTTCTCCCTTGAGTTCGGGTCTAACACCCGCGGCCCTGCGCACCTTGACAAGCATTGCGGCAAGACTCGCCTTGTCTATGCCGGTCGCGCGGCTGATCTCGGCTAGATTCTGACGGCGCTGGTAGTACGCGACTACAACGTGTAGGTAGCGAAGTGCTGGGCCCAGAATCACGCGGCGCAAGTTCGCACTCGTCGCCCAGGCCGGCCGCTTCTTTCGACTTCCGTATCTCAGCGGAGAAAGGTGAGTTCCATTCAGACACCCACATGATTGTTGTGGCCGTCGTTTTCGTCGGAGCGCTTGTCCTTTTACAACACGCTTGCGTCCGCAGTCACAGACGCAGTTCCAATACATCGTCCGGTTTTTCGTTCCAGCCGGTGAGATGGCGACCTGCTTGCCGAATCTCTGACCCGTGATGTCTTTGAACGGGTGCGGCATATCACTGGACTCGCCTTGTTGATCTGAACGCGTCCGGTGGTCTGTAGAAACTGGGGGGCTTGAAACGCTCTTCCAGCGCCTTTCGTTGTTCCGCTAGAAAGATAAGCCTTTCCTGATATCGCCGTTCATCTTCCTCTTCGCTGAGGGGTTTGTGATCCTGAACTAAAACTTCAGGCTGTTGTTCCCTTTCTTCAATCTGTAATTCAACTTCTAATTCGGGTGAAGCTGGTTTCACTAGTGAAGGTGAAACTGGCTTCAACGGTGAAGACGCTGGTTTCACCGGGGTAGTGAAGGTGGCTTCACCAGTCTGTGTGCGTGACATCCGCGTTACGTCTACGTTACAAAGTGAGGGACTGATCTCGTTCGGACTACGCAGGTATGGGAATGCGTAGCTCATCGAACGTTTGCCCGTTTGTATCGGCGGGTAGCGCTTGATGACACCTTTCCTCGCGAGCGAGTTCAACGTGTAAATAACAGCCCTCTTGGTTTTTCCAAGGTCCCGGGCCAGCGTAGCGTGTGAAGGCCACGCCAATAACTCGTCTGGGTTGAGGTAGCCGCAAAGCACAGTCACCATCGCGCGCTCTGAGGGCGTAAGGCGCTCTCCGTTTGGAGCTGTATGTAGTTCGCGAGGGTACTTCCACTTGAGTTCCTTGCGCTCCGTGCTGCTCATGCCGTCGCACGCCCCGGGCGCGGCTCGAATGACGTGTACTGGAACCCACAGTTATTACAGGCGCGTATGCGCTCAATTCCCCCTGCGACCACGCGTTCGTTGATGACGTGGTTGCGGAGCCGCAAGTCCACCCCGCACCCAGGACACAACTTTGGGCGGTGCGGCATTAGCGCACCTTCCCTTCTTCGATGATTCTGGCAATCGCGCTGGCGGGGATCATCGTCCGGCTGCCGATCTTGACCTTCTCGAGCTTTCCGGACGACACCCACGAGTAGATCGTCCACCTAGAAAGTCCGCCCAACTGCTCAGCTGCGGCTTCCACTGAATACAACCTGTCCACCTCGACCTGTGTTTGCACTATTCGGCTCCTCCGTGAACCCCTCCAAACTGGTGCAATTCTCGCTTGACACGGGCAAATCCCCGTCATACTTTCTAACCGTCAGTTATGAAGCAAAGGCATGGGTTAAATAAGAAGTTTCGAGGCGAGGAGGAGGGGCGCGCCGTGGCGACCTGGCTTAATGGTCGCCACAAGCACAAGCCCTTCGTTCTACAACTTGTTTCTGACCTTTCCACTGTTCTCGGTGAGCTAGGAAAGTACAAATCCGCTGAGGAGTTTTGGGCAAACGAGCCCCTCATTACGCCCGAGTTTTGGGAGTGCTACAAGCGGATGAATACCAAGACGCTTCGGATGTATCCGGAGACTCCATGGATTGAACCGACGGTCTATTACAACGAAGGTCGCGTTTTGGGTGCGAGGAGCGAGCAAGAACCGCCCGCGGAAGAACAAGTTTTACAGATTCTGGACCTTGTCCGGTTTGACCGATTAAACAATCTCAGGCGATGCAAATTAGGGGCTTGTAAGAAGTGGTACTTCGCTCGATTTGCACATCAAGAATTCTGCTGCGAGAAGTGCCGCACAAAGTCTCAATCCTCGGCCGCGTCGTTTAAGGCCCGCCGCAGAGAATATATGCGCGAGTACTACAGGCTGAAGAAGTCCGGAAAGGTGAAATAGCGATGGCGATCTTCAAGCGGGGTAGATACTACTAGTTTGAGTTCCGATTCAACGGGGAGCGGATACAGCGTCCCACGAAAGTAAAGAACGCGGATGTCGCCCGAACCATCGAATCGGCGTACAGGACGAAACTGGCGATGGGAGAGGTTGGCGTTGAGCAGAAAGCACCACCGCCGTCACTGAAGGCGTTCGAGACAGACTTCTGCGCTTGGATCGATGAGAACAAAGAGAACGCCAGAACACGAGCGTTCTACAAGGTGAGCTATTCGCGACTGCTGGAATACAGGCCGCTGGCGAATGCGCGCCTGGACCGCATCAATGAACCCATTATTGAGAAGTTCAAAAGCAAGATGCTCGCCGACAAACTCAGCAAGTCGACGGTGAATCGCTACCTTGCCACCCTCCGCAAGGCTATGCGTTACGCCTCGCGCACGCTGAAGCTGTTCGACAAGATGCCGGTCATTGCCATGTTTCCAAACGAGCGCCAGCGTGAGTACGTTTTCAGCGATGCCGACTATAAGAATTGGCTGGCGATCGCACCCGAGCCCCTACGCTCCGCTTCGATTCTGGCGCGTAACGCGGGGATCTGCCGCGGAGAGATGCTGGCTTTGCAGCGTGATTGCATCGGCATGACGGATGAGCCGGACAGCAACGGCATGTTCGGGCTACTCGAGATCAAGCGGGGACTCAAACGGAAAGAACGGCGCCGGGCTTTGCCGATCAATGGCGAGGTTCGCACTGCCCTGCTGGGCTTGTTGGCTATATCGAAGTGCGAACACGTATTCACAGCGGTAGAGAACGCGACTCAGCCGTTGTCACCCTGGACACTCGAGTCGCAATTGCAACGGACGCGAAAAACTCTTAATCTAAATCCGGACGCGGGCCTACACACCTTGCGTCACTCGTTCTTAACGGAGATGGGACGGAAAACGGACAGTTTCACCCTACAGAAGATTGCCGGTCATGCGCGAATCACTACGACTCAAAGGTATGTTCACCCACAGCAAGACGCGATCGCTGATGCGTTTGCTGCTAGAGAGTCAAGGGTCCCTACAAAACTCCCTACATCGGCCAGCAAGGAACAAAAGGAGCCGGTATACAATTGAAAAAACAATGCGAAAGTGGCGGAATTGGCAGACGCACCAGACTTAGGATCTGGCGGGTAAAACCGTGGGGGTTCGAGTCCCCCCTTTCGCACCAGCATCAACACGCTGCGATCACGTGAGACTTTTTGCGAGTTCAGCGATCAGTGGCTACTCAACCAGGCCGTGGTTTTAGTCTGCGCACGCTCTATCTCTTCCGGCGTCATTCTTGCCTCAACTTCTTTCTTACGCACGGTAGCTTCCGCAGAGCCGGCAACCTCGGCGAGGGAAAACCAGCTATGCGCCGCGACTAGGTCCACGGGGACACCAATCCCGGAGGAGTACATGTCCGCGACCGCCATCCGAACCTTCTGCAATTCCACTTCTGAAAGGTTCGATGTGAGTGCGCGCAGGGTGGCCTGGCTCGGCTTGTGGCCATTGGACCAGGCCAGCACCAGCCATGCAGAAGCCTTCACCTTGTCTGGCGTGACCCCATGCCCTTCTGCATACCGGGTGCCCAACTCATGTTGCGCCGCTGGCTGTCTTTCCTGGGCGGCCTCGCGCATCAGCCGCTTCAGTTCGCTCGCATCCGAATTGTCGCGCGCCCCGGCAACTCGGCTCCGACTGTCAGCAGGCTCTTGTGCCTTCTTGGTGCCTTCTCGACCATTCTGATCCTGCACTCCATCGTCGGATATGGGTGCTTCACTTGCAGCGTCGCCGCCGGCATTCGGATCCTGCGTCTCGGATGCTGCCACCGGGTTCTCTAGAGAACTCGCCGACATACCGTTTTGCTGAACCGACCTGAGCACAAGGCCCAGCACGACTAGCGACACCAGGAGTGCGATACTAATGGGCAAGTACCTTTGCCAGCGTCCCGGTAACGAATCGAGAGTCTGAAACGTTACGCTGCCAGTTCCCTCTTGGTCAGTTGTGTCCAGCATGAATTCGCGGCCAGCGTTTTTGGGCGCTGAGTGCAGTGGTGTATCTGTGATTAGGGAAAACTCGGCTGCATGCGGTGCTGAGTTGGAAGGCTGTTCGAAATTTCGGCGCGTAATCTCTGCGTACGGGAGTTCATCGTGCTCTTCCCAGCGCGTCTCCGACGCCGCGGGTGTCTGCTCGACTTCACTGGGCCTGAACATCGATTCGTAATCGCGCAGCGGCTCGGCATCCTTTGATGTCTCTTCGAATTGTGTCTCTTCGACTGATATCTCTCCAAAGCGAGGTACTGCACCGTTCCAACGTAAACTAATGCTTCGCGGTCGTCCGGCAGGCCTATGCACCCTTATTGTGATACCCAGTTCCGCCAAGATATCCGCATTCGCTTCCAGGAACACCACAAGTTCGTTCGGATCGGGAATACCTGAATTTCCCGGCGCTATATCTGAGGTCAGCTCAGCTGGTGTTCCGCTCCATGAAATTCCGTGCGCATGGAACCAGCGCGCAAATGCATGACATAGGGGGCGCGCATCGGATTGGTCTACTGAAGTCGGGAACGGCATACGGACATAAGGGGAATGTAGCGAGTGGCGAGATGCCCCAACCCTGATTTTCCGGCGTAGTATATCGCAGCCACACGACCCAGAATTCGCGTTTCAACGCGAAATCGCGAGTGGCTAGTACCGGCGCTCGGCAAACCCGCTTGAGATACGAGGCAACATAAGCGTACAAACACGTGTCCGCTTCAGCTCACCTTCGTACGGCGGTATTACTGAGTACCTTGTTGGTTCTTGCTTCGTGTCAGTCGAAACAGAGCAGCACCTTAACGGACCGCGCGGCGGTGTTCCTTGCGGCAGCCAACGTCCTGGAGCAAGTGGCAGAGAACCAGGAAAACACGATTCCGGATGCGGTGCTGAATCGCACCCGCTGTATCGTTCTGGTTCCCGCCGGCGGCTCTCAGGGCATGGCCAGCTGCTTCGAATCGCTGAACCGATGGGCAAAACCTTTCCTCGTGGCATTCACGAGCCCGCGCTCCACAGATAACGATCTTGTGGTTCTCGTCTTAGGTGAGGGCGAGGCGAAAGAATTGAGTTCTGGCGAACTGGAGCTCGGCCGGTCGAGTTCAGCTGGCCCACTTGTTCGCACCAAGACCGTCGTAACCGACGCGGACCTGAGTTTCGGCTCGCTGATTTACGAGCGTAGCGGTCCCGTCCTTTCGGGGACTTCGGCTGAGGGGAAGATTGTCGTAATAAGGCAGGCCTCGCGTGCTTCGGCCTCAGAACCTGAGGAACGTCTGCAAAGATCTCTGACATCCTTCTTTAACGTCATCACACCAACCGGGGTACTGATTCATCACACTGCTGTGCTGCCAACAACCGGCCAAATCCCTGAAGGGAAGAAGGACATTGACGGATATCACCGGCAGAAGGGGTTTGATGTCGTATGTTTCGGCCGGCAATACCATGTGGGGTATCACTATCTCGTACTTCGCAACGGAGAAGTTCAAGCTGGCAGGCCGGAACGCTGCCAAGGCGGGCATGCGGTCGGGTACAACGCATACCTTGGAATCTCAGTAGCAGGTGACTTCAGCAGCAAGGACAACCCGTCAGGTGCCAGGGGGCCGACCGCGCCTTCTCCGGAACAGCAAAAGGCGATTATAGAACTATGCCGCCGCTTGCGAGAACGCTACAACTTGCCTGCGCATCGGATCATGCGACACAGCGACGTAGCCCCGACCGACTGTCCGGGTGATCGCTTCCCTTTCGCTCGCTTGTTGCAGGCGATCGGACAATAGTATGTCGTCGAAAATTCCCATAGTGCTTATGTGCGTGGGATTGTTCTCTCTGGCGCATGCGGAACCTCGGCCCAAAACCCCTGTGCCAGCGGCCAATGAGCCCTTTCACACCTTCGCGCTAATCGACTCGAAGTTGGCAACGCTAAACAAGCAACAAAATGCACTGAGGCACTCGATTCAGCCGGAAGGCTCGAAGGCGACATCCACAACTCCCGGGTCGAGGGTGCGGCCGTGGACAGCGGCGGCCCGAGCAGTACAGCAAACTGCACGGTCCATAAATGCGCTCGCCCGAAAGCAGCAAGTTCGTTACAGAAACTTGAAGCAGGCGTTCGGGGTTCGTGCCTTCGAGGCGCTGGCCCGTGAAGCCGACGGAGTTGCAGACATCGCTGGTGTCCTCGGGAGCACACTCGACAATTCGGAAGCCGCGATGCAGCAAGCTGTGTTCGAGCAACGTGCCCTGGCTCTCGTGCTTCAGTATCAGGCGATAACCGGAGGGTACGGCGCGGTCCACTGCTCATCTAGAGAGCAGCCTTGCTGCGAACCGAAGGAGAACGGCAATTCAGCCGTTGGCTGCAAGTGGGTCTGCGTGGCATCCGCCGGGAGATGCGGGAACGGATTCACCGGACCTCGAACCTCGAGCGCAGGAAAGTAGACGCTGGTTCTGTCAGGGCAAACGGTGTTCGGCTGTTGACTTGTAGGTACACATATGACAAAACTCTTGAACTCACTGCGTGAGCGACGATCTCCCAGGAGAACAGTCTCTCGTTACCTTAGTAGTAATCGGGTCCAACCGCAAGCAGGATTGCTGCACCCCAACGCTGGGGAACCGCTATCTATAACCAAGGGGTGGAGGTTGTGAATGCATTCGCCGGATAAGCTCGTTTTGCCAATCGATTCCGCCGACAAGAAGCGCTATTACAAGATTCAGTTACGTGCATGGGCCAGCTTTGATCCGAGCACCATGGATCTGCTCGAGATTGCCCACTTGGTCGAGCGCGGAGAGGGACTCGTTACGGCCATCGAGGTGGTCAAAACGGCGGACGGCATCGATGCCATTGACGACGTGGACGTGCGCGAGCGCTTCGAGAGTATCGAGGCCGTCCAACGGGTAATGGCAAATATCCGCGGTATACCCAAGCCACTACTGCAGAAGTTGTATTCGGCACTGAACCGGGGAGGAGACGAAGACTCTACCTCGCAAGCCGCATAAGGACCCCAGCACGTTTAGAGCTACGGCCGCCGAAGTGCTTTGGCTGGCCGTAGCTTTACTCATTCAACATTGACCCAGAGAGAGATCGGATGTCCCCAGCTGTTCCGAGCGAACGCGATCCCCGATTGGATCCTCGTAAACCACGAAGCAGTTTTGCGCTGCTGTTATGTGATTGGTTATCGTTGAACGCAAGTGTCTGGGTTGGCACTGCAGGGGAACTCCTGACCCGAGTGCGTGGTGCTTTAGACGAGAAGTATGAGCCGATCACGCAGCTCAACCCAAATGATCTTGTAGCGAACATACTGCGTAGTGTCGACGAACTTCGAAGTTGTGGAGTCGAAGCCGAGATACGCGACGAAAAGCCCTTACGACAAATCTGCTTGCGTACGATTGGCGCTACGGGACTCGGGAGTCTCGGTCTCGAACAAACTGCTCCTGCTCATCCTCAGCGGTTCATGGCAGAAGTGGTGAGCGCAGGAATGCCAGATGTCTCTGAAGAGGACAACAGGTCCACTAATCAATTCAGCTCCGAGGAATTAGCCGCGGTCGATGAGCTCCTCCGGCAAATCTCGGATCGTGCCGTGTAGGCGGGCCTGACTCCGTCATCCCGCCTTCCGTTCCTTCCAAGCCTCATCTTCTCGTCTGAGATAGAGATCCACGAAAGCAATCACTCGCTCAGTCAGGGACATAGCGGGCGGCTCATGTGAGTCGGAGGCTTTCTGCTGTGGATGCACTTCGGGTCTTGCGTTCGCATTGCGAAGTACTTCATTCATCGATCACCCCAGGGGGAGATACAGCTTTGTGGTGATGCGGCGCGTCGCCGGGTTCGCTGCTACATCTGGACTGGGTACGTCTGCGCGCATCGCTCCCGGCGGAGTCGTGCGCGGTCTCCTGTATTGGATGCGAAGCTGCTGGCGACGTCACCGTTACCAAAGTTGGTGACCGCGACTAGGGTGAACGCCTGTCTCTTTCCGCCCATATGCAGACATCGAGTGCTGGTCGGTCTCGCGCAAAGTTGGTAGTCTGTTCGGGCACAGCACGGAAATCAGAAAGAACAGGCAACGACCATGAGCAATCAAAAGCAGCCAGAAATCAAGCTAACTTTTTCGGAGGACTTCCGGGAGAACTACGCCAACTCCGTGCAGGTGCGGGTGAACGTATGGGATTTCTACCTAGTTTTCGGCACGTTGCAGCCGACCGACGGACAGCGAGTAGAGGTGAAGAATTTCCAGGCGATCTATCTCAGCCCTCAACAGGCCAAGGCATTGTCGATGATCATGGCCCAGAACGTCGCCAATTACGAGCAAGCCTTCGGCGAGATCAAGCTTGATCCGCAATTCGCGCCCGGTCCGGTCCACTAAAGATCGCTTCAATGGGCAAGAGCAAAGCGGATGCGCGCGAGCAAAGGTCGATCGCCGATCGCCCACTACTGCTCTTCGCTGTTCTCTTCTCCGCGATATTCCTGCTTCACGCTCCTCTCCTGCGGCTTCCCTATTTCTGGGATGAAGCAGGATACTTTGTTCCTGCCGCTCGCGATCTTTTGCTGACAGGCGATCCGATCCCGCACACCACCTTGTCGAACGCGCACCCGCCCCTGGTGATGGCCTGGCTCGCCATGTGGTGGAAGTTCAGTAACTACACGCCAGCCGTCACGCGCACCGCGATGCTCCTGCTATCGGCGTTCGCTCTGCTGGGCGTATTCCGCCTGGCGAGGCGCGTCGCGAATACGAGCGTAGCCACGGGTGCAAC
>Ga0196976_1000500_pt1 | contig 24476 bp, 20 predicted proteins | sample S3v_513CmetaG_FD_148644 | JGI IMG/M metagenome (GOLD analysis project Ga0196976, IMG submission 148644) | Soil microbial communities from Anza Borrego desert, Southern California, United States - S3+v_5-13C | ecosystem: Environmental > Terrestrial > Soil > Desert | place: USA: California...
CAGTTTCACGCGGAACTCGAAGACGAGTTCGACAAGCTGGATGAGTTGCTCCGGGGCATCGCGGCCGTCGGCGAGTTGACTCCGCGCACGTCGGATTATGTAGTCAGCTATGGCGAGCGACTCTCGAGCAAGATCTGTACGGCCGCCTTTTCCGCCCGGGGCTTGAGCGCCTCGCTTCTCGACGCTCGCGAAGTCATCATCACCGACCAACAGCATACAAAGGCCATCCCGCAGTTGGACGAGATCGATCATCGTTCACAGACGGTCGTTCGCCCGCTCCTTGAAGCCGGCCGCATACCGATCATGGGTGGATTTATTGGCGCGACGCGAGAGGGCGTCCAGACCACTATAGGCCGCGGAGGTTCGGACTTCTCCGCCGCGCTGGTCGGCGCTGCGCTCAACGCCGAGGCCATCGAGATATGGACGGATGTGGACGGCATGAAGACCACCGACCCGAACATCTGTCCCGACGCACACCGGATCAAGGTCATCAGTTTCGAGGAGGCGGCTGAGCTTTCCTATTTCGGCGCGAAGGTACTGCATCCGGCGACCGTGCTGCCAGCCGTGCAGAAGAACATCCCGGTGTACGTGCTCAACTCGAAGAACCCGACCAACGCGGGCACGCTCATCGTCGCGCTCGCACCGAAATCGAAGAGCACTTTCAAGGCGATCGCCGCCAAGAAGCGCATCACCATCGTCGACGTGGTTGCTACGCGCATGCTTGGGGCGCACGGATATCTGCGTGCGATCTTCGAGGTGTTCGACCGCCACCGTGCGGCCGTGGATGTGGTCTCGACCTCGGAGGTCAGCGTTTCGCTCACCGTCGATTCGAATGAAGCAATTCCCGCCGTTGCGGCCGACCTCGAGAAGATCGCCGATGTTAAGTACGCGGGACGCAAGGCGATCATCTGCATGGTCGGGGAAAACATTCGAGAGCGGCCAGGCGTCGCCTCCCAGGTGTTCTCGTGCATCGAGGACATCAACGTGCGAATGATTTCGCAAGGGGCATCGGAGATCAACCTGACGTTCGTCGTCGATGAAGACGATGTGCCCGAGGTCGTTCGGCGCCTTCATAACAAATTCTTCACCGACCCAGATCCTGAAACATTCGACTGACGCGGAGGCCTATGAATTTCGTTCTGGTTGGACACGGCAAGACCGGATCGCTCGTCGCGGAGATCGCACGCGAGCGCGGCCACAGCGTTCGAGTGGTGGAACTCGAGGAGAATGAGGGCGGCGCTGCGCTGACCGAAGAGTCGCTGGCTGGCGTGGATGCGGTTATCGATTTCACGACTCCCGAGGCGGTCATCCGTAACATCGAGGCGTGTGCGCGCGCTGGCGCAAGCATCGTGGTGGGCACAACGGGCTGGTACAACGAAATTCCGCGTGTGCAGCAACTCGTAAATCAGGCCGGCATCGGTTTCGTTTTTGCGTCCAACTTTTCCGTTGGCGTGAACTTGTTCTTCCAGATCGTACGCACGGCAGCGGCTGCGCTGAAGCACGGCTACACCGCGTCGCTTATGGAACGTCACCACGTGCACAAGAAAGATGCACCTTCAGGCACTGCGGTGACACTCCAGCAGATTGTTGAGCAAAGCGGCGGACCGAAGCTGGAAATTACATCCGTGCGTGAAGGCGAGACAGTCGGAATGCACGTCATGATGCTCGACTCTCCCGCGGACAGCATCCTGCTGACGCACGATGCCAAGACCCGGCGCGGCTTCGCTGAAGGGGCAGTGCGAGCGGCCGAGTGGATCACCGGCAAGCAGGGCTTTTACGAGTTCAAGGACATCTTCGACCAGCTCTGACGCGATGATGTGACGCGCAGCACAGTCCCCTGCTCGCGAGAGATTTAGTCTGGATTCGTCTAAGACAAGGCGAAATCATGGAATTCTTTCACACCGTTCATCAGCGCCAGTCCGTTCGCAAGTATCAGCAGAAGCCCATCGAGCCCGAAAAGTTGCAGGCTATCCTCGACGCCGCGAATCGCGCGCCCTCGGCAGGTAATTTCCAGGCGTACGAAATCTTCGTCGTGCGCGGAGCGGAGAAGATACGCATGCTTGCCGATGCGACCTTCGACCAGAAGTTCGTCGCCGAAGCGCCGGTCGCACTCATCTTCTGCGCAAATCCCTCGCGCTGCCAATACCAACCGCCCGACTACTTCGCCCTGCAGGACACGTCCATAGCGACAACCTTCGCGATGATGGCCGTAACGGCCCTCGGACTTTCGGCGTGCTGGGTAGGCGCCTTCATTCCGGAGAAGGTGGCCGGCGCAATGCAGTTGCCGCAGGGACTTAAGCCAGTGGCAATCCTGCCAATCGGATATGCGGCCGAGACCCCCGAGCACACCACACGACGCGAGATCAGCGACCTGGTTCACGAACTATAAGTATTTCGCCTCGGTCGATAGCGACCCGCAACTGATGGAATTTGCACGTCTTGCAGAGGCGCAAAGACCGTACAATGAGTGAAACTCCTGAGGGGAACGTTGAAATGAAATTGCGCGGATGCGGCACGGCGCTGGTCACGCCGTTCAAAGTCGATGGGTCGCTAGATGAGAAGGCGCTGAGAAGCCTGGTCACGTGGCAAGTAGAATCGAAGATTGATTTTCTGGTGCCCTGCGGAACGACCGGCGAGACTCCAGCCTTGACGAAAGACGAATGGCTGCGGGTGATTGAGATCACTATCGACGTGGCTGCCGGACGCGTTCCCATTGTCGCCGGTGCAACCTCAAACGCGACCGCTGACGCTGTCGAGAAGGCCAAGAGCGTAGCGAAGATCAAGGGGGTTGACGCGATTCTGACTGCGTCGCCCTACTACAACAAGCCCACGCAGGAAGGCCAGTATCAGCATTTCAGAGCCATTGCCGAGGCCGTAGATAAGCCGCTGGTGCTCTACAACGTGCCGGGGCGGACGGCTGTGAATCTGGAACCGGCAACGCTGGCGCGTCTGGCGGAATTCAAAAACGTCATAGCCGTGAAAGAGGCAAGTGGCAACATCTCGCAAATCGCGGACGTGTTCAACGCCGTGCCCGCAGATTTTCTCGTCTTCTCCGGTGACGATGCGATCACGCTCCCGGTGGTCTCGTTGGGCGGCGCGGGAGTCATCAGCGTAGCGTCAAACGAGATCCCAAAGGAGATGGCCGAGATGACTCGGACGGCGCTGGCGGGCGATTGGGACACGGCGCGCAGGCTCCACCGGAAGTACCTGCCGCTCATGCAGGCGAATTTCATCGAGTCGAACCCTATGCCGGTGAAGGCGGTGCTGGCCATGATGGGTCGCATCGAGGAGAACTATCGTCTGCCCATGGTCCGCATGAAGTCCGACACTCGAGCGAAGTTGGAGAAAGTCGCGGCGCAGTGCGGCGTGGTCAAGGCGGCCGTCGGAGTTTGAACGAGTCTTTGTGGACGAAAGCCCCGCTTCCCGGCGGGGCTTTCGCTTGCGTAAGTCACATTAAGCAGCAAGCCGCATCGACTGCACGGATTCTGCCATGACTTGCGCGTATAGACCTTCGTAGTCGTTCGCCATGCGCTCTGCCGAAAAGTTTGCCTCGACATGTGCGCGGCAGGCCGCGGGCGAGACGTGATCTATGTCGCGGATTGCGGCAACCATATCGGCGACGTTCCGCACAACAAGCCCGGTCTCGCCATGGACGACGATCTCCGGTATCGCACCGCGACGAAATGCAATGACTGGGGTTCCGCACGCCATCGCTTCCATCGCAACCAGAGAACTGGTCTCGGTGGCCAGAGTGGGCTGCAGAAGCGCGCGAGCGTGTCGCAGAAGTTCGACTTTGTGCGCGAATGCCGGAGACTCGACCAGCGAAAGGCGGCCCCTCGATGCGTAAACCCTCGGCTTTACCTCTTCGTCAAAATAGCGCCGGTGCGACGAAAATGGGTACACGGAACCCGCCACAACGAGCCGGACGCCCGCTCGTTCTGCTGCCTCGATGGCGAGGTGCGTGCCTTTCTCCGGACAGATGCGGCCGAGCCACAAAACGTAATCGCTCTTCTGGCGCGTAAACGGGAACATATCAAGCGCGATCCCGTTGCGCACTACGCCCAGCATGCGAGGGATGTCGCGATACCAGGCGGCCTGCGATTCCGAAACACAGTTAAAGAAAAGATTGGGCGGCAGGTGGCTGAAAACCTCCTCGCCGTAAAACTCTCTCGGCAGGTGCAGCGTTACGAGCACGGGACCGTCAATCTTGCTCGCGTGCCGCCAGAAGCCGAGACTCTTGTCGTGTATCACGTCGAAGCTGCGAAAGCTCAGGGCGCGCAGGATCGCCCGGCAATGCTCCTCCTCGCGCTGCGGATACATGTCGTGCTGCGCCGGGACCGAACCCGTGGGCAGCAGTTCGCCTTTGACCCGAGAGTCCTCGCAAGCCGCGACCGTGGTGTTCCAGCCGCGGCCGTGCATCCGCCGTTCGAGCAGCCAGAGCATCTGCTCTGCGCCGCCGCAGCTGGTCTCTGAAACGGGCAACATCGGATAGGAAATGTAGAAAATGGAACCGTTCTGTTGGTTCATATAGAGGCGTTCAACGCCCGAACTTAGACTCTCTGTCCAGAGCCGCTGGTTGCCTGCTGCGGCTGCATGTCACCGTGCTTTGCAGCGAAGTGGCCGAATGCGGCGCACACGTCCGCACCCGTCATCGTCCATTGCCAGGCTTCGTAATTGAGTTTGCCCATGTGCGGCGGGCGGCTGTAGTCGTGGTCCGGCAGCGGTCGAAGGATCTCCCGCCGGACATCGAAGATCCGAAGGAAATCGCCCTGCGATTCATAGGCTCCGCACATGCGAACCTTCCGCTGTGCCTCGTCGTCCGTTGGCTGAACGTCGATGACCGGCCCCTCGTTTGTAATGAACCGCTGCACGCCGGCCTTTAACGAGTCCTGCGAGTGCGCGCGCGTATACAGCGGAGCCTCGAACGCCGGCACGGAAAAGCGCCTTGAAAGTTGCGCAGTTAGGAAATTGCAGCAGTCGTGGTCAGGATGGCCGCCCTCATAAGCTGAAGTCAGAAGTGCCGTCGGGCGCCGCTCGTTGATAAGCCGAGACAACAGTTCAAACGCAGCTTCGAGGTTCCGAAAAAGTTGCTGGTCCGCGAGGCCTCCCCTGGCGTGCGGGTGATCGGCAAGAAAGACGAAATCTGCCACTCCCATGTGCGCCATTGCTGTGCGGGTCTCCTCCCGCCGAAGCTCGGCATAAGCCTCTCGCGAGCCATATCGTTGTTTCCAGAAGTAAGGATCGTATGGGGCGCCGTCGGTGCAATAGGCGACCATAGGCTCGGCCATACGCTGGAGCAGTGCACCGCACGCGATCGATTCATCGTCCGGATGAGCAACAATGACCAGTCCGCGCTCTAGCAATGGTTCGGGGAACACCATCCGCCACTCAGATGCGCAACAGGCGCGGATGTCTGCCCGGAGCGCGTCGGCTTCTTCATGGCCTGTTAGTGCCACGGGACGGTATACTGCGGGGCACATGCACGCATTGAAATCTGAGATTGAGCGGCTGTTTGCGGCAGGTGCAGCGGCGAAGAACGACCCTCGCGCTGGGACCGTGTTCCGCCACTTCCGCGATGCCCTGACGCGCGGCGAAATCCGTGCGGCTGAGAAGCGCGGGAGCGGCTGGGAGACGAACGTCTGGGTCAAAGAAGGCATTCTCCTCGGGTTCCGGCTGGGCGAACTCGCACCGGTCAATGAAGGCTCCGGCCTGTCGTTCGTGGACAAGGACACGTTCCCTGCCCGGCAATTCTCGGTCGCCGAGCGCGTCCGCGTGGTGCCCGGTGGCTCGAGCGTCCGCGAAGGCTCATACGTGGCACCGGGTGTCATCTGCATGCCGCCTATGTACATCAACGTTGGCGCCTACGTGGACGAAGGCACGCTGGTCGATTCACACGCGCTGGTCGGCTCTTGTGCGCAGATTGGCAAGCGCGTGCACCTCAGCGCAGCTGCGCAGGTCGGTGGAGTGCTGGAACCGGTGAATGCCACGCCGGTCATCGTCGAAGACGACGTGCTGGTCGGCGGCAACTGCGGCATCTACGAGGGCACGCAGGTGCACCGCCGGGCCGTTCTCGGCGCCGGGACGGTGCTTACCCGCTCCACGCCGCTGTTCGACGTAGTGAAAGGCGAGATACACCGCGCCGATGGCGACCGTCCGCTGATCGTTCCCGAGAATGCGGTGGTCGTCCCCGGCTCACGCGCGGTGAAGAAAGGCAAGGCGGCGGAGTGGGGACTTTCCCTGTACACGCCGGTGATCGTGAAGTACCGCGATGAAAAGACCGACCGCGGAATCGAACTAGAGGATCTCTTGCGGTAAGCAGTTCCACCGCACCATTGATATGAAAACCAAGTCCCTGGCTATTGCGATCGCGGCGATCACCCTGGCAGCAGTCCTCACGGTGATCAATCATTACCTGACTCCACTTCCGACGGCTCTGCTGTTCACCGTCCGCTGGTTGGCAGTTGCAGGCCTGGTCCTTTACGCCGTTTACAAGCGCTCGCTTACCACGTGGATTCTCGTCTCGATGGTGGTCGGCGCTGAGATTGGGCACGATTTTCCCTACGTCGCGCAAGACGGGCACGTGAATGCCCGCGTGCTTAGCCTGATCTTTCTGCGCATGATCAAAACGATCATCGCCCCGCTAATCTTCGCCACATTGGTGGTCGGAATCGCCGGGCATTCAAACCTCAAGCAGGTCGGGCGAATGGGCGTGAAGGCGCTCATCTATTTCGAGGTGGTCACGACGGTCGCGTTGTTCATCGGACTGGCGGCAATCAACATCAGCAAGGCGGGAATGGGAGTCAATCCGCCCCAGGCGCTGCACGAGCAGCTTCCGCCGGCCGCGAAACAGAGCACGCAGGACATCATCCTCCACGCCTTCCCCGAGAACGTAGCCAAGTCTGTTGCCGAAGGCCATGTGCTTCAGATCGTTGTTTTCAGCATCATCTTCGCCATCGCGCTCGCGCTCTTGAGCGAGGAACGCCGCCGCCCGATGTTGCAGTTCTGCGAGAGCCTCTCCGAGGTGATGTTCAAGTTCACGAACATCGTTATGATGTTCGCGCCGATCGGCGTCGGTGCCGCCATCGCCTACACCGTCGGACACATGGGCCTTGGCATCCTCGTCAACCTGTTCAAACTCCTCGCAACCCTCTATGTGGCGCTGCTGGTTTTCCTGTTGTTCGTGCTCTTGCCGGTCGCGCTGCTCGCGCGGGTGCCGCTGAAGCGGTTCTTGAGAGCCATCGCCGAGCCGGTCTCAATCGCCTTCGCCACCACGAGTTCCGAAGCCGCACTGCCCCGCGCCATGGAAGCGATGGTCGCCATCGGAGTGCCGCGCCAGATTGTCGCGTTCGTCATGCCGACCGGATACAGCTTCAACCTCGACGGCAGCACACTGTATCTGTCTCTCGCTTCAATCTTCGTCGCCCAAGCTGCCGGAATCCACCTCACCTTTGGTCAGCAGCTCGTCATCGTCTTCACCCTGATGCTGACCAGCAAGGGTGTAGCGGGAGTTCCCCGTGCGACGCTCGTCATTCTGCTGGGCACCGCGGCGTCTTTCAACCTGCCCGAATGGCCGATCTTCATCATCCTGGGTATCGATGAACTGATGGACATGGCACGTACGTCAGTCAACGTGATCGGCAACTGCCTCGCGACGGTCGTCATAGCGAGATGGGAAGGCGAGTTCGGCAAGGAAGCGCCCTCAGAAGTTGTGATGAGCGCGGTAACGCAGTAAGCGAGCTCGAAACATTAAGACTTTTAGAGGACGACAGCAAAGCAGCCGCCGCGAAGCCCTAGCCTGTGCCGGGATCGATGATCAGGGTTCCACGGGAAGCCGCCTCGTTGAGCTTTGCTCGGCGTTGCAGATGTTTTTCCCGGAAGTGAGCGGCCGCGCGGTTGCCCCATGTCCGCACGAAGTAGTAATTCAACCCCGCGCCGAGTGCCGAACTCGCCAGCGGAATAATGCGGCCGGACCACTTCTCCGCCACGTCTACGCTGGTCCGCGCCGCGATGCGTTGAATCACGCGTGGCACGAAGCGGTTCACCACTCCTCGCTCGAGGAGTTCGCGGCTGATGTCCACCCCGGCGGCACTTGCAGCCGCCACCCAGAGTTCCGCGGTCTCGTCGTCTGTGTTGTAGGGGAAGCCGTAAATCAGGCTGAGCTTCTGGACGGTGCGCATTGTGATTACTGCGAGCAGGCTCAGGTCCGGAACCACCGTGAGAAGGCCGCCAATCCCGAACCCCGCGCCCTGCGCTGCGGCCAGCTTCATTCCTGCACGAATGGTATCGGCGGCAATGGCATCCAGTTGCTCGATTGGCACGGAAAACATGCCGTCGTACGTTTGTACGGGCAGTTCGTGCGCCACGCGCAGCTGGAACAGGTAATCGTCGCCATCTACCTTGACGGTCTCGTAAGCGCGCGAGAAGCCCTTGCGCAATGCAGTCTCAAGTTTGCGCACGAGCCACGACGGATTCTGGGCAGCTTCTCCCATGCCTTCTTCATCAACAGTATAGTCTTGGATCACTACCCCGGTACGCAGCGGTTGCCTCCGCGCGCGTGTTAGCATCGAGAGTTATGCCTTCAGGAAAATTGCACGTAGTACCCCTTGGCGGTCTTGGCGAGTTCGGAATGAACTGCATGGCGATACGCTGGGGAGATGACATCATCGTCATTGATGCAGGATTGATGTTCCCGGAAAGCGAACTGCTTGGCGTGGACATCGTCGTTCCTGATATCAAATACCTCATCGAGAACCGACAGCACGTCCGCGCTATCGTGCTGACGCACGGCCACGAGGACCACATCGGCGGCTTGCCGTGGATCCTCAGTGAACTGAACGTTCCGGTGTACGGCACCGAATTCACGCTTGCCTACGTGGAAGGAAAACTGGAAGAGCACGGACTGCTCGACGACGCCGAACTGAACGAGATCCGCGCGGGCGAGCGCTTCAAGATCGGGCCGTTCACGATCCACCCAATCCAAGTGACGCACAGCATCGTTGACTGCGTCGCACTGGCGATTCATACACCGCTCGGCGTCATCATTCATACCGGCGACTTCAAGGTCGATCCTACCCCGACGGACAACAGGCTCTTCGATCTGCATGCTTTTGCCGAGTACGGCAAGGAAGGCGTGCTGGCGCTTTTCCAGGATTCCACCAACGTCGAGCGTCCCGGCTACACGCCCAGCGAGCGCGCCGTGCGGCCTCGATTCAACGAGATCTTCTCGCGCACGAATCGCAGGTTGTTTGTGTCCTGCTTCTCCTCGTCAATCCATCGGATAAAGCTGGCGCTCGAACTGGCCTGGGAGTTCGACCGCAAGGTGGCCATCATCGGCCGCTCGATGGTCGAGTCTACGGAAATAGCGCAGGACCTCGGATATATTGACGTTCCCGATGGGCTGATGATCCATCCCGGGCAGATCAGGGATTATCCGCCGGAGAAGGTGCTGGTGATGATCAGCGGCACCCAGGGCGAGCCAATGTCGGCGCTGTCGCGCGCGGCCGTGGAGAACCACAAGCACGCGAAGATCGAGCCGGGCGATACGGTCGTACTCTCTTCGCGCATCATCCCGGGTAACGAGAAGGCGATCTATCGAGTGGTCGATCACCTGTTCCGGCGCAATGCCCACGTAATCTACGAAGACGGATCGAAGCCCCCGGTGCACGTCAGCGGACACGCCAGCCAGGAAGAACTCAAACTCATTATCAACCTCGTGCGTCCGCAATACTTCATCCCTATCCACGGCGAGTATCGCCAGCTTAAGCTGCATGCCGAACTTGCGGCATCCATGCGCGGGGCCGTCGGGAACGTGATGATGATCGAGAGCGGCGACATTCTCGAGTTCGACGAACTCGGCGCCCGCAAGGCCGGGCAGGTGCATGTTGGACGCGTTTGCATCGACTCCGGTTCAGCCACCGACGTTGTCGAGGACCTCATCATCAAGGACCGCCGCCACCTTAGCGAAGACGGCTTCGTGCTGCCGATCATCGCCATTAATAAGCTGACCGGGCAGGTGGAGAGCATTCCGGAGATCGTGATGCGCGGATTCGCCGGAGCACCCTCGGACAACGGTTTCGTGCAAACCGCCCGCCAGGTAGTTATGGATACGCTCGAGCACTCCAGCCAGGAAGAGAAGAGCGACTACGGCGTTATCAAGGAGAAGATCCGGCTCGACCTGAAGCGGTACATCGCCAAGAACACTCAGCGTCGGCCGCTTATTATGCCGGTGATCCTCGAAGTATAGCTTGCATCCGGGCACCGGCTGCGCGGTATGGCTTGCTTCGGCCCGCACTAGAGTTGATACTCGCGCAATGGTCACGGCACCCGCTGTACGCAGGCGGCACAGGATACGAACCCCACTGACGGTGCTCCTCGGGCTGGCGCTCCTGAGCCTGTATCTGCCCGTGCGACAGCACTCGCGTGCCGCATCTTTGTTGCTGCACATTGGAGATCGTGACGCGAGCGGCATCGTGGCCGATTACGACACGCGCCCTGTGCGCGTGGCGCCCACCACCATCGAAGGTCCTGCTGGCCCGATTCGCGCCACAATGTACATCCCGGAAGAGACCGAAAATCCGCCGGCGATGGTCGTGCTGCACGGCGTACATCATGGTGGCATCGAGGAGCCTCGACTGGTCGCCTTCTCGCGAGCACTGGCCAGCCACGGAATCATCATTCTCACCCCGGAGATGGCGGATCTCGCGGACTACCACGTCGATCCGAATGCTTTCAAGGTCATCGGTGCGTCGGTGCACGCACTCGCGCAGCGGACCGGTGCGCAGAAGGTGGGCCTGCTGGGTCTGAGCTTCGCCGGCGGACTGGCGCTCATTGCCGCTACTGACCCCGAAATCTCCGGAAGAATTTCATTCGTGGTGGCTGTCGGCGCGCATCACAACATTGAACGTGTGCTGCGGTTTTACGTGACAAACGAAATTCCTCGCGTGGATGGATCCACCCTCAAGATGCAGGCGCATGAATACGGCGCGCTGGTCGTCGTCTATTCGCATCCGGAGTTGTTCTTCGATGAGCACGACGTGGAACCGGCTCGCCAGGCCATCCGGCTATGGCTCTGGGAGAAGTTTGACGCCGCCCGCGAGGGCGCGAAGAAACTCAGTCCGGTCGGACAGGCAAAGCTCGCCCAGTTGTTCGATCATCGCAGGGACGTCATGCGCGAGGAGCTACTGGCGGGCATTCAGACGCATCCGAAAGAGGTCACCTCGGTGTCCCCCGCCGGCAAGCTGAGCGCCCTTCGCGTCCCTGTGCTGCTCGTCCACGGCGCTGGAGACAGCGTTATTCCTCCTTCCGAGACCGAGTGGCTTGCCCGCGAAGTACCCAAGGACCTGCTTCGGGAGGTTCTCTTGAGTCCGGCGATCAGCCACGTCGAGGTTGGCGGTAAGGGTCCGACGTTGCGCGATAAGCTCAACCTTGTACACTTTATGGCAGAGATGCTGTCGGAGGCCGATAACAGTCCGCGCAGCACCGTGGCACCTGCCGCGCTGCTGCAACCGGCCGCTGCTCCGCACGCCTCCATCGAATGGTCACACTAGACGACATCAAGAAAGCCCAGCAGCGCATTCGCGAGGTCGCGGTGCGCACACCGCTGATCGCGTACTTCCCGCCGCCCGATCCGGAACATCCACCGGTCGGGAGACGCTTGTTCCTGAAGCCGGAGAGCTTGCAGCCGATCGGCAGCTTCAAGCTGCGTGGTGCGTTTAACAAGATCGCGTCGCTCTCCGACGAGGAGCGCTCCCGAGGTGTCATCTCGTACTCCAGCGGAAATCACGCGCAGGGGGTCGCCTATGCCGCACGTGCGGTTGGGGCGCCCGCGGTCATTGTCATGCCGCGCAACGCGCCCAAGGTGAAGGTGGCTGCCACCGCTGCGCTCGGCGCCGAAATCGTCACGGTCGGCCCCGGCAGCATGGAGCGCATGCAGAAGGCCGAAGAACTCTCTCGCCAGCACGGCTACGTGATCATCCCGCCTTACAATGACGACCACATCATCGCCGGACAGGGCACAGTCGGCCTGGAAATCCTGGAGGACCTCAAAGACGTGGACCTTGTCCTCGTGCCCGTCGGAGGCGGTGGGCTGATCAGTGGCGTCTCCAGCGCGATCAAGCTCAGCGCCTCGAAAGCGCACGTCATTGGCGTGGAGCCCGAGTTGGCGAATGACGCCCAGCAGAGCCTGCGATCAAAAGAGATTGTCGAGATCACCGCGGAGCGCGCCTCGAGCACGCTCGCTGATGGTCTCCGGACGCAGAGCGTCGGGCCCATCAATTACGAGCACATCAGCCGCTACGTGGACGATATTGTCACCGTCAGCGAAGACGAGATCCGCAACGCCATGCGGCAGATGGTCGCCAACGCGCGAATCGTTCCGGAGCCGAGCGGCGCGGTCACATTCGCGGCGTGGCTGTATCAAGAAACCAAGCTGCCCCCGGCCCAGAAAGTAGTGGCAGTGGTGAGCGGCGGCAACGTAGAACCCGACCTGCTTGCAAAGATAATCATCGACGCGCGCTGACGCGCCGCGTCACGCAATTTGTGTCCGGCTTAGGAGGACGAATTTGAAGCTGAATTCGACGAAGTGGATGGTCGCGATTGGCCTGGCGCTGGTCGCCGTGAGTGCCGCTGCCGCGGAACGTGGCGTGATGGTGCGGGAAGCGGTGGTTTACATTTCGCCCGGCACAGCGGCTGAAAAGCTCGCGAACATCACCCGCGGCCGCGAGGTCGCTATCATGGAGCGCGCCAACGGATGGGCCCGGGTACTCGCCACTGTCGAGCGGACGGAAGAGGGCGACCGTGACATCTCCGGGTGGATGCAGGACCGCGGCATCGTCACCGCCGCCACGCCAAAGGGCGACTTGATCATGTACGGCGAGGCCGTCGATTCAGAAGCACAGGCCACGCAACGGGGCGGACGCAAAGGCGCTGCCGGTGACGCTCTGCGCCTTTACGAACGCACCGCCGAATACTTCCCCACCTCGACTCTCGCGGGTGAAGCCCTCTACCGCGGCGCCGACATCCGCTGGCAGTTGGAGAAGGACGATCAACGCGGCCGTCGCTCCTCCAAGACGAAAGATCCTCGCGACCGCATTCCGATCGAAGAGCGCTACATGAAAGAAGTCAGAAAGAAGTTTTCAGGGACAAAATGGGCAGACCTCGCGTCCTTCAACCTGCTCGACAATAAGCTTTGCGGCGACTGGCAGGGCGAACCGCGGTGCCCCGAACGCGAGGCCGAGCTCTACGAAGACTATGTGAAAGACCACCCTAAGTCACCCAAGGCTGCCGAGGCGCTCTACAACGCCGCGTGGCGCTACGCCAGCCTCATCGAGATCTATAAGGGCGAGGGTAAGGCGGCAAATTCGAAGCCAGTAGCGCAGCGTGCTATCGCGACCGCTCAACGTGTGATGACTGCGAATCCAACTCAAGACTGGGCTGCGCGCGCTCAACGTCTGATATACATGGTGGAAAACAATATCCCTGTGTACGGGAATGCAGTGGATTAGCCGCGTCTGCCATCGGACGGGCCACTCCCCGGAGGGACTGTTGAACGAATATTTTCTTGCTGCGCTGCTGGGCATTGTCGAGGGCCTGACCGAATTTCTTCCGGTATCTTCCACCGCGCATCTTCGGGTGGTGGAATCCATGCTCGGTGTCAATCTGGCAGATGGCTACTGGAAGATGTTCACCATCGTCATCCAGTTGGGAGCCATCCTTTGCCTGCCCATCTACTTTCGCAAGCGCATCTCTGAGTTCGTTTCCACGTTCCCGAATGGACGTCGCGGTGACCGCAACATCATCACCCATCCGCTGACGCTCTCATTGGTCGCGTTTGTCTGTACCTCTGTCCCTTCGTTCCTGGCGGTAAAGATTATCGGCAAAAACCTCGAGAGCCTCTTCGTGATGGGCGCTTCGCTGGTGGTCGGCGGCGTCATCATGTGGATCGTCGATGTTGCGTTCGCCATCCCCCGCGCCACCCCGCTCGGCGGACCAACTGACGACATGGAACGCATGACTCTCTGGCAGGCCATTTGGGTAGGCATTTGTCAGGTCGCATCGGCACTCTTCCCCGGCACCTCCCGCTCGATGGCGACAATCGCAGGTGGCCAGCTATCCGGAATGTCGCGCTCCGCAGCACTTGAATTCTCATTCTTTGTTTCGATTCCGACCATGGTTGCGGCCACTACCTACGACCTTTACAAGTCCCTAAGCCATAAACCCGGCGAGGTCAGCGCGCTCGGCGCCCTCCAGATGAACTCGCACTCGTGGATCGTGCTCGGCATCGGATTCGTAGTCTCATTCATTGTTGCCTACGGTGTAGTCGCCTGGTTTATGAACTGGGTCCGCACCCGCGGGTTCGTACCGTTTGCGATCTACCGCATCATCGCCGGCATTGCCGTGCTCTGGTTGGCCCTCCGTCCGTAGGCCATAGGCAAAAGTGGTCTTACTCCAATGCTGCTCAGCCACTTACGTCATTGGCGGAGCAGCTACCCGGCTTCTTTTTCACTCGCCAGCCGCTGCTTTTTTGGCATAATCACACTTGCTCTGGCGTACTTCGGGCACTACTCAAATCGCGGCTGACCGCAGCGGCGGACGTGTGCGCCGCTTGCCGCGCCTCCGGTGCCATACGCCATATGAAGTTCTTCTCTCGGCTGTTCACTCCGACCAGCAATAAGCGTCTCAATGAGCTGATCGGATTTCTGATTTTCGTGGCCGCAGTCCTATTACTGCTGGCGTTGGCGTCCTATTCTCCGCTTGACCCCTCCCTCAACACATCGTCCACCGCACCGGGATCGCAGCCGGCACGCAATTGGATCGGCGTTGTCGGCGCTGGACTCAGTGACGTCCTGCTGCAACTTGGCGGCATAGCCGTCTTCCTGTTTCCTGTCTTCCTCACCTTGCTCGCGGTACGCTGGTTCCGCTCGCAGAAGGTCGAGTCACCGTCGGCGAAGACTCTGGGCGCTCTTTCTCTGGCCGTCTTCCTTTCGGCGTTCCTCTCGCTGCTACCCTGGCACTGGCGGTGGATGCGTGCCGCGCCTGTCGAGGGCCTGCTGGGCCGCATCGTTGGCGATGCACTCATCCACTACTTCAATGTGACCGGCGCTTACATCGTCTGCCTGAGCGCGATGTCGGTGGCGCTGTATCTCTCGACCGCATTCAGCTTCGGCGCACTCCGTCTCTGGCTGACCACGCGGTTCTCCTTCGCTTTCGCCGCGTGGGAGCGCTTCGAAGATTGGCAACAGGCACGCGCCAAGGCCAGGGCCGCCAAGGAACTGGAGAAGAAGCGCGCGCAACAGCAACAGGAAAAGCAGGCCGCCGTGGCCGTGGTCCAGCACAAGCCCGCCGTCGTGCCGCCGCAACCTGCGGCTGCGCCGCCGGTACCATCGCAGGCCGCTCCTCAGCCGCGTAGCAAGAGTGGCATTGAGCGCATGATGGAAGAAGAGGGCCACGAGGCTGCGCCCGCAGCAGCGACGAACGAACCCGCTCCTATCGAGGTGGCCGAACCCGCAGTCACGTCACGCGCGGACAGCGATGCACGCCACAAGACGACCATGCCCAAGGCGCTTGGCGGATGGAAGCTGCCTTCAAGCGCGCTGCTGCACCGACCCGACGAGCGGCAGGAATTCGACGAACAGGAATTGAAGCAACTCGCCGAGGTGCTCGTCGCCAAGTGCGCCGAGTTCGACGTGCGTGGGCAGGTCACACAGATCAATCCCGGTCCCGTCGTCACTACGTTCGAGTTCAAGCCTGAGGCGGGCATCAAGTACAGCCGCGTCACCGGCCTTCAGGATGATCTTTGCCTGGCCATGAAGGCCGAGAGCATCCTTATCGAGCGCATGGCGGGTAAATCCACCGTCGGCATGCAGGTGCCGAACCACAAGCGCGAGACCATCTGGCTCCGCGAGGTTGTCGAGTCGCAGGACTTCGCCCATTCCAAGTCAAAGTTGACTTTCGCCCTGGGTAAGGACATCAACGGACGCATCGTCACCACCGAGCTGAACTCCATGCCCCACCTGCTGATCGCGGGTTCAACCGGTTCGGGCAAATCAGTCGCGATCAACGCGTTCATCATGTCCATCCTCTACAAATCGACTCCGGACCAGGTCCGACTTATCCTCGTTGATCCGAAGCGCCTCGAACTCGGCAACTATGAAGGCGTGCCGCATCTCTACACGCCGATCATCACCGAGCCGAAGCTGGCATCGAATGCGCTGCGCAACGCCGTCCGCGAGATGGAACGCCGCCTGAAGGTGCTCGCCGAAAAAGGCGTACGAAACATCGACCAGTACAACAAGCTCTTCGAAGAGGGCACCACGCCCACGTTGTTCGACGACGGCACCGAAGAGCGCCCGCTTCCCTACATCGTCATCATCATTGACGAACTCGCCGACCTCATGATGCTCGATGGCGCCAACGTCGAAGAGTCCATCACGCGACTGGCGCAGATGGCGCGTGCCGTCGGCATCCACCTGGTGCTCGCAACGCAGCGTCCGTCGGTGGACGTCATCACCGGACTGATTAAGGCGAACTTCCCCGCGCGCATGTCGTTCCGAGTGGCCACCAAGATCGATTCGCGCACCATTCTCGACGCAAACGGCGCAGAAGCACTGCTCGGCAGGGGCGACTTGCTTTATCTTCCCTCGGGCTCCTCGCGCGTGCTGCGCGTTCACGCGCCATTCGTTACGGAGAAGGAGATTGCGGGTACCGTCGAGTTCTGGAAATCGCAGGCCACCGCCCAGTACGACGAGAAGTTCCTCCAGGCTCCGAAGGAGGAAGGCAACAGCGTGAGGGGAGAGTCCGGCGCTGGCGGCGAGGGCGACGAGAACGACGAACTCTATCAGGATGCCGTGCGACTCGTGCTGGAGTTCGGAAAGGCCAGCACTTCCCTGCTGCAGCGTCGTTTGCGCATCGGCTATGGACGCGCCGCGCACCTGATTGATCTGATGGAGCAGGACGGGATTGTCGGCGCGGCAGATGGCCCCAAGCCACGCGAAGTGCTGAAGCGTCCGGATTGGCTCGAAGAGGTCGAGGACAGCTTGAGGTAGGCGCTTCAGTTAGGAACTAGAAAAGCTCCTCGCCTGAGGAGCTTTTCTTCTGAAAGTGCTCTGCCTTTAAGCCGTCGCTTTAGCCATGCTGCGAACCGCGACTACTGCCAGTCCGAGCACCGCAATGACGAGTACGACCCAAAGCACCCACTGGTTGCGCTCGCTCCACGGGCGATCGTCTGGACGATCCTTGTAAGACGGATTGGGTTGGCTTGCATCGAGGCTGGCGCGGACCGCCGCCGGGTCCTGCTGGAAGAAGCGCGCGAAGTCGTACTGAGGAGGCTCGGTCTTCTCCTCTCCAAAGTAGAGAGCCACGTTTGCCTTTCCCTGTGGATCGAAGTAGACCCGCCGCTCGTACGAGAGCGGTTGGACAGCGGCGATGGGGAGCGGTCGATCATCTCCATTCTCGATGGTCAACTTGTAGTGCTTGGACCGTGGTCCGGAGGCGACGTTGAGTCCGAGCTCTTCACGATCGATGCTGGTACCTCCACGCATTAGGTGAACGCGGGCAATCTCGCCGGTCGCGATCACTCGCCCCTCTGAGTCTTCCAGCCTCGCTTTGCGCGAGAAGTTCAGCCCCGGCTCGCCGATGCTTAACTGCACCCGTTCAAGCGGAATCGCTGGTGAGTCCCACCCGATGATCGTCTCTCGCCCGACTTGCTTGATCTGCGGTTGCGCCGGGATGGTAAACCAAGTCGCAACCTGCTCTTGCAGCAAGGCCATTCTCGCCCCGCGGACGTCCTTTGCACGTACGTGATCGGCAATGGTTAAGCGCAGTCTGCGGAAACGTGCAGGCGAAGCAAGCCGGACATCGAGATTCGCTCCCAGCTTATCGTCAGTGAAGTCGAAGATCGTTCCGGTGCTGAGCCGCGTCCAGTTCGCGCCGCCATCGCTCCCCTCGACTGTAGTTTGGGTGACGAAATTCCTGGTCCCGAGGTCGAGAGTGATGCTGTCATATTCCTCGACAGGAGCTTCCAGTTTGAAGGTCGTTCGTCCGCCGCTCTCGCCCAGGTCGAACATCTTCGCCGGTGTGTGCTGCTTGGAGACTCCGCCGCGCTGCACCTCGAGCGAGTACGGCACCTGCGTGGAACCCGCGAAAAGCCTCATGTCGCCCAGATCTTCGCGCATGTGCTCCCACATCACCTGGTCGACCACGAAGTACGCCTGTCGAGATGGATCGCCAACGTTGATTTCACGCGAGTACCTGAAGAACTCGGGAGCAACGGCCGTTTCGGCGGCGAACACGATGCCGCACATCAGGAAGATTGCCAGTCCGAGGCGCCTCACCGGTTTGCCTCCGCGGCTTCCGCACGGTCACGCAGTTTCAGCACATCTCGTTGGTACAGGAAGGAGATTGCCAGCAGTAGCCCACCAAGAGCAACGAAGCTCACGATGCGATAGACGCGGTCGAGCGCCGAGACGTCGTAGATGAACACCTTCAGGATGGTTGCGCCGATGAGCACGATCGCCTGCCACCGCAGGAACGCCAGTTTCTTCCAGAAGCCGACCACCATCAGTGCCGCACCATAAGCCATCCAGACAGCCGAATAAGAGAAGTCGCGCGCGATCCGCATCGAGCGCACCTCGCGCCACGCTCCGGGCAGCCCTTCTCCCGCGGCGGTCGGCTTGGCGGCCTGGATCAGGCGCTCCCAGTAGGCGTCCACCTCCCAGCACAACGCGATCAGCGCCAGGAGATTGATGGCCACCACTCCCGCACCCGCTAACAACCGCACCGTCGGATTCTCCATCTCGTTCCGCAGCATGGCCACCATGAACGCCAGCACGGCTATCGCGACCAGATAAAGACCGAAGCGCTCGTTGAAGAGCAAGCGCTCGGTCGCCCAGTTATCAATCGTAAGCAGTCGCACCAGCCCGAGTCCGAGCGACAGGAGCGCGAGCACCCTGATGAAATGCGTTCGTGCCCGCAGCCCTATCCAGAAGAGCACTGCGGCTTCGACGAGCCAACCCAGCGTGATCCAATGTCCGCTCATCTTGAGCGGAATTGCTACCGTAAGCAGGCCCACGGCGATTCCGATGTGCAGGAGCAGAAGCACGCGGTTCAGGCGGTCTTCGCCCTCGCGCTGCACCTTCGGCACCAGTGCGCGCCCGATGACGATGTAGATCGCCGCAAGCCCGACGGCCACCCATGCGCGGTGGGGACGAAGCTGCGGCGTATCGAACAGGATGAGAACCTGAATGAAGTAGACGGCCGCATTTAGCAGGCTCACGACAATCAGCGCCTGCGAACCTTGCGGAGAGGCTGCCATGCGAGTATCGATGACCAGCGGTGCCGTCGCGAAGATTAGCATGAATACCGTAGCGAAGAACCACGTCGTCGCGAACTGGTCATTCGTGTAGAAAGCGCTGTACCAGCCCACGTACATCAGCACAGTGCCGATGAAGCTGCCAGTCAGCAGTCTTCGCCACGGCCGATAGGCGAGCATCACCAGCATCGCCACATCGAGCAGTGCGACATAGGAGAACAAGACGATCTGGTGGTTCTCGCCGGTCGAGACAAGCGCCGGAGTGATGAACCCGCCCACCAGCGCCAGCGCAGCCAGTATCTCCGCGTCCTGCGCCAGCGCCAGCGCCGCCGTTGAGGCCGTCACGATGACCATGGCGGCGAACGCCACTCCCGACGGAATCAGGTGGTATAGCTGGAACGCCGCCCACAGTGATAGGTACAGCACGCCGATGCCGACGGCCTTCAGCGAATAGGAGAATGCTACATACGACTTCCTGCGGAAGCGCTCGCTCCACAGCACGACTCCGATACCCGCAAGCAATCCGATCGCGACTCGTCCTGCTGGGCCTATCCATCCGTTCTCGAACGCATACTTCAGGAAGTACGACGCGCCGATCAGCATTGCAATGATGCCGATTCGGTTCAGCCACTGCGAGCCGATCCGGCGCTCAAGATCGCCCGTGTCGTCCGTCATCACCGCAGCACGGCGCGGCGGGTCTGCGAACGGCGGAGATGGAGGTGGGGCAGCCGGCTCCGTCAGCGGCGCCGCTATCTGTGGCTCGATAGGCTGAGCCGAAGGCTCCACAACTGGTGCCACCGGGAATCGCGGCGGAGTCTCTAATTCCGTTCCAAGCCGCTGTTCCAGCCTGTACACGCGCCGCGTCAACTCCGCGACGAGTATTCGCAATTGTTGAACGTCTTGTTCTAGGGACATTCGACGGTTACGTTATCGCCTATTCCCGGCGAAGTAAACCAGTTCCCCACCCCGAACCACCAGCAACATATGCCAGAATGGCGCCCGCCCGAGGGGTCGCTTATAAACAGCCGTGGGAGCACGCCCAAGAAATTCCATACCGAGTACCTGACGTTCAACACCGAGTCACACCGCGAGTACATCCACATCACCCCCGAGGTGGAGGTCATCGTCCGCCGGAGCGGCATCAAGGACGGCATGGTGCTTGTCTCCGCCATGCACATCACCGCCGGCGTTTACGTAAACGACGACGAAGACGGCCTCATCCAGGACATCGACCAATGGCTCGAGACGCTCGCGCCTTTCCGCCGCGACTACAGGCACCATCAAACGGGCGAGAACAATGGCGACTCGCACCTCAAGGCGCTCCTCATCCATCACGAAGTTATTCTTCCGCTTACCAACGCCAAACTCGAGTTGGGAACTTGGCAGCGGGTCTTCTATGCCGAGTTCGACGGCCAACGCAAGAAGCGCGTTATCGTGAAGGTTATGGGCGAGTGACGTTGCCGGCCGTGGATTCCGCGCATCGTGAATGGCCCGCACTAGCGGGCCATTCTGGTCATATGTCGCCTCTGTTTTTCAACGTGTGCTGCTGATCGGATCTTGGTCGTCCGACAATGCCCATGCCGCCACCGCAGCGCCTGCTCCCGCACCAAATAGGAGGATCAGCCCGACCCGCTTCGAGATGCGGAACCCGGACTCGCCACCACCCTCCACAGGAGCAGATGGCCTACGACGGTCATCCTGCGTGGTGTCGAGCGTCGCCATACTGCCGGCCGGAAGCAATACCGATTGCGTTCCGTTCGATAGCCGGAGGCTCCCTGTCACCGCCGTAACCAGTATCTTGCCATCCTTGCTGCCCAGCTCATACGTGCTCTTCTTCTGCGCCGGAGTGACCGTCACAGCGCCCACCCGTGCTGTCATGCCGGTATCCGTTTTCACCTGCGCAGCCCCGGCATGAACGTCTATGTTCGCGGGCTCATACTGCAAGCGCGAATCACCCAGCATAACTACCGTACTCCCGCTGGACTTCAGCGACACCATTGCGCCTTGGGCTTGCACTACATCGCCCGCCAGAACAGCGGACCCACTCCGCACGGAAACTCCATTAACGGACGCCTGGCCGCTGAAATCGAGGATGGCACCTCGCATCTCGGCCATCGCCACAGACGCGGGCACTGCAACGGCCAACGCCATGCTCAGGGCCTTACTTGAAAGTCCACGCATCACTCGCTCCAGGGGATGGGTATCGGTTGAACTGGGGAGTTGATGCGATAGTACGTACTCCAGATTTCAACCTCAATGCAGTTGTTCCCTTCAAGTCACCCCACGGCCTTATGCTGCATTGTCCGTCCGAACGGCGAAAAGCCGGCGATCTCTCGCCGGCTCTGTCTTGTGTTTCAGTTGCTTAGGTCGCTATAGCGAACTCATGTTCGATAGGAACTCGCCATTTGAGCGCGTCTTGCTGAGCTTATCGATCAGCAGTTCCATCGCTTCGACCGGTGACAAGGGGTTCAATACCTTGCGGAGCACCCAGATGCGCGCCAGGTCTTCCTTCGGGATCAACAACTCTTCCTTACGCGTGCCCGAGCGCTGAATGTCGATCGCCGGGAAGACGCGCTTGTCGACCAGCTTGCGGTCCAGGATGATTTCCATGTTGCCCGTGCCCTTGAACTCTTCAAAGATCACGTCATCCATGCGCGATCCGGTTTCGATCAGCGCCGTGGCAATGATGGTCAGTGAGCCGCCCTCTTCGATGTTGCGCGCCGCGCCGAAGAAGCGCTTCGGACGCTGCAACGCGTTAGAGTCCACGCCGCCCGAGAGCACCTTGCCCGAAGGCGGAACGATCGTGTTATACGCACGAGCCAGTCGCGTGATCGAGTCCAGCAGGATCACGACGTCGCGCTTGTGTTCGACCAGGCGCTTCGCCTTTTCAATGACCATCTCGGCTACCTGCACGTGGCGGGCTGCCGGCTCGTCGAAGGTCGAGCTGATGACCTCGCCCTTGACCGACCGCTGCATGTCCGTGACTTCTTCCGGACGCTCGTCGATGAGCAGCACGATCAGCACGACTTCCGGATGGTTCGTCGTGATCGAGTTCGCCAGGCTCTGCAGCAGCATCGTTTTACCGGTACGCGGCGGGGCGACGATCAATCCGCGCTGACCTTTTCCAATCGGTGTCAGCAGGTCCATGACGCGCGCGCTGACGTTCTCGCGAACGGTCTCCAGTTTGATCCGCTCCTGCGGATACAGCGGCGTCAGGTTGTCGAACAGGATCTTGTTGCGCGCTTCTTCCGGCGACTCGAAGTTAACGGCTTCGATCTTCACCAGAGCGAAGTACTTTTCACCTTCATGCGGCGGACGCACCTGGCCGCTGATCGTATCTCCCGTCTTCAAGTCGAACTTGCGGATTTGCGATGGCGAGACGTAGATGTCGTCCGGGCCGGGAAGGTAGTTGTAGTCGGGCGAGCGAAGGAAGCCGTAACCGTCAGGCAGGATCTCGAGCACGCCTTCGGCAAAAATATGGCCCTCTTTTTCGCTCTGCGCCTGCAGGATCTTGAAAATGAGGTCCTGCTTGCGGAGTCCGCTGGCACCAGGGAGGTCCAGCTGCCGAGCGATCTTCGTCAGCTCGGTTATGTTCTTTTCTTTCAGTTCTGCGATCGTCATGTTCACCTACGGGGGTTATTGAGAAAGGAGAAGGTCGGGAGAATTTTGGTGCCGCGTCGGCACGAGAGGCGCGCGGCGAGGTTACCGTCTCGGCCCCCGCACCGGGTACCCCCGGGGAGGCCTATCTGGTCCCCCGCGGTTTACGGCCGCGGGAGACACGAACTTTAGGCTGCGCGCCGTTGCGCTTCGCTAGCGTTCAAGGGTTCAGACATAACAGTCTCGCGCTCCGCGCCCGAGATCCGGTTCAGAACCTCATTGGTTGTGTCCTGGATACGGGTGTTGGGCTTGTGGAACTTGCGAGTAGCCTTGGATGCTAGCTGGCAGAGCATATAACGGTTCTGCAGAGTATGTAAAGCTTCAAAAACTTTGTCCGAACGCATCATGTTCTCCTGAGTCTCCCAGAATCCATGGAGCCGTCTGGGGGCAAGCATCCTGTCAGCTTGCCGGAGCAGTATGAGGGCAAAGCACTGCTGAGTTTGGCTGGCGACTCCTTGATACGAATTGGATGCCAACGTCCCTTCCCAAGTTGCTCATTTCTTCTACTGCTGCTTCACGCCACGTTCAGGCGCTTCGCTCCAACCGTCACTCCAAAGACAACGCAATACCCGCGTTTACACGCAGTGACACAAGCCCCTTCTACATCGCTAGCTCGTTATTGTTGGGAGGCCGAAGGCTTGCCCACGAGGGCGGTAGAACCAGCACCAGCGTCACCCGTCGAGGGACGGGCCCTGAATCCATGAGCACCTTAAATACCCCCCGCTCTTAGGTCAAGAAAAATGTGCCGAATACCATTTAAGTGGCATTACGTGAGTAGCTTACACGGAGCGGACGACACTGGAAGGACGCCTCAATTTTCCTGATTGCACGGGTATACCCGCTTGGCCTGCTGCCCCGTTTCGGCATGCTGGACCGGTTACCAATACGCCTCGAAACGATCTCAGTAACGCGGTTATGACCGATCTTTTAAGGCCCGTAAAACTCGTGATTCTGGTTCCAGGCTCGCCCGGGAGCAGGCTATTTACAGCGACAGCCGCGATGTCCTTTGTTGCGACCTGATGGTAGCTCAGTTTCCCAGGCTCGATCGAGTCGTCCAACATCGCCGCTTGGAGTTGTAACGGTGATCTTCACATCCACCTCCAGCCAGCATCGATTCCCGCACGACTTCTCTGATTCAAGTGAATGAGCTACTTGGTGCTCTGAAAGTTCTGCAATACGGATGCGACTGTCACTAACAGCTACTTCCCGTCCCACTGGTAGAACACGCCCATGAACCTGTAGAAGTTCCACACGTCCACCTTCGACGACAGTTCGTAAGGCGAGTGCATCGAGAGCAGCGGCACTCCGAAGTCGATCACCGACATGTCTCTCCGCGAGAAGAATCCCCCGATCGTTCCTCCTCCGCCCACGTCCACGCGCGGAGTCTGCGTCTGCCAGGGAATACGGTTGCGGTCGAGTAGCCCGCGCATTCGCGCTACGAGTTCCGATGGCGGATCGAACTGCCCGCCATAGGATTTGTATGCCACACCGAAGCCGGTCAACGAGGCGTTTG
>Ga0196976_1000501_pt1 | contig 24453 bp, 21 predicted proteins | sample S3v_513CmetaG_FD_148644 | JGI IMG/M metagenome (GOLD analysis project Ga0196976, IMG submission 148644) | Soil microbial communities from Anza Borrego desert, Southern California, United States - S3+v_5-13C | ecosystem: Environmental > Terrestrial > Soil > Desert | place: USA: California...
TGCCGAACGCCGTGGCCTTGCAGCCCGGCATGATCCTGTCCAACGAGCCCGGCTACTACAAGGCCGGCGCCTACGGCATCCGCATCGAGAACCTGATCGTCGTGCAGCCCTGCACCGAACAGCCGGAGCCGGAACGCCCGATGCTGAGCTTCGAGACGCTGACGCTGGTGCCCATCGACCTGACGCTGGTCGAACCGGCGCAGCTGACCAACGCCGAGCTGGCGTGGCTCAACGCCTACCACCAGCGCGTGCGCACGGAGCTGACGCCGCTGCTGGACGCGGAGTCCGCCGCGTGGCTGGCCGCCGCGACCGCGCCGGTCATGCCCTAGGAATACGCGCGAGCGTTTTGCCGCAGGGGGCGGCGCGTGCGCTTTCTGGAAAATCCGGAAAGGCCGTGCGACACAGTCTGTCGCGGGTGCGCCGGCATGCGGCCGTGTGACCGTTGCGTGATCGACACGCCGATGACACGGAGCTAACGCCTTGTTTACGCACCTGCTGCATTGTGTCTCAAAAGGATGACTTTTCGAACCAGTTGAGGCATCACAGTCGGGCCAGCACGCGGCGGCAACGCGGCGGACACCGGCTGTGCCAACGGAGACATGCGGAGACGCCTAGATGAAGATCCTCGTCGTCGATGACTACGCGACCATGCGCCGCATCGTGCGCAACCTGCTCACCCAGATCGGCTACACCGATATCGACGAGGCGGGTGACGGCGTGGCCGCGCTGGCGAAGCTGCGCGAGTCCAAGTTCGGCCTGGTGATCTCCGACTGGAACATGGAGCCGATGACCGGCCTCCAGCTCCTGAAGGAAATCCGCGCCGACGCCAAGCTGGCGCCGCTGCCGTTCATCATGGTCACGGCCGAGAGCAAGACCGAGAACGTGATCGCCGCCAAGCAGGCGGGCGTGAACAACTACATCGTCAAGCCCTTCAACGCCGAGACCCTGAAGCAGAAGATCCAGGCCGTCATCGGCGGCGCCTAAGGAGCGATGCGCGGTGGAAGCGCTGCCGCAACTCACCGAGGATGAGTTCGACCAGATCGAGGAGGCGATCGCCCGCACCGCCAAGGGGCGCGCCTTCCTGAGGCGCTGCCACCGCCGTGCCATGGGTGCGGCGACCGAGGAAGTCCGCAGCATGCTCCAGGAGTTCCGAAGCTCCTGGCAGCATCAGAGCGAGTCCGCCGAGGCGGCGCAACGCGTCGACGTGCTGCGCCGCGAGCTGATGGAGATGGCGGCGTCGATCGAGCAGGCCCGGCGCGAGGTCGCCGCCCTGCGCCCACCCGACGGCGCGTCCGACAAGATCCTGTCGGCCACCAACGAGCTGGACGCCATCGTCATCTCCACCGAGCGCGCGTCGTTCGAGATCCTGAACGCCGCCGAAAAGCTGATGGAGCTGTCCGGCCGGCTGCGCGCCGACGGCGCCAACGGCGCGCTGTGCGGCGAGATCGAGTCGGAGGTGACGAACATCTTCACCGCCTGCTCGTTCCAGGACCTGACCGGCCAGCGCACCAGCAAGGTGGTCAACGCGCTGCGCTACATCGAGCAGCGCATCAACGCGATGATCGGCATCTGGGGGGTGGAAAACCTCGCCGGCCTGACCGTCCACCACGAGTCCACCGACACGCGCCCCGACGCGCACCTGCTGAACGGCCCGCAGCTGCACGGCCAGGGCGTCAGCCAAGCCGACGTCGACAGCATGTTCGACAGCCTTCACGCGGCTCCCACCCCGGCCCCGGCGCCCGAACCGGCGCCCGCCCCGGTGGCGGCGAAGCCGACGGGGGAAAAGCAGAGCCAGGCGGACATCGACAGCCTGTTCGACAGCCCGGCTCCGCCGCCAGCCCCCGCCGCACCGGCCAAGCAGAGTCAGGCCGACATCGACGCGCTGTTCGACAGCCCCGCCCCGGCGCCTGCGGCCGCACCGGCCAAGCAGAGCCAGGCGGACATCGACGCGCTGTTCGACAGTCCGGCACCGGCTCCCGCCCCGGCCAAGCAGAGTCAGGCGGACATCGACGCCATGTTCGACAGCCCGGCGCCCGCAGCCGCACCGGCCCCCGCCGCACCGGCGAAGCAGAGCCAGGCCGACATCGACGCCATGTTCGATTCGGCCCCGGCGGCGGCGCCCGCCCCGCCGAAGCCGGCGCCTGCCGCCAAGCCGCTCAAGCCGATGGCCAAGCCGGCGGCCAAGCCCGCGCCCGCCGCCGCCAAGCCGGCGCCGGCCAAGGCGGCCGAGCCGGAACCGGCCGCCGCACCGGCGCTCGACCAGTCGGCCATCGACGCGCTGTTCGGGTAGGCGATGATCGGGGCGGCCGAAAAAGGACAGCGCAGGATTGCGGAAACTTTGATATAATCTCGCCGGATGCGGGTGGACGCGGCCCGCACCGGTAACCCCGCGGACAGGTTTCCGCGGGCCGTTGTGCGAGGGGCAGGAACCAGCATGAAGCAGATGCAGAAGCCTTTCATGGCCGAATTGCAGAAGGCCAAGCGCAACGGCAACGCCATGCCGGGCAAGGCGGGGGAGGCCGTGGCGACCATCGCCGCCGCCGCACCCGCGCTGGCCGGCCCGATGTCGGTCGACAACAGCGAGGTGCTGACCGCCATCAACGAGCTGGGCGCCAAGCTCGACCGCTTCCTCACCATGGACTCCGCGCAGATCGACCAGATCCAGACGGAGGTGGCCGACATCTCCGGCCGCATCAAGGCGACCAAGGTGGAGATGGCGGCCCTGCGCCACCCGCTGGCCGGCGAGGACAAGTTCATCCAGGCGTCGCAGGAGTTGAGCGCCGTCGTCTCGGCGACCGAGGCGGCGACCAACACCATCATGGCCTGTGCGGAAGAGATGGAGGAGATCGTCCACGAACTCCGCTCCTCGATCCCCGAAGGCTACCAGCACGACCGCGTCAACGACCTCCAGGAGGTCATCGTCCGCATCTACGAGGCGTGCAACTTCCAGGACCTGACCGGCCAGCGCATCACCAAGGTCGTCCGTGCGCTCTCCTTCATCGAGGAGCGCATCGAGGCGATGATGGGCCTCTGGAACCGGCGCGAGTTCGAGGCGATGCCGCTGCCGCCCACCGTCACCAAGCTGGACGGCGACCTGGAGCTGCACGGCCCGGCACCCTCGGAAGACGCCGGCAACATCTCCCAGGCCGACATCGACGCGCTGTTCGCGTAAATCTCAAGAGGCAGGGCGGGGCACGCTGTCCGCAAGGATCAGCGGCCCGTAGGTTGGGTCTGGACCCAACACCGCCCGCGGCGCGGAAGGCGTTGGGATTTCGCTGGCGCTCAACCCAACCTACGGGTGCCGTTTCGGCGCGGGCCGGACATCACCCGCCGATCAGGTCCAGCCACTCCCGCTCGCTGAGCACGGTCACGCCCAGTTCGCGCGCCTTGGTGGCCTTGCTGCCGGCGTCGGCGCCGACGACCACGTAGTCGGTCTTCTTCGACACCGATCCCGTCACCTTGGCGCCCAGCGCCGCCGCGCGGTCCTGGGCCTCGTCGCGGGTCATGGTCTCCAGCGTGCCGGTGAACACCACCGTCTTGCCGGCGACGGGGGAGCCCGTCACCTTCGGCTTCTCGGCGTCCAGCACGCGCACGCCGGCATCGCGCAGGCCCTGGATGATCGCGCGGTTGCGCTCCTCCATGAAGAAGCCGGCGATCTCCTCGGCGGCCACCTCGCCCACGTCGGGCACGCGCACCAGCGCGTCCCACGCCGGCCCCGGCGCCTCGGCGGCGGCCTGCGCCATGGCCGCCTTCCAGCGCTCCAGGTCGCCGTAGTGCGCCGCCAGCGCGTCGGTGACCCGTTTGTTGGCCTCCCTCTTGCCGATCAGGGTGCCGATCACCGTCTCCAGAGCGAGCCCCGGTTGCCCGGCATAGAAGTCGACCTTTCCGACGTTCTCCGGCACCGAGAACCAAGCCACGAGCGCGTTGACGGCGGTTGGGCCGACGCCCTTGAGCGCCGTCAACTCGCGCCACGCCGCGCCGGGCATGGCCTGCACCGCCGCCTCCATCCCCGCCAGCCACGCGTCCAGCGAGCCGAAGTGCCGGGCCATCGACTTGGCCGTCACCTCGCCCACGTGGCGGATGCCCAGCGCGAAGATGAAGCGGTGCAGGTCGGTGCCGGCGCGGCGCTGGTTGATGGCGGCGTACAGGTTCTCGACCGACTTCTCCTTCCAGCCGAAGCGGCCGAGGATCTGGATGGCGCCGGCCTTCTCGCGCTCCTCCAGCGTGAAGATGTCGACGGGGGAGCGCAGCATCCCGTCGTTCCAGAACTCCTCGATGATCTTCTCGCCCAGCCCTTCGATGTCGAAGGCGTCGCGGCTGACGAAGTGGCGCAGCCGCTCCTTGGCCTGGGCCGGGCAGATCAGGCCGCCGGTGCAGCGGCGCACCACCTCGCCCTCCTCGCGCACGGCGAGGCTGCCGCACTCCGGGCAATGGTCGGGGAAGACGAAGGGTGCCGCCCCCTCCGGCCGCTGCGATTCGACCACGCCGACCACCTGCGGGATGACGTCGCCCGCGCGCTGGACGATGACCAGATCGCCGATCCGCACGTCCTTGCGGGCGATCTCGTCCTCGTTGTGCAGGGTCGCGCGGCTGACCACGACGCCGCCCACCGTGATGTCCTCCAGCTCCGCCACCGGGGTCAGCGCGCCGGTGCGGCCGACCTGGATGGTGATGCCCTTCAGGCGCGTCTGCGCCTGCTCCGCCGGGAACTTGTGGGCGATGGCCCAGCGCGGCGCGCGGCTGACGAAGCCCAGGCGCTCCTGCAAATCCAGCCGGTCCACCTTGTAAACCACGCCGTCGATGTCGAAGGGCAGGGTGGAGCGGCGGCGGCCGACCTGCTCGTAGTACAGCAGCAGCTTCTCCACCCCGTCCACGTGCTCGGCCGGGCGGTTCAGCCGGAAGCCCCACGCCTCCAGGCGCTGGCGGATGCCCCACTGGGTGTCGGCGATCGGCTCCGACACCTCACCCAGCGCGTAGCCGAAGAAGCACAGCGGGCGCGACGCGGTGACCGACGGGTCCTTCTGGCGCAGCGAGCCGGCGGCGGCGTTGCGCGGGTTGGCGAACACCGGCTCGCCCTTCTCCGCATACCCGCGGTTCATCTCCAGGAAGTCGTCGCGGTTCATGTAGATCTCGCCGCGCACCTCCAGCACGGCGGGGCAGGGCGCGGGGAGCTGCTTGGGCACGTCCTTGATGGTCATGACGTTGGCCGTCACGTCCTCGCCCTCCGTGCCGTCGCCGCGCGTGGCCGCCAGCACCAGCCGCCCGTTCTCATAGCGCAGCGAGCAGGACAGCCCGTCGATCTTCGGCTCGGCCACGAAGGTGACCGGGGCGTCGGCGGCCAGCCGCAGATCCTTGCGGATGCGGTTCACGAAGTCGTGCGCGTCCTCCGGCGCGAAGGCGTTGCCCAGCGACAGCATGGGCATGGCGTGCCGCACCTTCCGGAACCCCGCCGCCGGGGCGGCGCCGACGCGCAGGCTCGGCGAATCGGCACGGCGCAGCTCGGGATAGCGCGCCTCGATGGCGTTGTTGCGGCGGACCAGCGCGTCGTACGCGGCGTCGGAGATCTCCGGCCGGTCCTTCTGGTGGTAGAGCGTGTCGTGGTGCGCGATCTCCTGCGCCAGCGCGGCCAGTTCCGCCTGCGCCTGCTCGATCGTCAATTCCTCGACGGGGACGGCGCGCGGGTTGGCGGGGACGGAGAAGAGATCGGACATGGCGTGACCCAGGCTGTGGCGAGGGACGGAGAATAGCGCTTGCCTACGGCCGGTGAAATGGCTGAGCCTCGCGGTCGGGGTATGCACGAGGAAAGATCATGAAGGCGCGCGTGAAGTGGGTGGACGGCATGATGTTCGTCGGCGAGTCCGGCAGCGGCCATGCCGTGGTGATGGACGCCGCTCCCGACGTGGGCGGGCGCAACCTGGGTGTGCGGCCGATGGAGATGCTGCTGCTGGGCATGGGCGGCTGCTCGTCCATCGACGTGGTGATGATCCTGAAGAAGGGCCGCCAGCCGATCACCGACTGTGTGGTGGAGCTGGAGGCGGAGCGCGCCGCCACCGATCCCAAGGTGTTCACGAAGATCCACGCGCACTTCATCGTCACCGGCCGCGGCCTCGACCCGAAGAAGGTGGAGCGCGCCGTCGCCCTGTCGGCGGAGAAATACTGCTCCGCCTCCGTCATGCTGGGCGCCACCGCCGCCATCACGCACGGCTTCGAGGTGGTGGACGACACGGCGGCCCCCGCCGCCTGATCGCCGGCCCGAACCCCAGGAGACGCGCCGCCATGTCCGCACCGCCGCCGATGGCGATCGACGACCGGCTCGTGGTCGCGGCGGCGCTCGACCGCATCCTCTACGACGACCCCGAACACTTCGCGGCCGACGACGCCCGCGCCGTGCGCGCGCTGATCCCGCGTGCCCGCACGCCGTGGCTCAGCCTGGGCTTCCGGGCGCACAGCCAGGGGCCGGGCATGAGCGGCCAGGCGGCCGGCGTCGGCCAGGTCGACATGCAGGGCGAGGAGAAGGTCGTGAAAGGCGGCATCGGCGAAGGGCCGGAATGGCGCTGCGGCCAGTACAAGATCTCCAACCGCGGCAACGGCCTGGAGATCTGGCAGGTGATGAGTGACGAGTTCGACGAGACGCCGAAGGGCGCTTGGCTGGACATCGACGCGCTGGGGGCTCCCAAGCGCCTGCTGTTCTTCCAGCCCCGCGACATCGGCCTGCGCATCCCCTTCACGGCGCTGCACTTCGTCATCCGCCTGGGCGGCTGGCAGGAGTGGAAGCGGCCGGGGTGACGTCCGATACGGCGTCCGGACGCGCGAATACCTTTTGCCGCACACACGCGATGGTGTGCAAGGCCCCTGTCCTGTGCTGAAATGAGTTGCCGGCCGGGACGGGCCCGGCCGGCCAACCAAGGGAGAACAAGATGGAAGAGCCCATCTTTTCTCTCCGGCTTCGCTTTCGGGGCTGGCGGATCGAGATCCGCATCACCCTGAAGCGTCGCTAGGAGGTGGCCGGGGGTGCGGAGACACCCCCGGCTTCCTTCAAAGATAGCCTCTCCCACGACGCTTGACAATGCGGCTCCCGCGCCCGCAGGGCGCGGCAAGGCGTCCCTTTGACGGCCTACGCTCTTTCGGCTAGAGCAGGCGGCATGAGCAAGACCGCATCCCCCTCCTCCGTGGAGTCGCTGTTCGTCACGCGCATCTACCGTGCCGAACTGGCCGAAGTCGTTCCCCTGAACGGGGAACTCGCCGCCTCCTGCCGCTCCGCCGCCGAAGACGACGAGGCGGGGCAGGACTGGTCGGACGAGCACGGCTACACCGGCTACACCTCCTACGCCTCGCTGGACGACCTGTCCTGGCGCTTCCCGGCGGTGAAGGATCTGACCAAGCACATCGACCGCCACGTGAAGGGCTTCGCCAAGATCCTCGAATGGGACCTCGGCGGCCGCAAGCTGGAACTCGACTCGCTGTGGATCAACGTGCTCGATCCGGGCGGCTTCCATGGCTCGCACATCCACCCGAACAGCGTGATCAGCGGCACCTACTACGTCGACGTGCCGGAGGGGGCGAGCACGCTGCGCTTCGAGGATCCGCGCCTGGGCTTCATGATGGGCTCCCCTCCCAAGAAGGCCAAGGCGGCACGCGAGGTGCAGCCCTTCGTTCCCATGGTGCCGAAGCCCGGCACGCTGCTGCTGTGGGAAAGCTGGCTGCGGCACGAAGTGTCGCTGAACCGCGCCGAGACGGAGCGCATCACCATCAGCTTCAACTACGCCTGGCGCTGATTCGCCCTTGCGCGTGTTGGGTTACGCGTGGCGGACCAGCGCCAGCAGGCCGCCCGCGCCCACCATCAGCCCGCCGCTGACGCGGTTGACGGTGCGCGTGGCCGAGGCGCCGGACAGGCGGGCGGCGATGGTCTGCCCGCCGACGGCGTAGGCGAGGATCCAGCCGAACTCCACCACCACCATCACCGCGACCAGGATGGTCAGCTGCGGCAGCAGCGGGGCCGCCGGTTCGATGAACTGCGGGAACAGCGCGGCCATGAACACCAGCGCCTTCGGATTGCTGGTGGCGACCAGCACGCCGCGCAGGAACAGCCGCGCCGGCGTGCCGCCGGCCTCCACCGCCGGGGCGGCGTCCGGCGCCGCCGCATCGCCGTTCACCGGCGCCCGCCACGTGGCGATGCCCAGCCACGTCAGGTAGGCGACGCCGGCCCACTTCACCGCCAGGAAGGCCGGCTCCGACGCCGCCAGCAGCGCGCCCAGCCCCATTACCGACAGCGTCGCCATGCCGGCCAGCGCCGCGCACATGCCCAGGCCGCCCCAGGCGGCGCGGCGCACGCCGAAGCGCAGCCCCAGGCTCATGGCCAGCAGCATGTTCGGCCCCGGCGTCATCGACAGGACGAACGAGGTGACCAGGAACAGACCCAGCGTGTGCCAACCCATGCGCGCCTCCGGTTCGGGGGAGGGCGAGGAGAGCACGCTTGGCACGCCTCGGACAAATGCCGAGCGCGCGGGGCAGATTTCCGGTCGCGGTGGAACTTTCCGGCCGGCGGCGTGACCAACCCGGCAAGACCATCGAACGTGGAGCACCCGCCATGAAGTCCGCAGCCTTCGGATTGTTCGCTCTGGCCGCCACGGCCATCGCCACCGCCACCCCGGCCTCTGCCGATATTCAGGTCTGCGCCTACAACAACGCCGCTGTGAAGGGCAGGGCCAACATCACCTTCTATCTCACCGACGCCGAGCACCGCCGGGACTCCGGCTGGAAGACGCTCCTTGCCGGCGAGCGCTACTGCCAACGGCAGGAGAACGTCCGCGCCTTGAACGTGACGGTCCAGGGGTTGACCACCGAATGGAAAAAGGTGTGCGACGAAAACCGGCGCCCGGGCGAAAGCATCGAGGTCCGCATGACGGGCACCGTCTTCGATCTGGACTGCAAGGTCTGGTGAGGCGCCGCCCCCGCCTGCTGCCGGTCAGCCGCGTCCGGCGATCAGGCTGTCGGCCGCCCGGCGGGCCTCCTCGGTGACGGTGGCGCCGGACAGCATGCGGGCGATCTCCTCGCGCCGCTCGTCGCCGTCCAGTTCGGCGACACCGGTCGACACGCGCTCGCCCTTCACCGACTTCTGCACCTTCAGGTGGACGGAGCCGCGCGCCGCCACCTGCGGGCTGTGCGTCACCACCAGCACCTGCAGGCCGTGGCCCAGCTTCTCCAGCCGCTCGCCCACGGCCGCCGCGACGGCGCCGCCGATGCCGGTGTCCACCTCGTCGAACACCAGGGTGCCGACCGTGCTGGTCTGCGCCAGCACCACCTTCAGCGCCAGCATGAAGCGCGCCAGCTCGCCGCCCGACGCGATCTTGTTCAGCGCCCCCGGTGGCGATCCCGGATTGGTGGCGACCTGGAAGGCGACGCGGTCCATGCCGGTCGCCCCCCATTCGGCTTCCGGCAGCGCCTCGACCAGCGTGCGGAACTTGGCGCGTTCCAGCTTCAGCGGCGGCAGCTCGGCCGCCACCGCCTTGTCCAGCCGGCCGGACGCCTTCTGGCGCGCCTTGGACAGCTCCTCGGCCGCCTTGCGGTAGGCCTCGCGCGCCGTTTCGGCTTCCCTGGCGAGGCGGGCGAGCAGGTCGCCCTGGTCCTCGATCATCGCCAGCCGGCCGGCCATGTCGTCGCGCAGCGCCGCCAGCGCGTCCACGTCGACGCCGTGCTTGCGCGACGCGGCGCGCAGCGCGAACAGCCGCTCCTCCAGCTTCTCCAGCGCCGCCGGGTCCATGTCCATGTCGGCCGAGGCCGCCTGCAGCGCGGCGATGCCCTCCGCGGCTTCCGTGGCGGCGCGGTCCAGCGCGGCGATGGCGGGGTCCAGCTTGCCGCCCGCCTTCTCGGCGATACGGGTCAGCGTGCGCAGGGCCGAGCCCAGGGAGCGTTCGACGCCGCGTTCCCCCGACAGCTCGGCGAAGGCGGAGTTCATCGCGTCGACGACCTTCTCGCGGTGCATCAGCACGGCGCGCGTCTCGGCCAGCTCCGCTTCCTCGCCCGGCTTGGGCGCCAGCGTGTCCAACTCGGCCACGGCGTGGCGCAGGTACTCCTCTTCGGACCGCGCGCGGGCGATCTCGGCGGCGGCGTTGGCGCGCGCGTCCTCCACCTGCCGCCACGCGCGGTGCGCGGCGGACACCTGGGCGACCTTGGTGTCCAGCCCGGCGTAGGCGTCCAGCACGCCGCAGTGGGTGGCGGGGTTGAGCAGGCCGTGCGTCTCGAACTGGCCGTGCACCTCCACCAGTTCCTCGCCCAGGCGCTTCAGCAGGCCCACGCCCACCGCCTGGTCGTTGACCCAGGCGCGGGAGCGGCCGTCGGCGCTGACCGTGCGGCGGATGACCAGACGGTCATCGGCGTCCAGACCCTGCTCGCGCAGGATGGCGAAGGCCGGGTGGTCGCCGGACAGTTCGAACTCGGCGGTGACCGAGGCCTGCTCGGCGCCATGGCGCACCAGCCCCGATTCGGCGCGCGCGCCGAGGGCAAGGCCGAGCGCGTCCAGCATGATGGACTTGCCGGCACCGGTCTCGCCGGTGAGGACGCACAATCCCGGGCGGAAGTTCAGCGAAAGGCGCTCGATCAGGACGACGTCCCGGATCGTCAGCGCCAGCAGCTGGGACCGCCCTAGAACAGGGAGTTCCAGGCTTTGCTGATCCACGATTTCTCGTCTCGCGCCGGACGGACGTTGGCGTCGACCAGCAGGGCATAGCTGTCGACGTACCAATCGCTGCCCGGATAGTTGTGGCCGAGCACGGCGGCGGCGGTCTTCGCTTCCTCCACCACGCCGAGGGCCAGATAGGCCTCGACGAGGCGGTGCAGCGCCTCCGGCACGTGCGAGGTGGTCTGGTACTGCTCCACCACCGTGCGGAAGCGCCCGATGGCGGCGGTGTGCTGGCCCTGCTTCAGGTAGAAGCGGCCGACTTCCATCTCCTTGCCGGCGAGGTGGTCGTTGGTCAGGTCGATCTTCAGGCGCGCGTCACGGGCGTACGGCGTGTCGGGGAAGCGGCGCACCACCTCCGCCAGCGCGTCCAGCGAGCGGCGCGTCATGCGCTGGTCGCGGCGCACGTCGGTGATCTGCTCGTAATAGCACAGCGCGCGGAGATAATAGGCGTAGGCCACCTCCGGGCTGCCGGGGTGCAGCTGGATGAAGCGGTCGAGCGCCAGGATGGCGTCGTCGTACTTCAGGTCCTCGTAATGGGCGTAGGCGGCGCGGAGCTGCGCCTTGGTGGCCCACTGCGAGTAGGGGTGCTGGCGCTCCACCTCGTCGAACAGCTTGGCGGCGGTCTTGTAGTTCTCCGACCGCATGTTGGCTTCCGCCTCGTCGAAGATCTTCTCCGGCGGCCGCTCGACATAGGGCATCTCGTCCTTGTCGGACGAGCAGGCGGCAAGCGCCAGGGTGATGAGGCAGGCGGCGACCGGCGCGCGGAATTGGCGGAAGGGCATCGTCGTCATAAGACCGTGAGAGGTGCCCCTATATAGCACGCTCCGGCGTCAGCGCGGCAAGTCGCATGAGGCGGGGCAGGGGGCTTTCCGGGGCGGAAACGGCCGGACGGCGCAAACACCGCCGCCGCGTCCGGGTCCAGGCGATGTGGGGTCGCGGCGGGAGTGTTTCAAGAAGTCAGTAAAATCAAATACATAGGGAATTTTGCTGATCTTCTTTGTCTGCTTTTTGCCCTAACTTTGTCCTTTGTTGTCGCGCGTGCGCGTTCCCTCGCCCCGGCAGGGGAGGGGGCTTTGCACGACTCAAATCGCGCGTCGCCGGCAGGGGAGGGGGGGCGCGAAACGAAAACGCCCTCCCCGGAAGGGGAGGGCGGGGCGGTCCGGGCCGGTGTGGTGCCGGATCAGGCGACGGCGCGGCGGGCTTCGGTCCAGCCGGTCGGCAGCAGTGCCGCCGGCGCGTCGTAGCACCAGGCGCTGCGGTCGGCGAACAGCGCGCGCAGCAGCTGGTTGTTCAGCGCGTGGCCGGAGCGCACGCCGTGGAAGTGGCCGATGATCGGGCCGCCGGCCAGGTACAGGTCGCCGATGGCGTCCAGGATCTTGTGGCGCACGAACTCGTCCTCGAAGCGCAGGCCCTCGGCGTTGAGGATGCGGTTCTGCTCCTTGTCGACGACGACCGCGTTGTCGAGCGAGCCGCCGCGCGCCAGCCCGGCGTTGCGCATGGCGTCGACCTCGTGCAGGAAGCCGAAGGTGCGGGCCTGGGCGATCTCGTCGCGGAAGCTCTCGGCCGACAGGTCGACGCTGCCCGCCTTGTGGTGGATCACGGCGGAGTCGAAGTCGATCTCGAAGCTGAAGGTCTGGCTGTCGTCCGGGGTCAGGGTGGCCGACTTGACGCCGTCGCCGACGGTGACTGCCTTCAGCACGCGGATGGCGCGGCGCCGGGCCGGCTGCTCGACGATGCCGGCGCGCTCGAACATCTCCACCCACGGGGCGGAGCTGCCGTCCATGACCGGAACCTCGGCGGCGTCGATGCCCACCACGGCGTTGTCGATGCCACAGCCGGCGAAGGCGGCCATCAGGTGTTCGATGGTGCCCACCGTGGCGCCGTCGGCGTTGCCGATGACGGTGCACAGGCGGGTGTCGACCACGTTGTCCCAGGCCGCGCGGATCTCCGCGCCGCGGCCGCGCAGGTCGGTGCGCACGAAGGTGATGCCGCTGTCGGCGGGCGCCGGGGCGATGGTGACCGTGACGGTCGAGCCAGAGTGCAGGCCGATGCCGCTGCTGCGAATCGTCCTCTTCAGCGTGCGCTGAAACAGTCCGTTCGAGATACCACCGATTTGCATCGCGGGATGATCCTGATCTGGTCTTGTCGGTCGGGCCGCCTCGTCTCCATCTGCTGGTGGGGCCAGCGATTCAACTTGGCATGGGGCCGCATCTGCTACCTAGCACTGCACTGGGGCGAGGACAAATCACTCTTTATTACGAAATGTTGCAGTGCCGGTGACGCAGGAGCGGGAAACACGAGTAAAGGGACCTCCGGGGTCGGCGGATGCGCCCCGGAGGTCAAGGTGGAAGGCATGGTTGTGGAGAATCCGGCGGCGACGGCCTTTCAGCGTGCGCCGTCGGAGTCCGTGCGGAGACGGCGGCGGCCGTAAAGCCGGTCACCGTCGTCGCGCAGGGCGGACCTCGTGTTCCGGCGGGCAACGGTGACCGTCACCCGCCGGCTTTATCAGTTGGCCAGTGCTCAGTTGGCCTGACGGCGCAGGAACGCCGGGATGTCCAGCATGTCCTCGTCCGCACCGTGCATCTTCGGCTGCGGGGCGGCGGCCGGGATGCCGAGGCTCGGCTGCTGCGGGGCAGCGGCCGGGGCGGCGGGAACGTGCTGGTGGTGCTGCTGCGGCGCCGGGGCGTGCTGCTGCGGGGCGGCGGCGCGCGGCGCCTCGTGCGCCGGCTCCTCCTTGCGGCGGCCGATGCCGGTGACGAGGCCGAACAGCGACATGCGCTTCTTGGCCTGCGCCTCCGGGGCGGACTCCGCCGGGGCGGCGACCTGGGCGGTGCTCAGCGTCGGGCGCGGGCCCGGATCGACGGCCTTCGGCGGGATGAAGGCGCCGTCGCGGCGGTCGGCGTGCAGCGGGCCGGCCGGCGCGTGCGCCCCCGGCTGGTGCTGGTGGGCCGGCTGGTGCTGCATCGGGACCTGCTGCTGCTGGACCGGCTGCTGATAGACGGGCGCCGCGGCCGGGGCCTGCTGCTGCTGGACCGGCTCCTGCTCGGCGACCGGGGCGGGGGCCTGGGCGACCTCCGGCTGGGCCGGCGGGGCCAGCGGGGCTTCCATGGCCAGCGCGGTGGCGCCGTTCACCATCGGCTTGAAGGCCGGGGCGGCACCCGACATGGCGGTGGCGGCGGCCGGAGCGGCGCCGATGCCGCCGACCTCGGCCGGGCGGGCGGCCGGGGCGGACAGGCCCGGCAGGCCGCCCGGCTTGCGGGTGCGGTCGGAGACGACCGACAGGCTGACCGGATGCACCGGGCGCGGGCTGGCCATCGCGGCGGCGTCGATGCCGGTGGCGACGACCGACACGCGCATCGTGCCTTCCATCGAGCTGTCGAAGGTCGAGCCGAAGATGATGTTGGCGTCGGGGTCGACCTCGTCGCGGACGCGGTTGGCCGCCTCGTCCACCTCGAACAGGGTCATGTCGTAGCCGCCGGTGATGTTGATGAGGACGCCGCGCGCCCCCTTCATCGACACGTCGTCCAGCAGCGGGTTGGAGATCGCCGCCTCGGCCGCCTCGATGGCGCGGCGCTCGCCGGCGGCCTCGCCGGTGCCCATCATCGCCTTGCCCATCTCGGTCATCACCGACCGGATGTCGGCGAAGTCCAGGTTGATGAGGCCGGGCATGACCATCAGGTCGGTCACGCCGCGCACGCCGGAGTGCAGCACGTCGTCCGCCATCTTGAAGGCGTCGGCGAACGTGGTCTTCTCGTTGGCGATGCGGAACAGGTTCTGGTTCGGGATGATGATCAGGGTGTCGACGTACTGCTGCAGCTCGGCGATGCCCTGTTCGGCCAGGCGCATGCGGTGCGCGCCCTCGAAGTGGAAGGGCTTGGTCACCACGCCGACGGTCAGGATGCCGCGCTCGCGCGCCGCGCGGGCGATGACCGGGGCAGCGCCCGTGCCGGTGCCGCCGCCCATGCCGGCGGTGATGAACACCATGTTGGAGCCTTCGAGATAGCCGACGATGTCGTCCATCTGCTCCTCGGCCGAGGCGCGGCCAACGTCCGGCTTGGAGCCGGCGCCCAGGCCCCGCGTGGTGCCGGTGCCCAGCTGCAGGCGCTTCTCGCACAAGCTGCCCTTCAGCGCCTGCGCGTCGGTGTTGCCGACGACGAAGTCCACGCCTTCCAGGTTCGACTTGATCATGTTGTTGACGGCGTTGCCGCCGGCGCCGCCGACGCCGAACACGGTGATGCGCGGCTTCAGCTCGGGCTCGATCTGGGGAATGCTGACGTTGATCATGCTAGCCTCCACAACCTGCTTTTGTTCCTTGGGTGAATTCGATTCGGATGACGCCGGTTAGGTCCGGCTGTTGATGCGCGATTTACGAAAACGGCCCCGCCGGCTCCTCCCATACGGGTGGAGCCGGGCATGCGGAGACCGGAGGATCGCGGGAGAGCCCATGGTTTAGAGGTTCTCCCGGAGCCAGAGACCGACGCGCCCCCACAGCCCGCTGGCGGACACGGCCTCATGGCCGGCCACCGGCAGCTCGGTGGGGTGACGCACGGAATGGATGAGCAGGCCGGCCGCCGTCGAGAAGGCGGGGCCGCCGTTGGCCTCGGGCAGCCCGGCGATGCGCGTCGGGCGGCCCATGCGGACCTGCTTGTCGAGGATGAGCTGCGCCAGCTCGCGCGTGCCGGGCAGCTGGCTGGCGCCGCCGGTCAGCACGACGCGGCGGCCGGCCAGCTTGCCGAAGCCCGACTGTTCCAGGCGCGAGCGCACCAGCTCGAAGATCTCCTCCAGCCGCGGCTGGATGATGCGGACCAGAAGCGACTTGGGCACCTGGTTGGTCTGCCCGCGCTCCTCCTCGCCGACCTGGGGCACGTCGATCATCTCGCGCTCGTCGGCGGCACTCGCCATGGCGCTGCCGTACAGCGTCTTCATGCGCTCGGCGTGGACGACGGCGGTGGTCAGGCCGCGGGCGATGTCGTTGGTGACGTGGCTGCCGCCCACCGGGATGCAGTCGGTCCACACCATCTGCCCCTCGAAGAAGACGGAGATGGTGGTGGTGCCGCCGCCCATGTCGATGCAGGCGACCCCCAGCTCCATCTCGTCCTCGACCAGACAGGCGAGGCCGGAGGCGTAGGGGCTGACCACCATGGATTCGATGTCCAGGTGGCAGCGGGCCACGCAGGTCTGCAGGTTGCGCATGGCGCCGGCCGACGCGGTGATGACGTGCACCTGCACGCCCAGCCGGTCGGCGTACATGCCGCGCGGGTCGCGGATGCCGCGGTTGCCGTCCACGGCGAAGCCCACCGGGATGGCGTGGATCAGCTGCTGGTCGGCGCCGACCTGCAGCGCGCGGGCGTGCGCCAGCGCGCGGCGGACGTCGCTGTCCGTCACCTCCTGGCCGGGGACCGACACCTCGGCGTTGAAGGCGTGCGAGGTGGGGTAGCCGCCGGAGATGTTGACCAGCACGTCGTGGATCGTCTCGCCGGCCATCTGCTCGGCCGCGTGGACGGCGGCGCCGATGGAGGTCTCGGCCGCTTCCATGTCGATGATGGTGCCGGCGCGCACGCCGGCGGCGAGCTGGTGCCCGACGCCCACGACACGCACCGCGCCCGCGTCCTCGACGCGCGCGATCAGGCAGCACACCTTGGTCGAGCCGACGTCGAGCGCCGCGACGAACCCGCCGCGGGTCGGACGTTTCGGCTTCTTGCCGCCGTTGAACCCCATGATCTTCACCCCTTAAGCCCCGGCGCCGGTCATGTCTTGTCCCCTGGCTTGCGCTTCTTCTTGCCGTCGTCGTCGGGGAACAGGGCCGCGGCGGTCTGCAGGACGGCGCGGTCGGGCTGGCGCAGGTCGATGGCGACCACGTCGCGCTCCAGCACCTTGCCGGTCGCCTGCATCTCCGCCAGCTGGCGCAGCGCGGTCAGCATCCGCGCCTCCGGCAGCTTGACGACGACGCCGTTGTCGAACTTCAGGTCCCAGCGGCGGTCGCTGATCCAGGTGGCGGCGGTCACGCGCTTGTGCAGCGTCGGCACCTTCTCCAGCGCGGCCAGCAGGCCGGTGACCTGCTGCGGCGCGTTGATGCCCACCACCTGCGGCAGCGTCTCGATGTGCTTGTTGCCGCGCCGCGCCAGTTCGGTGGCGTCGGCCAGCGGGCGTCCGTCGCGGTCGATCACCGTGAACTGCCGCTCGTGCTGCCAGATCGCCATCGGCTGGCGCTCGCTCAGGCGGACGTGCAGCGTGTCGGGCAGGCGCCGCTCGATGCTGGCCGACGACACCCAGGGCAGCTGCTCCAGCCGCTCCTTGGCTTCCGCGAGGTCGAGGCCGAGGATCGGGTCGCCCCGGCGCACGCCCAGCGCTTCCAGGATGGCGCCGGGTTCGGTGGCGGTGCGCCCCTCGACCATCACGTCGCCGATCTGGAAGCCCATGTCGGCGGCGACGCGGATCAGCGCCGACGGGGTGCCGGCCACGGCGCCGCCGACGTTCGCCTGCTTCCACGTCCACCACACGCCGCCACCCAGGCCCAGCAGCGGCAGCATGACGATGCCCATCTTCAGCGCCGGGCGCGCCCAGCGCGGCCAGGCACGGCGGCGGTTGCCGCGCTGTGCTGCGTGGGCCATGGCGCGCGGCGGGGCGGCCGTCTCCTTGCCGGAGCCGGACAGCGTCGCGCGCGGCGGGGCGGTCAGGCGTGCTGACATGCGGCGTTCTCCACGAGCCAGCTGACCAGGGCGCCATAGCTGATGCCGACGTGCGCGGCCTGTTCCGGCACGAGCGACAGCGGAGTCATCCCCGGCTGGTTGTTGATCTCCAGGAAATACAGGCCCTCGATCCCCGGCTTGCTGTCGTCCCAGCGGAAGTCGCTGCGCGACACGCCGCGGCAGCCCAGCGTCTGGTGCGCCAGCACGGCCACGCGCATCGCCTCGGCGTACACCGCTTCGGGGATGGGGGCCGGGATGATGTGGCGGGCGTGGCCGGCGGTGTACTTGGCGGTGTAGTCGAACAGCTCCGCCGCGAACTGGATCTCGGTCACGGCCAGCGGCTTGTCGCCCATGACGCCGGCGGTCAGCTCGCGGCCGGGGATGAACTCCTCGACCAGGACGCGCTCGCCGAAGGTCCAGCCGTCGCCGATGGGCGAGTTCTGGCCCTGGTGCACGCGCGTGACGCCGACGGTCGATCCCTCGTCGACGGGCTTGATGATGTAGGGCGGCTCCATCGGGTGGCCGCCGCCCAGCAGCTCGCCCTTGTGCAGCAGCATGCCCTTGGGCGAGCGCACGCCCACCGTCTCCAGCACGCGCTTGGTCATCGCCTTGTCCATGGCGATGGCCGACGCCAGCACGCCGGAATGGGTGAAGGGGATGCCCATGAACTCCAGCACGCCCTGGATGGTGCCGTCCTCGCCGCCGCGCCCGTGCAGGGCGTTGAAGACGACGTCGGGCTTCGGCGTCAGCGCCTTGATGATGCCGTCCAGGTCGCGCTGCACGTCCACCGCGGTGACCGTGTAGCCTTCCTCCTCCAGCGCCTTGGCGACGGCGGCGCCGCTGACCAGCGACACCTCGCGCTCGGCCGACCAGCCGCCCATCAGGACGGCGACGTGCTTCTTGCGGGCGGTCATGGCGTGGCTCCCATCATCCCGTCGGGCGGAACGCCGATGCGCTTGATCTCCCACTCCAGCACCACGCCGGAGGAGTCGAGCACGCGCCGCCGCACCTCTTCGCCCAGCGCCTCCAGGTCGGCCGCCGTGGCGCCGCCGAGGTTGAGCAGGAAGTTGCAGTGCTTCTCCGACACCTGGGCGTCGCCGATGCGCAGGCCGCGGCAGCCGGCCTCGTCGATCAGCTGCCACGCCTTCTTCGCGCCGTCCGGATTCTTGAAGGTAGAGCCGCCGGTGCGCGCGCGGACCGGCTGGCTGTCGCCGCGCTTGTCGGAAATCTCCGCCATGCGCCGCGCGATCGCCAGCGGCTCGTCCGCCTCGCCCTGGAACACCGCACCCGTGAAGATGACGTCGTCCGCCACCGCGCAGTGGCGGTAGGTGAAGCCCATCGTTTCGTTGGAGAAGGTCAGAAGGTTGCCGCGCCGGTCCACGCCCTGCGCCGCCACCAGCACGTCCTTCACCTCGCGCCCATAGGCGCCGCCGTTCATGCGCAGCGCTCCGCCGACCGTGCCGGGGATGCCCGACAGGAACTCCAGCCCCGCGATGCCGGCGTCGCGCGCCACGTTGGCGACGTTGAGGTCCAGCGCCGCGGCACCGGCCGTGACGCCGGCCTCGGCCGCCGCGATGTCGGCGAAGCCGCGGCCCAGGCGGATCACCACGCCCGGCACGCCGCCGTCGCGGATCAGCAGGTTGGACGCCACGCCGACCACGGTGACCGGCACGTCGGGCGGCAGCGCGTGCAGGAACTCGGCCAGATCCTCGACGTCGGCCGGGCGGAAGATCACCTCGGCCGGGCCGCCGACGCGGAACCAGGTGACGTTCGCCAGCGGCGCGTCGGCGGTCAGCCGCCCGCGGCACTTCGGCATCAGGTCGATGAGGTGGAAGTTGGTCATGGCGAGCGCGGCCGTCATGTCGACTTCCCCTGCATAGCGTGTCCGAAGAGCTTGTCCAACTCCGAAGGAAGGGCGTTGGCCCACTGAGTGATGTTACCCGCACCCAGGCACACCACTAGATCTCCGCTTCGCGCCATTTCACGCACCAGTTGCGGCAGCTCCTCGGGGCCGTGCAACGCAAGAACGTGGCGATGGCCGTGCATGCGCAGGCCCTCCACCAGCGAGTCGCGGTTGACGCCCTCGATGGGCTGCTCGCCGGCCGCGTAGACGTCGGCGACGATCACCGCGTCGGCGTCGTTGAAGCAGGTGCAGAACTCCTCGAACAGGCTGGCGAGGCGGGAGTAGCGGTGCGGCTGCACGACGGCGATGGTGCGCCCCTTGCCGGCGGTGCGCGCCGCCTTCAGCACGGCGGCGATCTCCACCGGGTGGTGGCCGTAGTCGTCGATGACGACGATGCCGTTGGACTCGCCGGTCTTGGTGAAGCGCCGCTTGACCCCGGCGAACTTCGCCATGCCGCCCTTCATCACCTCGTCCGCCAGCCCCATCTCGTTGCCCACGGCGAAGGCGGCCAGTGAGTTCTGGACGTTGTGGCGGCCGAACATCGGCAGGTGCACGCCGCTGATGACGCGCGTCTCGCCCGAATGCCGGTCGGAGATGGCGACGTCGTAGGTGGCGCCCGAGGTGTCCAGCACCACGTTCACCGCCCGCACGTCGGCCTGCGGCGAGAAGCCGTAGGTGATGATGCGGCGGTCCGACACGCGCGGGATCATCGCCTGCACTTCCGGATGGTCGATGCAGAGCGCGGCAAATCCGTAGAAGGGGATGTTCTGAACGAAGGTATCGTAAGCGGCGCGCATCTGCTCGAACGTGCCGTAGAAGTCCAGATGCTCCGCATCCATGTTGGTGACGACGGCGATGCACGCCGGCAGCTTCGTGAAGGTGCCGTCGGACTCGTCGGCCTCGACCACCATCCAGTCGCCGGATCCCAGCCGGGTGTTGGTCCCATAGGCGTTGATGATGCCGCCGTTGATCACGGTGGGGTCGACGCCCGCGTGCTCCAGCAGCGTGCCCACCATGGACGTGGTGGTGGTCTTGCCGTGCGTGCCGCCGATGGCGATGGCCCACTTCAGGCGCATCAGCTCGCCCAGCATCTCCGCGCGGCGCACCACGGGGATCAGGCCGGCGCGCGCGGCGACGACCTCCGGGTTGTCCTTCTTCACCGCCGAGGAGACGACGACGACCGCGGCCGAGCCCAGGTTTTCCGCCCGGTGGCCGATGGCCACGGGGATGCCCAGCTCGCGCAGGCGCTTCACGTTGGCGCTCTCGGCCAGGTCGGAGCCCTGGACGGCGTAGCCGAGGTTCTTCAGCACCTCGGCGATGCCGCTCATGCCGATGCCGCCGATGCCGACGAAGTGGATGGTGCCGATGGTCAGGGGAAGGGCGCGCATGTCAGCGGTGTCCTCGGCGCAGCATCAGGCGCAACGTGGCGTCGATGGAATCGTCGGAAAGGGTGCAGGGCAGGGGCTCGGCCCCCACGAAGACGTGCAGGCGGTCGCGCAGGAAGCTGCCGGAGGCGACCACCTCGCGCGGGACCAGCGGGCAGTACGGGCGCATGCTCCACGCGCCTTCCGAGCGTGTGGACTCGGCCGGCCAGTCGCGCAGCGGACGGGGGTGCCGCCTCGGGATGTTCCGCAGGCCCTTGTTGATCATTCCGCAGCCTCCGTGGCGTGGGAGTGGTTTCCGTTCGCGCCGTTCGTGTTTCCGATCATCGCCAGCACCGCGTCGGCCAGCCGGGCCGCGGCCTCCGCCGTGCCCCAGGCGTGCGCGGCCTGCGCCGCCCGCGCCAGATCGTCGGGCCGCTCCAGCAGCGCGGTCAGGCGCGCGGCGACGGCCTCGGCCGTGAACTCCGGCTGCGGGATCGGCCACGCCGCCCCGGCGGCGGCCACCGCGCGGGCGTTGGCGGTCTGGTGGTCGTCGGTGGCGAAGGGGTAGGGGACCAGGATCGCCGGGCGGCCGATGCAGGTCAGCTCCGCCACGGTGGAGGCGCCGGCCCGCGTGATCGCCAGATGGCAGGCGGCCAGCCGCTGCGGCACGTCGCGGAAGAAGCTCTCCAGTTCCACCGAGCCGAGGCCGAGGTCGCGGTAGGCCGCGCGCACCGCCTCCAGGTCCTCCGGCCGGCACTGCTGGGACAGGTGCAGCCGCGCGCGGAGATTCGCCGGCAGGGCGGCGACGGCGGCGGGCAGCACCTCGCTGAACACGCGCGCCCCCTGGCTGCCGCCCATGACGAGGATGCGGACGGGGCCGTCCGCCGTTGGCGCCTCGTACGGCGCGCCGCGCATCGCGGCGACGGCCGGGCGGACGGGGTTGCCGGTCGGCACGATCTTGCCGCGGTCGGCGTCGCGCACGCCGCTGATCTCCGGATAGGCGACGGCGAGGCGGCGGGCGCTGCCGGCCAGCATGCGGTTGGCGCGGCCCAGCACGGCGTTCTGCTCGTGCAGCAGTGCCGGGATGCGGGCCTGTCCGGCGGCGTAGACGGTGGGCACCGACGGGTAGCCGCCGAAGCCGACGACGGCCGCCGGCTCCAGGTGGCGCAGCAGCGCGCTGGCCTGCAAAAAGCCCATGCCCATGCGCAGGGCGGCCGTCAGCTTGCCGACGATGCCGCCGGCCGGCGACGCGGCGTGGATGCGGTGGACGGCGACCTCCGGCAGCGCGTCGCCGAAGGCGTGGCCGCGCTTGTCGGTCACCAGCGTCACGGCGCGGCCGCGGGCCAGCAGCTCGCGCGCCAGCGCTTCCGCCGGGAAGATGTGGCCGCCGGTGCCGCCGGCGGCGAGGACGATGGGCTTGTTGTGGTTGGTCGCCATGATCGTATCTCCCGCCCCTCAGTCCGTCGGGCCGAAGCGCTTGCGGGTGAGCGCCAGCACCATCCCCATGCCGATGCCCAGCGCCAGCAGCGAGGAGCCGCCGTAGCTGATGAACGGCAGGGTCATGCCCTTGGTCGGCATCAGGTGCAGCGACGAGCCCATGTTGATCGCCGCCTGCAGGCCGAACTGCACCAGCAGGCCGGATGCCGCCAGCAGGACGAAGTAGTTGGTCTCGTTGAACACGCGGGCGAAGCCGCGCAGCACGATGAAGGCGAACAGGAAGACGATGAACAGGCAGAACACCAGCCCCATCTCCTCGCCCGCGACGGCGAAGATGAAGTCGGCGTGGCTGTCGGGCAGCGAGAACTTCACCGTGCCCTGGCCGGGGCCGGTGCCGAACAGCCCGCCGTTGGCGAACGCCTCCAGCGAGCGGCTGACCTGGTAGTTGTCACCGGCGTTCGGATCGAGGAAGCGGTCAATGCGGCTGGTCACGTGCGGGAAGGTGAAATAGGCGCCCACCAGCCCGACCACGCCCGCGATGCCCAGGATCGCCACCAGCATGATGTTCATGCCGGCCAGGAAGAACTGGGTGAACCACACGGCCGAGACGACGAAGGTCATGCCCAGGTCAGGCTGCATCATCAGCGCACCCACGGTGACGCCGTACAGCAGGATCGACACCAGCGCCCCCGGAAAGCCCGGCGACAGCTTGGACAGCGAGAACAGCCACGCCGCCACCACCGCGAAGGCGGGCTTCACGAACTCCGACGGCTGGATGGACAGGCCCGGCACGTGGATCCAGCGCCGCGCCCCCTTGATCTCCACGCCGACGAACAGCGTGGCGATGACCAGCAGCAGCGCCACCAGATAGACGATCAGCGCCACCCGCCGCACGCCCCGCGGCGACAGCAGCGAGACCGCCACCATGATCGACACCGCCGGCACCAGCATGATCAGGTGCCGCTCGACGAAATAGAACGTGTCCTGGATGCCGATGCGCTCGGCCACCGGCGGGCTGGCGGCGGTGATCAGCACCGTGCCCAGCGCCATCAGGACGGCGAGCGCACCCAGCTGCCAGCGGTCGACGGTCCACCACCAGCGGCCGAAAACGGATTGGTCGGTACGGTCGAACGTCACCATGCGCTCAACCCTCCGCCGGCAGGTCGTTCACGAGGGTGGCGAAGGTCTCGCCGCGCACCTCGAAGTTGGGGAACTGGTCCCACGATGCGCAGGCCGGCGACAGCAGCACGGCGGCCCCGGCGCGCTTCTCCTTCAGCGCCAGCGCGGCGGCTTGGCGAACGGCGACGTCCAGCGTGCCGCAGGCGGTGACCGGCACGTTGCGCGCCTTCAGCCACGTGGCGAACTTGTCGCTCGCCTCGCCGATCAGGAAGGCGTGGCGCACCCGGCCCATGTAGCCGTCCAGCCCATCGAGCCCCGTCTCCTTGGCCTGTCCGCCGAGGATCCAGTAGATCGGATCGAAGGTCGCCAGCGCCTTTTCGGCGGCGTCGGCGTTGGTGGCCTTGCTGTCGTTGACGAAGCGCACGCCGCCGATGGTGCGCACCAGCTGCTGGCGGTGCGCCAGGCCGGGGAAGGTCTTCATGGCGGCGACGATGGCGGCCGGCGGCACGCCCGCGGCCTTGCACGCGGCGAACGCGGCGGCGGCGTTCTGCCAGTTGTGCCTGCCCAGCAGCGTGGGGAAGTTGGCAAGGTCGGCGACGCGCTCGGCCCGGCCCTCGGTGTCGTCGATCAGCCAGCCGTCCTGGGCGTAGACGCCGCCCGGCGCGCGCCCCTCGGCGGAAATCGGCCAGACGTGCTGGTCGCCGGCGGCGGTCAGCTCTTCATAGATCTTGCGGCAGATGCCGTCGTCCACGCCGATCACCGCCGTGCGCGGCTTGGTCTGGCGATGGAAGATCAGCTTCTTGGCGGCGATGTAGCCGTTCATGCCGCCGTGCCGGTCCAGGTGGTCCGGCGTGATGTTGAGCAGCACCGCCACGTCGAAGGTGATCGAGAAGGTCAACTCCAGCTGGTAGCTGGACATCTCCAGCACGTAGCTGCCGCCGACACCCAGGCGCGGCAGCGTCAGCACCGGCGTGCCCAGGTTGCCGCCCACCGCCAGACGGCGCCCGGCGGCCTCCATGACGTGGCCGACCAGCGCCGTGGTGGTCGACTTGCCGTTGGTCCCGGTGATGCCGATATAGGCCGCGTCGCGCTCCGACCGCGCCAGAAGCTCGATGTCGCAGACGATCTCCAGGTTCGCCTTGCGCGCCCGCTCGGCCACCGGGTGGGGCTTGGGGTGCGTGTGCGGGATGCCCGGCGACCAGACGACGGTGGTCAGCTCCGACAGGTCGGCGGTGGTCAGGTCGACGATGCGGATGCCCTCGG
>Ga0196976_1000502_pt1 | contig 24437 bp, 23 predicted proteins | sample S3v_513CmetaG_FD_148644 | JGI IMG/M metagenome (GOLD analysis project Ga0196976, IMG submission 148644) | Soil microbial communities from Anza Borrego desert, Southern California, United States - S3+v_5-13C | ecosystem: Environmental > Terrestrial > Soil > Desert | place: USA: California...
CCACGCGCGCTTCCTTGCCACTGGGATCACCGCCATGGTCGGAGTGCAGGCCTTTTTTAATATCAGCGTCGTGCTGGGACTCCTGCCCACGAAGGGAATTCCGCTGCCGTTTGTCAGCTATGGCGGTTCGTCGCTCTTCATCACTCTCGCTACTGTCGGTATCCTTCTTAACATCACTCAGCAGACGGACTGATATGCGCGCAATCCTTGCAGGCGGCGGAACGGGCGGACACGTCATCCCGGCACTCGCGATTGCGCAGGAACTTCGGGCGCGATACAACGCCGAGGTGATCTTTGTCGGCACCGCCCGTGGAATCGAAAACCGCCTCGTCCCGGCCGCCGGATATCAGCTCAAACTCGTCGAAGTCGGCGCACTCAAGCGCGTCAGCATCCTTACGCGCCTTAGAACGATGACCGCACTCCCGCGCGCAATCCTCGCCGCCTCGCAGATAATCCGAGAGTTCCGCGCCGACGTAGTCATCGGCGTCGGCGGATATGCTTCCGGCCCCGCCATGCTGGCCGCCCGACTCCGCCGCGTCCCCAGCATGGTTTTCGAGCCCAATGTCGTTCCCGGGTTCGCCAATAAAGTCGCCGCTCCGTTCGCCCGCGCCGCCGCTGTCCATTTCCAGGAGACCTGCCGCTTCTTCCAGAACTGCGAAGTTACCGGCGTGCCAGTCCGCCACGCGTTCTTCGAGATTCCCCCACGGCCTAAAGACGCGCCGCCCAGCCTGCTCCTGTTCGGCGGAAGCCAGGGAGCCCGCGCGCTCAATCGCGCCATGATCGGCGCATTGTCTCATCTCTACTCGCGCCTTCCCAATCTGCGCATCGTGCACCAGACCGGCGAACGCGAGCTGCCCGAGGTTCGTGCTGCCTATGAGGCCGCCGGGGTTCCCGGCGAAGTCTCCGCCTTCATAAGCGACATGCCCTCGGCTTTCGCCCACTCCGACCTCATCCTGTGCCGCTCCGGAGCCAGCACTGTCGCCGAAGTCGCCGCCGCCGGAAAGCCGGCGATCTTTGTCCCGTTCCCGGGTGCCGCTGACGACCACCAACTTCGCAACGCCGAAACCCTAGCCCGCAAGGACGCAGCCATCCTCATCCCTGAAAGCGAACTCACTCCGGTGCGCCTTGCCGATACCATAACCGCACTTTTCGCCAACCGCGCACGCCTCGACACTATGAGCGCTAACGCTCGTCGCATGTCGCATCCCAATGCCGCCGCCCACATTGCCAGCATTGCTGCTCGCCTGGCTGGTGGGGCCGAAATCTGCTCAACCGCCTAGAGGAAGCGAAGTCCCGTCGCGTTAGCAGCAACCCGGTAAGCGACTCTGCGCTATATCGGTTTGGGCAGAGCAGATTGCTACAATCGCGAGATGAATTTCGTGCTGCGACAGCTGAAGTTGCGCGAGTGGCTAGATGCGCACAAGTTGGACGCTCTATTGGTCACTCACCTTCCGAATGTGCGCTACTTGTGCGGTTTTACGGGAAGCGCGGGCAACCTGCTGGTGACAAGACGCGCTAGCTCCTTCTTCACTGACGGCCGTTACACGGGGCAGGCGCGTGCTGAGGTAAAGGGGACTCGCATCGTGGTGCCGAAGGTGCCGACGATGCTCGGTGCAGCGGCGTTCGTCGGGCGCACCGATGCGCAGACTGTTGGAGTCGAAGCCGAGCACATGACGGTCGCAACGCGCTCGGCGCTCAGGAGAATGTTGCCCGCGGGCCTTAGGCTCCGCGAGACGCAGGGCGTTGTCGAGGAATTGCGTAAGTTGAAAGATCCGGATGAACTTTCGCTCCTACGCGAGGCCGTCATCGCCGGCTCAAAGTTGATGAAGCCGGCGCTTAACGCCATTCGTCCGGGTGCATCGGAACAGGCGGTTGCGGCGGAGATCGAGTATGCCGCCCGGAGTGCAGGCGCGGAAGCGATGTCGTTCGAAACCATCGTGGCATCGGGTGTGCGCTCGGCTCTTCCGCACGGAGTGGCATCACGCTCACCGATTGCTCGTAAAGGGTTCGTAGTGCTCGACTTCGGTGTTATACTTCAGGGTTATTGCTCAGACATGACCCGCACTGTACACGTGGGCAAGGTCGGGAGCGACGACCGTCGGATGTACGAGGCCGTGCTTGAGGCGCAGTTGGCGGCGGTCGCGGCCGTAGCGCCCGGAGTGGAAGCTGGACAAGTAGACGCGGCGGCACGGAGCACGCTCCGCAAAGCCAAGCTGGACAAGTATTTCACGCACTCGACCGGGCATGGGGTCGGGCTCGAGATTCATGAAAAGCCGCGCATCGGGCGCGGTCAGCGAGACGTGCTTCTTCCTGGCATGGTAATCACCATCGAGCCGGGAGTTTATGTGCCCGGCCGTGCCGGGGTGAGAATTGAAGATATGGTCGTCGTCACTGAGCAAGGCTGCCAGGTGTTGACGCCGGCCACGAAAGACCTGATCGAACTTTGATTACAATCCCCGTCGGATGCGGCAGAACACCGCGCACAGACGTACAAAGGCGCAGTCTTCCTAAGACACGATGAACCAGAAAGAATTGAAAGAACTCATCGAGTTCTTAATATCTAAAGACATCACCGAGTTTGAGCTGGAGCGGGGCGACGTTAAGGTCCGCATCAAACGCGGCCAGGAAGTTCACTACGCTGCGGCGCCTGTGGTCGCGGCTCCCATGCCTCTTCCGGTCGCGCCGCCTGCGGCGACCCCGGCACCAGCCCCCGCCGCGGCTACTGCTGCTTCAGCGCCGGCACCGGCTGCACCCGTCGCTGCCGAAAACGAAGAAGGTATCCACCTCGTGAAGTCGCCCATTGTCGGCACTTTCTACGAATCACCCTCTCCCGGAGCACCACCGTTCGTGAGACCGGGAGATTCGGTGACCGCCGGCCAGGTGCTGTGCATCGTGGAAGCGATGAAGTTGATGAACGAGATCGAGTCCGATGTCTCGGGCGAGATTGTGAAGATGTTGGTTGCGAACGGGCAGCCCGTGGAATATGGCCAGCCGCTGTACGCAGTGCGTCCGCGTTAGGGACCGCTGCCCAGGAGGAAATTGCCACGTTGTAGAAGAGGAGTGCCGCTGGCCGGCATCTACGCCGATCTGCAACTGTAGCTCTGCATGTTCAAAAAGATCCTAGTTGCCAACCGCGGCGAGATTGCGCTGCGCATCATTTGCGCGTGCAAGGAACTCGGCATCAAGGCCGTCGCTATCTACAGCGAAGCCGACAGGAACTCACTACATGTGCGTTTTGCCGACGAGGCCATCTGCATCGGCCCTCCACGCCCGAGCGAAAGCTACCTCAACATCCCAGCCGTTATCAGCGCTGCGGAAATCGCAAACGTTGATGCGATCCATCCCGGATATGGTCTGCTGAGCGAGAATGCAAACTTTGCAGAAGTTTGCGAGACGTGTGGGATCAAGTTCATCGGACCGCCACCGGAAGTGATTCGCATGATGGGCGAAAAGGAAAAAGCCCGCCAGGCGATGAAGAAAGCCGGAGTACCGATCCTGCCGGGTTCTGAAGGTGTGATCGGCAGCGAAGAAGAGGCCGCGGAGTGGGCACGAACAGTAGGGTTCCCGGTCATTGTTAAGGCTTCCGCCGGTGGCGGTGGACGCGGCATGCGTGTCATTCGTTCCCAAGAGGAGCTGCCGAACCTGTTCCACGCGGCGCAGAGCGAGGCAGCGGCAGCCTTTGGCAACGGCGACCTCTACCTGGAGAAATTCATCGAGAGGCCGCGGCACATCGAGTTCCAGGTGTTGGCGGATTCACACGGGAACGTCGTCTCCCTCGGCGAGCGCGAATGCTCCATCCAACGGCGCCATCAGAAACTACTGGAAGAGTCTCCGTCCGTGATGGTGACTCCCGAGCTGCGGGGGCAGATCGGCGGTATCCTGCAGAAGACGATGAACGAGATAGGCTACATCAACGCGGGCACGGTCGAGTTCCTCATGGACGAGGAACGCAAGCTCCACTTCATCGAGATGAACACGCGCATCCAGGTCGAGCATCCGGTAACTGAGATGACGACCGACGTGGACCTGGTTAAGGCCCAGATCATCATCGCTGCAGGAGGAAAGTTGTCTGACGCTCTGCACGGTCCCGTGGTTCATCGCGGGCATGCGATTGAGTGCCGCATCAATGCGGAGCATCCGGAGAAGTTCACGCCGTCGGCGGGAAAGATTACGGCTTTCCACACGCCGGGCGGTACTGGCATTCGCGTTGACACTAATGTTTACGCCGAAGCCGTGATTCCGCCTTATTACGACTCGATGATCGCCAAGCTGATCGTTCGCGGCAAGGACCGCGAAGAAGCCATACTGCGCATGTCCCGGGCGCTGGAGATGTTCATTGTCGAGGGCGTTTACACGACGATACCGCTGCACCGGAGGATCATGAAGGATCCGGACTTCATCGCGGGACGCTTCGATACGAAGTTCATGGAACGCTTCCTGGCGCAGTCCAAGGCCGCCGAAAAAAAGTAGGACCGCATGTCGGAGAGCACCGCGCTTCCGGAAACCAGTAACGCTGACTCTACTCTAGGCTTGCGCCTTCCACGGCTCTACCCGATCATCGACCTCGACTTGCTTTCCAGAACGGGGCTTCCCGGCGACCTCTCACACTCCTCGTTGTCAGATCTGAATAAGGTCTGTGCGTTTGCCAGCGAACTCGCTCTTGGCGGGGTTACTCTCATCCAGCTGCGCGGCAAGCATGCGACGGCCCGCCACCTACTCTCGCGCGCTCGCGAGTTAAAACGATTGCTCGGCGACGACGTCAAACTCGTCGTGAATGACCGGGTGGATCTGTGCCTGGCTGCAAGATTCGACGGAGTTCACCTCGGACAGGATGACCTCTCGCCGGAGTGCGCGCGGAAGGTGCTCGGCGAGCAGTTTTGGATCGGCGTCTCGACTCACAATGAGGAGCAGCTCCAGAGGGCCGATGCCGGACCGGCTGATTATCTCGCCATAGGACCGATCTTCCCGACCGGTAGCAAGGCCAATCCGGACCCGGTTGTGGGGCTGGCAGGGCTGCGCGAAATTCGGAAACAAACCCGCAAGCCGCTTGTGGCAATAGGCGGCATCACACGGCAGAACGCGGGATCGGTTATCGATGCGGGGGCGGACTCTATAGCGGTCATATCCGATTTAGTTAATGAGCCAAGGCGTTCAGCAGAGGAATTTCTGCGCATCTTGTTATAGATTCGTGCGACAGTCTCGATCTTGAGAGGGTGACGGTGCCGAGGGGTTCGCCTGCTGATGTTTGCAGGTGGGGGTACCCGCCCTACATAGGAGCCTCTTGAAGGATACTGAAGCCGTCTCCACCTCATCGATTGCACCAGCCGTTACGCAGCAGGACCAGGAGCTCGTAAAAGGCCTGGGGCTTACGAGCGCCACGACGCTGGTGATGGGCTCGATGATCGGCTCTGGCATCTTCATAGTGTCTGCGGATATCGCACGCACTGTGCAGTCGCCGGCTCTGCTGATCATGGCCTGGGTTATTACAGGGTTCATGACGATCGTCGGAGCGCTCTGCTATGGCGAACTCGCGGCGATGATGCCGCGTGCCGGCGGGCAGTACGTTTACCTCCGCGAAGCGCTCGGGCCTCTGTGGGGCTTCCTTTACGGCTGGACGTTCTTCCTCGTGATCCAGTGTGGAACCATCGCCGCGGTTGGCGTGGCCTTCGGCAAGTTCATGGGAGTCTTCTTCCCAGCCGTCTCCTCCACCAACTGGCTCACGTTTCACTGGAAGGTGCCGCCGATCTTCGTTGGCCCGATGGTACTCGGGAACATGGACGTCGGTCTGAACACCCAGAATCTGGTTGCGATCCTGTCCATCGTGCTGCTTTCCATCGTTAATGTCTACGGTGTGAGGACGGGCGCAATCATCCAGAACCTGTTCACTTTCGCGAAGACGACCGCCCTCGCGGGAGTCGTGCTGTTCGGCATCTTCATTGCGAAAAATTACGAGGCCATCGCCGCGAACTTTGGCGCGAACTTCTGGCAAAACGCGAGCCTGAGCACGCAACACTCCATCCCGGTAGGACTCGCCGGAGCGACGGCGCTGGTCGGCACGCTGACGGTGCTCGCCGTCGCGCAGGTCGGTTCGTTGTTCTCTGCGGATGCCTGGAACAATGTGACATTCACGGCAGCAGAGGTGAAGAACCCCCATCGCAATCTGCCCTTGGCGCTTGCCCTTGGCACCGGTGTCGTGATCCTGCTCTACATTGCCGCGAATTTCGTGTACCTCATGGCGTTGCCGTTGAAGGGCGATCCGAACGCGATGACCGTCATGGGTCGCGGGATACAGTACGCCGCTGAAGATCGTGTGGGCACGGCCGTGATGCAGCAGATGTTCGGGAACATCGGCGCCAAGTTGATGGCCGCCGCCATCCTGATCTCGACCTTCGGGTGCAATAACGGACTGATCCTCGCCGGGGCCCGCGTTTACTATGCGATGGCGAAAGACGGGCTGTTCTTCCGTCCGGTGTCGAACCTCCATCCAAAATACAGGACCCCGGCGGTATCGCTCATGGTTCAATGCATCTGGGCGAGCGTACTGTGCCTGAGCGGTACGTACGGTCAGTTGCTCGACTACACGATGTTTGCAGTGCTGGTTTTCTACATCCTGACGCTGAGTGGGCTGTTCGTGCTTCGAATGAAGCGCCCGGATGCGCCGAGGCCTTACAAGGCCATCGGGTATCCCGTACTGCCCGCGATATACATTTTGATGGCGCTGTTCATTGATGTAGTCTTGTTGCGCTACAAACCACAGTACACATGGCCGGGCCTGATCATCGTGCTAATGGGAATTCCTGTCTATCTCCTATGGCACCGCAAAAGCGACCCGCGCCAAAATTAAGGAGCTCTGAAGGATGGCTGACTTCACCGTAGTTAAGCCATTGGACACCATTCTCTCCGAGGCAAAAGAGGAAGGCGCCCATACATTAAGAAAGTCGCTCGGTGCATTGAACCTGATAACGCTCGGGATCGGCGCCATTATCGGCGCTGGCATTTTCGTGCTGACCGGTACCGCGGCTGCGAACAATGCAGGCCCGGCGGTGGTTCTCTCATTTGTGCTGGCTGCAGTAGCCTGCGCCTTTGCGGGGCTCTGCTATGCCGAGTTCGCCTCGAGCATCCCGATCGCCGGGTCGGCCTACACGTATGGCTACGCCACCTTGGGTGAAATTTTCGCCTGGATCATCGGTTGGGACTTAGTCCTGGAGTATGCCTTCGGAGCGGCGACTGTAGCGTCCGGATGGTCAGGCTATGTCGTCAGTTTCCTGAGTGATTACGGGATTCACATCCCGATGCATTGGGCTTCAGCTCGCGGCACCGAATTGGTTGAACTCAACGGAATCTGGGTGACGAAGGCCAGTGTCGATCCTGCACTCGCCGCCACCCTGCCGCAGAGCGCCGGCTACTTCAACATCGTGGCGTTCATCGCGGTCATGCTCGTCACGGTGATTCTGATCATCGGCATCAAGGAGTCTGCGAACTTCAACTCGGCAGTCGTGATCGTCAAGGTTGCGGTTGTCATTCTCTTTATCATCGTTGCCGCAGCCTGGGTGCTTCGCAATCCGGAGCAGGCGTCAGCAAACTTGACGCCGTTCCTACCTGACAATCAGGGCAAGTTCGGATCATACGGATGGTCGGGCATAGCGCAAGGTGCCGCCGTCATCTTCTTCGCGTATATCGGCTTCGATGCCGTTTCCACTGCCGCGCAGGAAGCCAAGCGTCCACAGCGAGACATGCCTCTCGGAATTCTTGGGTCACTTGTCATTTGCACCGTGCTCTATATCTTGGTCGCGGGCCTGCTCACAGCGGTAGTGCCTTTCCGTCAACTCGGTGTTGGCGATCCCCTCGCCGTTGCGATCGGGGCGACCCAAACCGACTGGGCAAAGCCGATCATCAAAGGTGGGGCCATTTTCGGCCTTGCGACCGTAATGCTCGTGATGTTGCTCGGCCAGTCTCGTGTGTTTTACTCCATGTCACGTGATGGCCTGCTTTGGCCGTGGGCGAGCGCCATTCACCCGCGCTTCCGCACGCCGTGGATCACTTCGCTGGTGGTTGGATTCGTGGTCGCCATCTTCGCGGCTCTTGTGCCAATTGCCGACTTGGGTCACATGGTCAGCATCGGAACGCTATTCGCGTTCGTCATCGTCTGTGCGGGCGTGTGGATCATGCGCAAGCGGCAGCCGAACATGGAACGTCCCTTCAAGACTCCGTGGGTACCCTTCGTTCCAATCATGGGTATTCTCGTCTCCTTCAGCATGATGGCGAGCTTGCCATTAGTCACTTGGGAGCGATTGCTGATCTGGCTTGGCATCGGCAATCTTATCTATTTCTCCTACGGCGTCTTCCAGAGTCGAGTGCGACGGGCGAATGGGGGCTTTGTGATACCTGCTGGGAATGCCACCGCGAACGTCCTCGGCTACCTCGGCGCTGCGACGATTGCAGCCGGATTGTTGTCGCCAAAGTTCGCGCTGGCCACTGGACATAGCTTCAACTACTTTCCAGACGCTGTTGGCCTGGGGCTTGTGGTTGTCGCCATCGTTCTCAATGCCCTCATGTTTATCCTCCGGCACGTGTATGGAGGAGTGGCGATTACCGGCGGGATGGCGCTTCTGGTGCTCTCCTACACGTACTGGCAAGTTAGTCAGAGTGAAGGCGTGCAGAGTGTGCAGTGGGGCTTCTTCGTGAGCCTTACCGGTGCCATCCTGCTGCTGGCTGCGTACTTCGTCGGTCGCAAGAGTGGCGCAGAAACCCGTTGACAATTTGCAGCAAGCTGCGGGCCCTCTCTTCGGAGAGGGCCTTTTATGTTGCTCGGGCGGGCTCATTCCGTTTGTTGCCTCCTGTGCGCTGTTTTACAATCCGCCCAGAGAGAGCACCATGCGGGCATTCCGATACCTCAAGTACGTCGGTGTGGCGATCGTGTCCGTCCTCGTGATCGGAATGCTTGGTTATCACTGGATCGAGGGCTGGCCGCTGTTCGACGGCTTCTACATGGCGCTCACCACGATCATGACGATTGGCTACCAGGAGACGCATCCTCTGTCCCAGGCCGGTCGGGTTTTCAACACCGTAATCATCATCCTTGGAGTCGGACTCGTCTTCCTTACCATCGGATTGGTCACCGAGGCGTTGGTAGAATTCGAGTTCGATCGGCTGTTTGGCAGGCGAAGAATGGAACGCGAGATCAGCCGTCTTTCGGGGCACTACATCATCTGCGGCGCGGGACGCGTGGGCCGCAGCGTCGCACGCGAACTTGCGCGCAAGCCGGTTCCGTTCGTCATCATAGAGGGCAACGAAGCCAAAATGGAACGCTACGCCGCCGAATACCTGATGATGACCGGAGACGCTACCCGCGAGGATGTCCTGCGCGCCGCGCGTATCGAGCAGGCGTCGGGACTGGTAGCGGCGACTACCACCGATGCCAGCAATACCTACATCGTGCTTACGGCGCGGTCGCTGAATCCGAGGTTGAAGATCATTGCACGCGCGAGCGAGGAAGAAGCTGAGAAACATCTGCGCGCCGCGGGGGCAGACATTGTGGTTTCGCCGTATGCGTTCGCCGGACACCGCATCGCTCATTCGTTCCTGCGGCCCAATGTTGTGGACTTCGTCGATGTCGCAATGGTGCAGCACAACGAACTCGGGCTTGAGATAGAGGAGGTCAACATCACGGCGGCGTCGCCGCTGGCCGGGAAGTCTGTACGCGAGTCGAGGATAAGAGCCGATATGGGGATCATCGTGCTGGCGATCAAGCGGAAGGGCGAGCCGATGAAGTACAACCCGGCTTCTGAAGACCAGATCCACGGCGGCGACGACCTGATCGTCATGGGCGAGCCGTCGAAGTTGCGTCAACTTGAGGAGATGGCGGCCGCGAAATGAAGATCACCACCGCGGAAGAGATGCGCACGATCGATCGGGTGACGAGCGAGAAGTTCGAAGTCCATTCGCTGGCGCTGATGGAGAACGCGGGAACCGCCGTTGCGAACTTTGCGCGCTCGCACTGGCCGGATGCGAACCGCATCGTTGTCCTCTGTGGGAAAGGAAACAACGCTGGAGATGGTTTTGTTGCGGCGCGCAAACTCCACCAGGCCGGCAAGGTGGTCGAGGTCCTGCTGGTTGCGGATTGTAACGAACTGAAGGGCGATGGAGCCAACATGTTCGCCCGGCTCCCGTTTCGCCCGGTCGTCATACGATCAGAAGCCGATCTAAGAAATGAGCTTTCGCGCAGCCTTTCGACCAGTGACTTGATCATCGACGCGCTCCTCGGCACAGGATTTCGTCCTCCGCTCGCCGACCTGACCGCGGCGGTCATCAGTGGCGTGAGCCAGACCAAGCCGCCGGTGCTCGCGGTTGATATACCGTCGGGGGCAGAGGCGAATGCCACCGGCCCGCAGAACGGCCCGTTGATGCGGGCCGACGCCGTTGTCACCTTCACGGCGCCGCGTCCAGCGCACATGTTCGGCGCACTGACGCCAGGGCCACTTGTCGTTGCGCCGATCGGGTCTCCGGACGAAGCGATCATCTCTAGGCTGAACTTGGAGGTTATCACTAGTCGCGAGGTCGCCCCGCTGCTGGCGGCCCGGGCTGTGGATGCCAACAAGGGTAAGTTCGGACACGCCCTGATCCTTGCCGGTTCGGTCGGGAAGGCAGGCGCTGCGGCGCTGGCAGGCATGGGTTCTCTGCGCGCAGGCGCTGGGCTGACGACCGTGGGGACGCCGCGCTCCCTGCTGCATACAGTGGCGAGCTTCGCGCCGGAGTTGATGACGGAGCCCCTGCCTGAAACTCAAGAGGGCACGATTGCCGTCGATCAGAATTTGCCGGATCGGTTGAAGCAGCTGACTGCGGGAAAAAATGTTATCGCAATCGGACCGGGGATTTCGCGAAATGCCGAGACGGTGAAGTTCGCGCGAGTGCTGGTGGCAGCTACGGAGGCAATGGGTTCGAAGCCGCCAATCGTTATCGATGCCGACGGGTTGAATGCATTCGAGGGTGCGGACAAGGAATTGAGTGGGCGAAATCGTCCGCTGGTGATCACGCCTCATCCAGGCGAGATGTCGCGATTGGCGGGGGTCTCCGTCGCAGAGGTCCAGAAGGACCGGTTGGGACTCGCAAGGAGGTTTGCGCGCGAGCACCAGTGCATTGTGGTGCTCAAGGGATATCGCACGGTTGTGGCGCACCCGAGCGGAACGGCGTGGATCAACCCAACCGGGAATCCCGGAATGGCAACCGGTGGCACGGGAGACGTGCTTACTGGAATGATAGTCGGAATGATAGCGCAGTTCCCCAGCAACATCGCTGCGGCCGTGAATGCGGCGGTATTCCTGCACGGATTATCGGGCGATATAGCGCGAGAGCACTTCACGGAACAGGCGCTGATCGCCACCGATATGCTCAACTTCGTCCCGGATGCGATAAAGCGAACGCGCCTATGGGCAGAGGAGAAGCTGCTGAGGATTAGCTAACGATCGCACGCCCCGTTTGACGCAGGCTGCCGATATAATCTGCTCGTGACCCTCAGCTTCCAGACCCACTCCGCCGACGAGACCATCGCGCTTGGACGCGAGATTGCGCAGCGCATTCGTGATGCGCGCATCGTTCTGTTGAGAGGAGATCTCGGCGCGGGGAAGACGACGCTCACCAAGGGCATCGCCGAGGCGTTCGACGCCGCAGCCCAGGAAGAAGTCACCAGTCCCACCTTCACCCTTGTTCACGAATATCGCGGTCCGGAGCGCACGCTGTACCACGTAGACCTATACCGGATCGAGACAGAGCGCGAACTCTACACGCTTGGTTTGGACGACATGATCAACGAGGATGGGAACATCCTGTTGATCGAGTGGGGCGAGAAGTTCGAGCGCATGCAGAGGGACAAAGATGCCGAGATCGTGATCGAGCGACTCGGAGAGAGTAACCGGCGGCTGACACTGACGACCAGAGAGTAACCGCTTCCAATGCGCCGGTCTTGCATAGGGCGACCTGTCGCTTAAGTTTTGCTCGCCCGCTGTTACTTAACAAAACGGCGTGGCCTCAGCCGCGCCCTCCAATCCGAAACAGTCCTAGAACCCCATGATGTTGTAGCCGCAGTCCACATAAATCACCTCGCCCGTGATTCCACTTCCACCGGGTGTCGCCAGGAATAGCGCTGTTGCGGCGACCTCATCCACGTCGACATTGCGCTGCAGCGGGGCATGTTCCGCGTGTACTCTGAGCATCTCGCTAAGGCCGGAGATGCCTCGCGCCGCGAGGGTCTTGATGGGTCCTGCGGAGATAGCGTTGACGCGGACCTGCCGCTTGCCCATGTCGTACGCCAGATAGCGGACGGTGCACTCGAGGGCAGCCTTCGCCACTCCCATAACGTTGTAGTTTGGTACAACGCGCTCGGCGCCGAGATAGCTTAAGGTCACAACGCTGCCGCCTTCGGTCATGAGTGGAGCGGCGGCGCGAGTGATCGCGACTAGCGAATAGACACTCACGTCGTGGGCGATGCGGAAGCCCTCGCGCGTGGTCATGAGGAAGTCGTTCTTAAGTTCGTCGGCTGGAGCGTAAGCGACCGAGTGCACCAGGGTGTCGATGCGTCCGTACCGTTCTTTCAGACGCTCGAAGAGCCCGGTGATCTCGTCGTCGTTGGATACGTCACACTGGAAGGCCTCCGAATCAGGGAGGCTTTGAATCATGTCTTCGGCTTCCTGACGGAGGCGCTCGTTCTGATAGGTGATGGCGAGCTTGGCCCCTGCCGCCTGGAGTTGCTGGGCGATGGCCCAGGCGATGCTGCGCTTGTTGGCGACGCCGAAAACGACTGCGTTACGACCTTCCAAACTGTTCTGCATCCTGACGACTGGTGCTCCTATCGATGAGTTCCCGGCTTATCTCTCCAGAACTGGAGCGAAAAGCGCGGGCAACATGGATTCTAATCAAGCTTGTGTGCGAAATAAGTAGGATATCAGCAGAGTGGCTGACTGTCTCTATTCACGAAATCACACCGAACCATGATCTCAAACGTTGTTTAGCTGCCCGGAAGCACACGCCAACGTATCCCGGCTCACATCGAGAGAAAAACCACGTGATCTAACCTGTGCTCGCTATGAGCAAAAACATGGAGGTACCAGTCGCTCCGGAGAAGTCAAAGGCGGCTCTGCCGGTCGTGGACGCTCAGCAGAGATCGAACTGCGTCGAGTTCGTCGAGTTCTGCAAAGAGCAGTACCTGGACGCTCGTTCGGCGGCGATATTTCTGCACGCATTACACAACCACAAATGGGACGCAGAGCGCGAGCGTATCCGCGAAGCGATGCGGCCCGAGATAGAAGCCATCTTTGCCCCGATCAAAAAATCTTTGGCTGAAGGGAAAGACTGTCAGGTACTGATGAAGGCCATCGTCAACGCTGTCCGTAATAATCAGTAGTCACTCATATTTGCAAGGGAGCCCGCTTTGGCGGGCTTTTTGCTGCTCGCTAGTTGGTGGGCGGAGGCTCGGCCGAAGCGAGCGTCTGCTTTGGATGGACGGCCGCGAGCGTAGCGGTCGTGCTCGCAACGAGATACAGGACGCCGATGATCAGAAACCCGTAGACCAGCCCGGTTCTGTGTGCGATAGAACCGACGAGCAGGCAGGAAGTGATCTGAAGGCCAGTGCCGACGAAGTAAAACGTGTTCTGAACGCGGCCCATAAATCGTTTTGGGACCAATTCCATCATCTCGCTGCTGATCGCGATCCCCCCGAGGCCTCGTCCCGAGCCCATGACGAAGTACACGAGCACGGCGATGACAAGCGACGCGGAGAACGGTAGAACCATGTTGCAGAGAGCGAGCACTCCCAGGCACAGCGCTGCTGCGCGGCGGGCGTTCATCTTCCTTATCATTCGCGCTGCGTACCACACGCTTACGAACGCTCCAACTGCCCAACCTGCGTTGAGCCATCCGTAACCGACCGCCCCGGACTTCAGAATACGATCGCTCAGCGGCGCGGTTACCACCCCCTGCGTCAGCATTCCGGCGACGAAGAGTGCGGACGCCAGTCCGATCAGGAGTATGTGCCTGTTATTCCGGATGAGGTGGAGTCCCTCCCTAACCTCGTGCCAATAACGAGCCCAGGCTTCGGTGGGAGCGTCAGGGCTGTGTTCCTGCATGACAACGTGTCGACCCTTGCGCACGAATAGGTAGGAGATGAACGAGATGACATACGTGGCGAAGTCGATTACGAGCACGCCTCCCAGGCCAATCTTGTTGTAGACGAAACCGACCATGGCTCCTGCTAGAAGCCAGCCGCCCTGTACAGCCGCCTGGATTAGCGCGTTGGAGCCAACGAATTCCGACTCCGGCGTCAGTTCCTGGATCAGTGCGGTAACAGTAGGCCAGAACATCCAAAACCCGATGGAGACAACGATGTACATGGCGTACAGGTGCCAAAGCTCCACGCGTCCCGTGAAGGCCAGCACACCCACCGCCGCTATAACCACCGCCCGGCCTGCGTCCAGCCACATGAGCAGATGACGGCGGTCTTCACGGTCGATGAGCACTCCGGTGAAGGGCATCAGCAGGGCAGCAGGCAACGTCTGAACGGCCTGCAAAAAGCCGAGTGATTCCTCGGAGTGGGTGCGCTGGAGAATCGTCCAGATCACGGCTGCGGAGTTCATGCCGCTGCCGATCATCGATACCAGATTGGCGATGAAGACCCACCGCAACGAACGCTGTGCCCAGAGATTCTTCACAGTCATTCCAATGTAAGCGGAAATGCGCCGGTTACGCCAGTGAGACAGTTAGAAAACGGTCAACATGGAAGGTGCGAGCTGATGTGGTCTTTGGTAATCCCACAAACCGCTCTTTCTGCGAAATAATGCCCAGCACGGCTGTGCGATGGGCAGCTTGCACCATCTAAGCGAAAGGGAGCCTATGTCGACCAGACGCCTCATCGCCGGATGTGTCGCTGCGTTCGCCGTTGTGGGGTTTGCGGGCGACTTGCAGGCGGGATTAGGGCAGCCACTACGCGCGCCTTCGGCGAACTTGCGCCCCGTTCAAACCGTGTACCTGGAAGGCGTCCTGGTGAAGTGGCAGCCCGAGAAGGCCGCGAAGCGCCAGACGCTCCTCCATGCGGGTCCTTGGCTGATCGGTCCACGTACGAAGGACAAGCCCCGCGACGGCCGGCTCAATCTCTACATTGTGACACCAGGTATGCAGCGCCACGACGACGAAGTTCCTGACTGGGACCACAATCTCATTATCAACGCGCTGCCGCGAAAAGAAGACTCCGTGGCCGAGTGGGACGTTTACCTGGCTATTGTTCTTGATCCTGCGCTCCAGCAGGACATCCGTGCCGAGCGAGAACTCATCCTTGCCCGACAACAGAGCTTCATGCCGACCGAAGATTTCGATTTCAGCGATATTCCCGGCGAAGCATTCCTGCGCCAGTTTTTGAAATTCGAATCACTGTCGGACCTGGAGGGCTTCCGCCGGAGTGACGGGACGTTGCCAAGGCTTGTAATGGTGCCGGCCCGGGCGATGATTCGCGCTACAGCCGCACCGCTCGAAACGGATCCCGTGCAGACACAGTCTGCCGCTGAAGTACCGCCAGCCGCAGCCGGGAAGCCGAAGTCGGAGAACAACACGAACAAGACGGAGCAGTCCCCAGAAAAGAACGAAACGCCCCCACAGTAAAGTAAGCAGGCCCCTCCAACATACAGGTTCCTACGTTTGGGTCCGATGTGCGAGTCCGGGCCCGCCATGCACATCACGCGTGCTTGTGGTCGCTGAACTTGCAGAGTGTGGGCCCATAAAGCTACGATTCGCCGCAGAAGAGCGCCTGGACAGGGTTTCGCGAGACACGCATGCGTACCAGGACGCCTTCCCGATGGAGGTTTTATGAAGAGGCGTTTGAGTTTAGTTGTGATTCTTTTCGTACTACTTGGCGCAGCATTGGAAGCGCAGGTCAAGCGGATCGCCATTCCCGCAGGTACCCTTGAAGACAAAGCCTTGCAGGTGATCACGGCTGAGCCCGATGCCGAGAGGCGCATCGCGCTGACACACGAATTCCTGGAGAAGTTCTCCTCCAATAGCGATGCCGTCGCTTTCGGCAACTGGCAACTCGCGCAGGCCTTTCAGGCCGCTGGGCAAAACGAGAAGGCACTCGCGTTTGGCGAAAAGGCGCTCGCGGCTTCGCCAAACAACCTGGAAATCCTCGTGTCACTTTGCGGGATTGCGGACGGTATGAAGGATACGGAGAAGGTCCTCGAATACGCGGTCAGGGGCGGAACGGCATACGGATCGATCGCCTCGGCAGCCAAGCCCTCGGCCATGAGCGCCGAGGATTGGGCGAACGAAGTATCGCGGGAACAGGCCTCGTACAAGCAGTCGTACGAATACCTGGAGGCCGCTGCGTACAACGCCATCAACGTTGAGCCCAACGCGAAGAAGCGGCTTCAACTGGTTGAACAGTTCACGCCGGCGTTTCCGAAGTCCCGTTTCGAGGAACCTATTTCCCAACTCGCGATGGCATCCATGCAGGAGCTCAACGACCGTCCACAAGCAATCACTTTTGGCGAAAAGATGCTTAAGCAAAATCCGGACAGCGTCCCCACACTGCTGTTGCTCGCGAATACTTACATTGAGGATCCGAAGACTCTGGACAAGGCCATCACGCTTGCGGCAAAGGCTGTAAAGCTGTCACCGGTGGACGAATCGGCACAAGCTACGAAGCTCGCAGCAGGAATGGCGCGCTCAACCTACGGTTACGCGCTGCTGAGTGCTGACAAATCACTGGCGGCCGTGCCCGAACTGAAGCAGGCAGTAGACCTGCTAGATGGCAACGATCCAGTAAAGGCCGAAGCACTGTACCGTCTTGGGTTCGCGTACGCGAAGCTGGGGAAGCGTCCGGAAGCTAAGGCGGCGCTGGAAAAGTGCCTTGCCATCTCCGGTCCGTACGAGTCGTTTGCGAAAGAACTGCTCTACAAGGTGAATGCCCCGGCTCCTAAACGCAGATAAGGAGACCACCAGATGGTCGCTCCCATTCCCGCGGTCGGCGTCAAAGAGTCGCCGATCGACGTGGTGGCTCACAACTTCGAGTCAGCCGCCGGTCGGCTGTGTTTGCACGCTGAGTTGAAGGCCGTGCTGTCGCGTCCAGCACGAGCCATCCATGCTCAACTGCCGGTAAGGATGGACGACGGTACGTTGCGGGTGTTCGAGGCGTATCGCGTGCAGCACAGCGACGTGCGCGGCCCGTACCTCGGCGGCTTGCGCTATGTGCCTGCTCTGACCGTAGAAGAGGTGAGCGCGATGTCCGTGTGGACGTCATTGCGGTGCGCGGTGGCAAACGTGCCGTTTGGCGGAGCTCACGGCGGTGTGGCGTGTGACCCGGCTGCGATGTCGAAGCGGGAACTCGAAGCACTTACACGCAAATACACGGCGTGCATGCATCTCGGAATGGGGCCGTATCGCGACGTTCACGGACCAGACGTAGGCTCAGACTCGGAAACCATGCGATGGATGCTGGACGAGTATTCGCAACTGCACGAATACTCGCCAGCATGCGTTACGGGTAAGACCGTCGAGCAGGGTGGTGTCCCGCTTTATGAAGACGCGTTGACGCTCGGCGTGGCGGTCGTGCTCCGTGAACTCGCCCGGGAACATGGAGAAGCAACGCCGCTCCGCATCGCGGTCCAGGGCCTGGGTGCCTCGGCAATCAGGATGGTACTGTTCCTGGCGAGAGCCGATTGCATCGTTGTCGCGCTCAGCAATGGTATTAGCGGAGATCATTGTGCAGACGGCATCGATATAGATGCGGTGGTTGACCACGTGCAGCGAGGTGGAAAGCTGCACGAAATTCCAGCGACCGAAAAAGTCAGTTGTGCCGACGTAGTCGAATGTTCTTGCGACGTCGTTATCGCTGCCGCTCGGGATTGCGCGCTGCATGCGCGAAATGCAAGGAGAATCCGGGCGAATATAGTTATCGAAGCGACAGGACTGGCGTCTACTGCTGCGGCGGACGCTGTCTTCGGCGAGAGGGGCATCACGGTGGTCCCCGACCTGATCGCTGCCGCAGGGCCGCTTGTCGTCTCGCATTTGGAGTGGAGCCAAAACCTGAAGCCGGTGATTTGGGACGAAGCGCGGGTCGCGAGCGAACTCGAGCAATCGGTACGCCGCGCATACGATTCGACGAAGCAGAAGGCCGCTGAGGACGAGATCACACTCCGCGAGGCAGCGTGTTGCATGGGCCTCGAACGGCTGGCGCGAGCGGAGAAGCTTCGACTGCCGTGAGTCGCAATTGGGATCGGCTCAAGCCGCTTCGGTGCCCTCATTCACTTTCTAGTCAGATATCCCCTTCGACTCGCTTCGATGTAGTCGGTCAAAGGTGGCGTGACACCGGCCGACCGCAATGCGGCGGCGATCTGGCCGCGGTGATAGATCCCATGCATCGCGACTTGCGTTACGATATCTTCCACGGTGCTTTCCCAACGCTCGCCCTTTGAGTTCAAGTAAGAAATGCTGGTGGCTAGTGTCTCTGGCGTAGCTTCCGCGAGGTAGCGTTCCCATGCCGAAGCTGACTTCTCGAACTGCTGATGGCATTCCGCTGCCGTCCACTCAGGCCAGACTTTCACCGGAACACCGCTACCCAGGAGGCGCTCCATCCAGACCTGTTGCGCGCCGATGAGGTGGGCCAGTAATTTCACTGCTCGTGTTGGAGGCTCCTCCAGCACTCGGAGTGATTGCAGGATCTCAGCGTTAGCCCAGCGATCGTACGTGAATAGTTGTCGAAAACCTTCAGCAGCAAACATGCCGTCCTCCGTGCCTGACAAGTACTGATGAGCTAAGTGCCTGCCAAGGCTCACTTTGTGCTGAATCGAGGAATTCGAATTGTATCCAGCAGTCAAACTCGTGCCGAAGAGCCTGCCTTCTGGCCTTAGGCAATAACCCGATGCTCGTGACACACGTCATACGCCTTAACCGTGTCTTGTGATAAAAGAATGGGTCGCCCAAACTGTATTTTTGTCCGTATGACTTCATCTTCTCAGGCGCTGAGGAGCGACTTGAGGGTGTATCCCAAAGTTGCGCCTGAAGGAGCCACATGCTTCGAGCACTCTTCATAGGCCTCTCCGAAAGTCGTTCCATTCGTTCTTTTGCAGAAAAATCAGCCATGGGTCAGCGAATGTCGCGGCGCTTCGTCGCCGGCACGACCGTTGAAGAACTGCTGACCGCAACGAAACAGATGAACGACCTTGGCATACGCGTCAGCGTCGACAACCTCGGCGAGAACGTCACGAATGTCGAGGAAGCGCTGCACAGCGAAAAGCTCTACCACCAATTGCTCGACGAGATTGACAAGCGAAAGCTCGACGCTAACGTCAGCCTGAAGCTGACGCACATGGGACTCGACGTCGATCCGGACCTCGCATACAGGATCGTGAGCGATCTACTCGAACATGCGAAGGCGATCAACAATTTCATCCGAATCGACATGGAAGGCTCGCCATATACGCAGCGGACCATCGACTTCACTCGCGAACTTCACAAGCGTCCTGGTGCAGCAGGCAAGGTCGGGACGGTGCTGCAGTCCTACATGCGGCGCACAGAAGCCGATGCGAAGCTGCTCTGCTCCGAAGGCATTCGCATCAGGCTCTGCAAAGGCGCCTACCGCGAACCACCCGAGATTGCGTTTCAGCCAAAGGCAGAAGTCGACGCTAACTACGTCAAGGTTTCAAAGTACCTGATCAAGAGCGGAATCTTCCACGGACTGGCGACGCACGACGAGCGCATCATCACGGAAATCAAGCATTGGGCAGGTGCCAACGATATCCGGCAGTCGGCTTTCGAGTTCCAGATGCTCTACGGCATTCGCCGCGACCTGCAGCAGCAGTTGGTGCGGGAAGGCTGGGGCATGCGAGTCTACATCCCCTTCGGGACCGAATGGTATCCGTACCTGATGCGGAGGCTCGCGGAACGTCCCGCTAACGTCTTCTTCATAGCTAAGAACATTCTGCGCGGGTAGCCGCTCCTTGACAAAAGCCCCGGCTGCGGTTGGGGCTTTCGTGTATGTACACGCGATTGCGCGCTTTGCGCCGGCGACGTCTCCCTGAGGCGAAGTATCTAAGTCAGCATGATCAAGTCGGTGGTGGTGCCGCACTTCGTCGGTGATCAGCGGGAGTTCGAGCGACTTCAGCAGGTACTGGCGGAACTCGGGTTCAGAGCAGGCGAGGGCTGGGCTGATGAGCGTGGAAAGGGTTCTCCGCATGTGACCGGCATGGGAGCAATCGAGCTGTTCCAGGGCCAAGCGCCCGTGGAAGCGGAGCTGCTGGTGGAAGTTGATGACGTCGGACGCGCGCTGGAAATCGTGCGTAAACACCAGCTGCAATGCAGCCGCGAGCTGATGCAGACGCATTGGGACTCGACGTACTTCGTCGTGGAGCTCGGGGCAAAGCGAATCGCATTCTTCCAGTTCAATCAGCAGAGCAGGTCAGAGCCAAAAGCGGCCTAGTGCGACCTTTGGCGACGGGGTGGAATCGAATTATTGATGGTCGTTTCAGCCCTGGAGGAATTCGCGCAGTTGGTTGCGCCCGAGATCGAGGACGAGCGCATAGACCTGCTTGCGGCCGTGCTAGCGGTCGCGCGTAGCGAATATCCGAAGCTCGACGCTGAAGTCTACGTGCGGCGGGTCGATCAGTTCGCGGATCGAGTGCGTGCGGTGCTGCCACGTTACGCCGAAGTGCCGGAGATCATTTCCGCGCTTAATCGCGTGCTGTTCATCGAAGAAGGTTTTCGCGGGAACCGCGAGGATTACTACGACCGGCGCAATTCGTATTTGAACGAGGTACTCGACCGGAAGCTTGGAATTCCGATCACTCTTGCAGTTCTTTACATAGAGGTCGCGCGGAGAGTCGGGTTCGCGGTCTTCGGCGTCGGTATGCCGGGACACTTCCTGCTGAAGTTCTTTGACGCCGCAGGCCATCCGACGGTTCTCGACGTCTATGACGGCGGGCGAGTGCTGAGCGCCAGCGAATGTCAGGCCCGGCTGGAGCAGGTCTTCGGCGAGCATGCCAGCATGCAGCCGGAGTTTCTGAATACCGTCAGCAGGCGGCAAATCCTGACGCGGATACTGAACAACCTGAAGAACATCTATCTGACCTCGCGCGATTTCCGGCGGGCGCTCACGGTCATCGACCTGATCCTTGTGATCTATCCGCGCTCGGCAGAAGAGGTGAGGCAGCGCGCGCTGTTGCGCTACAACGTTGGGCAACTGAAGGGCGCGGCAGAGGACCTCGAACTCTATCTGAAGATGGCGCCCGAAGCGTCGGATGCTGACGAGATGCGACTTCTGGCGTTGTCCGTGAGGCGAACGCTGATTCAAATGAACTGACGCAGCCGGGTTAACGGCAAAAGCAAACGGCGCTGCGAAGCGCCGTTCGTCTTTCCGAAATTGCGCTGGTGTCAGAACCCAGGGCCGGAATCGCCGTACTCCTCGTCACCAAGCTCCAAGAGGCCCTTGATGATGTTCTGTTCCTGATCATTGAAATTTCTTCGGAACTGATCGGAGTCGAACTCCTGCTGACGCTCCTGCGGCGACATCTCACGCAATCGCCGCAGCGACTTGGTAACGGCGTGCCGGCGCTCCTGTGGCATCGCACGGAACTGTCCGAAAAGTCCGCGGGCCCGGTTCTGCTGTTCGGGAGTCATGTGCTCCCAGACTTCCATGCGGTTCAGGATCCGCTGCTTGCGGTCCGGCGGCAGACTGTTGAAGTTGTTCAGGCGGTCACGGAGCTTCTTCTGGCGATCAGGAGGAAGCTCCTTGAACTTCGGATCCTGCTCCAGGTGTTTCTGCTGCTCGGGCGCTGGCATGTTGCCAAAGCGGCGCAGCCAATCCCCGGCGTGGGGACCGGGGCTGCGAAAGCGTGATCCCGAGCGACGGTCCTGCTGCGGGTCCTGTTGTTGCTGCTGTTCCTGACGTCGCCGGTCTTGTTGTTGCTGCTGGTGTTCCTGACGATTGCGGTCGTCACCGCCACGCTTCCATCCTCCCCGCTTGTCGCTGCGCCCCTGCGCGAAAACAGAAGTGGCCATCAGGACAATGACTGCGAGTGCGACGAACTGGAAGAGGCGCTTCACGTTGTTATGTCCTACTGCACTCAATCTCAATACGTGGCCGAACTCTCTTCGGCGGGTGTGGCATCGAGCGCGTCGAGTGCTTCAAAATCAGACAATACTTCAGAATTCTCGTCAAGGAACCTCAAATCTCCAACGGCGGTCCCTTTCTGGGCAACGACCTGGGGATTGTGCTGCTGACCGTTTGCCGAGCTAGAGGTGTTCAAATCCTTGCCGCCCTGGAAGAGAGCCACGCTGGTGACGAGCAGTGCGGTAGCAACCAACGCGAGTGCGGGACGACGCAGCCACTCGAGGATACCGCTGCGTGACCTGCCCTGCTCTTCACGGAGGCGCGCCTGAAGGCGCGTCTCGAAGTAAGGCGACGGTTCAGGCGCAACCCACTCGTCCATCATGGCCATGGTCTCTTTCAGGTGCTGAAGCGTTTCGGCGCAGCCGGAGCAGGAGCGCACGTGCGCTTCGATCTCCGGCGTGGCGGGCGAGCCGCTGGCGACCTCGACCAATTCTTCGCGGATATGAGTGCAGTTCATGATCGACCTCAAATGAAATCCTTCAGCTTTTCGCGCAGGCTTTCGTAAGCGCGGAAGAGCAGGGACTTCGTAGCAGACTCGCTCAGGTGCAAGACCTCGGCAATCTGCTTGTAGTCCATATTCTGATACTTATGCATAAGCACTGCCATGCGTTGCCGCTCGGGCAGTGATTGCACGTGCTGGCGGATGGCTGCCAGTCGCTCGCGGCGGAGCATGTTCTGCTCCACGTTGAGTGACGTGTCCGGCACATCGACGGTTAAACCTGTTTCCTCATCGCTTTCATCGATGCTGACTACATTTTCCGCGCGCTCGTGGCGCGTGTCGCGGGCGTGATTCACCGCGAGATTTGTGGCGATGCGGTACATCCAGGTCGTCAGCTTCGCATCTGCCTTGTAGCTCTCACGAGAGCGATACATCCGCAGGAACACTTCCTGCGCGAGTTCCTCAGCCGTCGCTGCGTTGTGCGTCATGCGGTACATGAAGCTGATCAGCGGGCGGCGAAACTTCGAAATCAAGTGGTTGAAGGCGTCATCATCGCCGGCCTTCACACGGAGCATGACCTCGGCGTCAGTAAGCCCCTCTAGCCGGCCCTTTGAACCGGCGGCTCTCAGCCGCGCGATTTCACCCTCGTGCATCGCCTGTTCGGCGGTACCACCGTTGGCCAGGACCGCACCGTCCATCGCCACGCTACCCATGCCAGATGGAACCCGATTCTCGCGTGGAAGTTGCGAGAAATCAGGGCCAAAGTCGTCTGGTTCGTGGCGCTTGCCTGGGGGGTCCGAATTGTCGTAATCCTGAGTCGCCATGCAGGGTATCCGCTCAGCTGGGCCTGAATATTATGCCATCTTGCGCTCGGCAGCGCTCAAAGGTACGGTACCGGCCCCCCTATGTACCGGGTCTCCTGTTTTCAGTGACTTCCAATCTTTTTGCCGCCAGGTCTTTGAGTTTGCAGTACTTAGGTCCAAAAGTATCCTCAACCGCAGCGTAACGTTCTCCTGTATCCAGAATAGCAAGTTCAACCGTGGGACTGTCCGCTGTTCAGGCCGGTCGCTAAGTGGCGTACGGTGGGGTGCTTAGGCGTAGAAATCACGCTCTGACAGGGCTTGACACCCGGAAAGTACTATTCGACGCCGTAGAGGCCGCTACTTAGAATCGCGGTATGCGATCCCGGATCTTCCTGGTTCTTTCTCTGTTTCTCCTCGCTTGCAGCCTGTCTGCGGAGGACTCCATCAGCATCACGGGGCGGATCCATACGCCTGCCGGCAAGCCTGTTCCCGGTGCGACGGTAGCCGCCATGACGGCGGACCAGTCGGTGGCAGGTTCAGCGGAGAGCGGACGAGATGGTCAATTTGAGCTCAGGGTGCCGCGAGGGAATTACTGGCTACGTGTGCAGGCACCGGGATTCGCACCGCGTCGCGTTGTTGTCGATCCGGAAATGAAAACCGTTGATGTCGAGTTGAGCCTGGCGCCGATTCGCGAACAGGTAACCGTCACTGCGGATCCAGGCAGGGCAGAAGAGGTGAACTCGACCATCCAGCAGGTCAACGTGGTTTCGCGCGAGGAAATAGAAACGCGCGCGAAGTCGGTGACGGCACAAGTGGCAGCGGAAGAGCCGGGGCTATTCCTGCAAAGGACGAGTCCGACGATCGGCGCCATCTATGTGAGGGGCCTGACGGGAAACAAGGTAAACCTGTTCGTTGACGGAGTTCGGTACTCGACCGGTTCGCAGCGCGGCGGAATCAACACGTTCTTCAACATGGTTGACCCTGGGACCCTGGAGGCGGTGGAGGTATTGCGGGGGCCAAACAGCGCGCAATACGGCAGCGATGCGCTGGGCGG